>SL_3KL_010_SEDDRAFT_10001238_pt1 | contig 22937 bp, 17 predicted proteins | sample SodLakKL_010_SED_2_FD_10381 | JGI IMG/M metagenome (IMG submission 10381) | reverse complement strand
TTAGGTCTAAAAAAACATGAATATGAAGGAATCGTGGAGATTCTCGGACGGGAGCCCAACGAACTGGAGCTCAACATGTATGGAGTGATGTGGTCCGAGCATTGCAGCTATAAGCATTCAAGAGCCCTGTTCAAGCACTTCCCCACCACGGGAAAGCGGGTTCTTCAGGGTCCCGGAGAAAATGCCGGGATCATCGATATCGGCGACAACATGGCGGTGGCCATGAAAATCGAAAGTCATAACCACCCGTCAGCAGTGGAGCCCTATCAGGGAGCAGCAACGGGAGTCGGGGGAATTATCCGGGATATTTTTGCAATGGGTGCCCGGCCTGTAGCCCTTCTCAACTCCCTTCGATTCGGAGAGCTGGAAAGCAGCGAGCGGGTAAAATATCTTCTGGACGGTGTTGTGGAAGGAATTGCAGGGTATGGAAACTGCATGGGAATCCCCACCGTGGGAGGAGAAACCTTTTTCAACAAATCCTATGAAGGAAACCCTTTAGTCAATGCCATGTGTGTAGGCGTAATCGAGCACGACAGAATTCACCGGGCCGGGGCCAAGGGTGTGGGAAATCCCGTGATGTATGTGGGAGCATCCACCGGACGGGACGGAGTGGGGGGAGCAAGCTTCGCCTCCATTGAACTGACGGAGGAATCCGAGGAAAAGCGTTCAGCGGTCCAGGTTGGAGACCCCTTCATGGAAAAGCTCCTTCTTGAGGCATGCCTGGAGCTGCTGGAGACCGATGCGGTTGTGGGAATTCAGGATCTGGGAGCGGCAGGACTGACCTCCGCATCCTGCGAGACTGCAACCCGGGGAGAAGGCGGGATGATGATTGACATCTCCAAAATTCCCCGACGGGAAAAGGGAATGCATCCTGTGGAAGTGATGATTTCCGAGTCCCAGGAGCGTATGCTGCTGATTGTCCGAAAGGGACAGGAGGAAACCGTAAACCGGATTATTGGAAAATGGGGTCTTCACTCGGTGGTGATCGGCAAAGTCACAGATGATGACCGCCTGAAGGTCTACGACGGAGAAACCCTTCTTGGAGATATGCCGGCGGAGTCCCTGGATTCCTCGGGAGCACCGAAATACTACCGGGACTCGGAAATGCCGGAGGCCATGAAAAAAGCCCAGTGCACCGATCTTTCCGTGATTGAGGAGCCGGAAGATCTGAACCGGACCTTCCTTGATCTTTTGAAGGCACCGAACCTTGCCAGCAAGGAATGGATTTACGGACAGTATGACCATATGGTTCGTACCAGTACCGTTGTAAAGCCGGGATCCGACGCGGCGGTGGTAAGAATCCGGGGAACGGAAAAGGCCATTGCCCTGACCACCGATTGTAACAGCAGGTATTGCTATTTAAATCCCAGAGAGGGATCCAAAATTGCCGTTGCGGAAGCGGCGAGAAACATTGTGGCATCGGGAGGAAAGCCTGCGGCAATCACCGACGGACTGAACTTCGGAAGCCCTGAGAAAAAGGAACGGTTCTATGAGTTCAGAGAGTCCATTATCGGTCTGAGCGAAGCCTGCCGGGAACTGGACACCCCTGTCATCAGCGGAAATGTCAGCTTCTACAATGAGACGGACCGGGCAGCCATTTACCCCACACCCATTGTTGGGATGGTAGGGGTTCTGGAAGACGTGACAAAGCATATGACCATGGAGTTCAAAGAAGAGGGGGATCTTGTTCTTCTCATCGGCGAAACAAAAGATGAAATCGGAGGAAGCGAATACCTTTCCCGTATTCACGGACTGGAAACCGGACGAATTCCCGAGCTGAACATGGCCCTTGAAATCAGGGTGCAGGAGACGGTTCTTCAAGCCATCGAAAAGGGATGGATGGCCTCGGTACACGATGTCAGTGAAGGAGGAATCGGGATTGCCTTAGCGGAATCCGCAATTGCCGGAGGTATGGGAGCCACAGTGGAGATTCCCTCAAATTTAAAAAAGGACCGGGTGCTCTTCTCGGAATCCCAAAGCAGATTCCTGGTAAGCTTAAAGAAAGAACATCTGGAGAATGTGGAAAAGGCATTGAAGGCTCGGGAGGTTCCCTTCACCCTGCTGGGGAAAACCGGGGGAGACAGCCTGACCATTACCATTAACAACGAACCTGTGATTCATCAGCCGTTAAANGACCTGGAGGAAAATTGGAGAGGTGCGATTCAATGGATTATGGAAGAATCTTAAAGGAGTATTATCAAGGGAAGCCCAAGGAAGAGTGCGGAGTCATCGGAATCTTCAAGAATGATTCCGGTCTTTCGAAGTATCTCTATTACGGGTTATATACATTGCAGCACAGGGGTGAGGAGAGTGCGGGTATTGCCGTCAGTGACGGGGTCCGTACCGACTATCATAAGGCCATGGGTCTTGTGCCCGAGGTGTTTAGTGAGGAAATCCTCTCCCGAATGAAAGGAAATGTGGGGATCGGTCATGTGCGCTACTCCACAACGGGAGAAAGCTATGCGGGAAATTCCCAGCCCCTGGTTGTCAGGTACCGGGGGGGAAGCATTGCTCTTGCCCATAACGGAAACTTAGTGAATACGGAAAAAATCAGAAACCGCCTGGAGGACGACGGTGTGGTCTTTCAAACCTCCATTGACACGGAGGTGATTGTGAATCTTCTTGCCCGTTATTCCANCGAGGGAACCATCAACTCCATCACCCGGACCCTGGACCTCGTGAAGGGGGCCTATGCACTTGTGATCATGAAGGAGAACGAGCTGATCGGAGTCAGGGACCCGCTGGGTCTCCGCCCTCTGTCTCTTGGAAAATTCCCGGACGGAGGCTATGTCCTATCTTCTGAATCCTGCGCCTTTGATGTGATGGATGCCGAGCTTGTCAGGGAAGTGGAGCCGGGAGAGATCATTCATATCACCAAGGACGGGCTGAAATCCATTCAGTATAAAAAGCTTGAGAAGCGGGCATCCTGCATCTTTGAATACATCTATTTTGCCCGTCCCGATAGCGTTATGGACGGTGTCAGCGTTTATGATGCGAGACGGAATGCGGGAAGAATTCTTGCCAAGGAGCATCCCGTGGAGGCGGACCTGGTTGCACCGGTTCCCGACTCCTCCATTCCTTCAGCCATCGGCTATGCGGAAGTTTCAGGAATTCCCTACGGGGATGCCCTGATGAAAAATAAATACATCGGCCGAACATTTATTCAGCCGGAGCAGTCCTTAAGGGAAATTGCTGTGAAGCTGAAGCTGATTCCCTTCAGGGAAAACATAAAGGGAAAACGCATCGTGCTGATTGACGACTCCATCGTCCGGGGAACCACCAGTCGAAGGATTATTCACAGCTTAAAAAAAGCGGGAGCCAAGGAAGTGCATATGCGCATCAGCTCACCGCCGGTGGTGGGAAGCTGCTATTTCGGCATTGACACCCCTCATCGGAAAAGTCTCATCGCTGCCACCCAAAATGTGGAGGAAATCCGGAAAACCATTGGGGCCGATACTTTGGGATTTATCAGCATCGACGGTCTGACGGAATCCATCGGTACGGATAAGGACCGGTTCTGTCTGGCCTGCTTCAATCAGGATTATCCCATGAATGTGGATGCGGAACATGAAAAGAACGGCAACGGATCACCGACCACATTCAACCGTCTTGGCGGGGGATATTAGAGAGATCAGCAGGCAGTGAGCGAAGGACAGAATGAAAGAACGATCGAACGAAGGACAGAATGAAAGAACGATCGAATGAGAGAACGGTATAAGGGAGGAACGCTGTGATGGAAAATACCTATAAATCAGCAGGGGTGGACGTTGAAGAGGGTCAAAAGGCAGTCCGCCTCATGAAGGAAGCGGTAAAGGAGACCTTTAATGACCAGGTTCTTACAGGGCTTGGAGGCTTTGGCGGTCTTTTTCAGCCGGATCTTCGGGGAATGAAGGAGCCGGTATTGGTTTCAGGAACCGACGGAGTGGGAACGAAGCTGAAAATCGCATTTATGACGGATCGACACGACACCATCGGCCAGGACTGTGTGGCCATGTGTGTAAACGATATTTTATGCCAGGGTGCGAAGCCCCTGTTTTTTCTGGACTACCTTGCTACAGGAAAGCTTGAAGCGGAAAAGGCCAACACCATCGTCACCGGCATTGCCAAAGCCTGCAAGGAATCGGGGGCGGCACTGATCGGCGGAGAAACTGCGGAAATGCCGGGGTTTTACTCCGAAGGGGAGTATGATTTGGCAGGATTTGTGGTGGGGATCGTGGACAAGGAAAAGATCATCACCGGAGACAAGGTGAAAAAAGGGGACCTTCTTTTGGGTCTTCCCTCCAGCGGCATCCATTCCAACGGATTCTCCCTTGTGAGAAAGGTCCTCTTGGAGGACGGAAAGCTGGATCTCAATGAATATCATGAAGGTCTGGGAGGCATTGCGGGAGAGGTTCTGCTGACCCCCACCCGCCTTTACGGAAATGCAGTCACTGCACTGTTGGATCAAGTGGAGATCCACGGCATCAGTCATATCACCGGTGGAGGATTCTACGAAAACATCCCGAGAATGCTTCCGGAGGATCTGGGCGTGGAGCTTGACCGGGAAGCCATTCAGGTTCCCCGGGTCTTTCAAGTGATTCAGGAGATGGGCAGGATCGATGAAAAGGAAATGTTCAGCACCTTCAACATGGGTGTGGGGATGGTCATCGCCCTTGATGAAAAAGAGGCGGAAAAAGCCCTGAAGCTTTTACCGGAAATGGGTGAAGAAGCCTATGTGTTTGGCCGGGTGACTGAGAAAAGGGATGCGGTGATTCAATGGAAAGAGTAAAAATCGGTGTGCTCCTTTCCGGGAGCGGATCAAACTTTCAATGCATCCTTGATGCAACGGAAAATCCCGACTATCCCGGGAAAGTGGTGTATGTTGCATCCAATAAGCAGAATGCTTTCGGCCTTGAGAGGGCAAGACGGTCAGGAATTCCCCACAAGGCCTTTGAACGGGGTTTTTACTCCTCGAAGGAGGACCGGGACCGGGAGCTTTTTCAGGCTCTGCAGGACCATGAGGTGGAGCTTGTCGTTCTTGCGGGGTATCTTGGCAAGATTCCGGAGTTTATGATCGACGCCTACGAAAACCGGATTCTGAACATTCACCCCTCCCTTTTGCCCTGTTTCGGAGGACGGGGATACTTCGGAAAACGGGTTCATCAGGGAGTCTATGACCGGGGAATGAAAATCTCCGGTGCCACCGTTCATTTTGTCAACGAAGAAACCGACGGAGGCCCCATTATTCTTCAGGAAGCCGTAAAAATTGATTTTCACGATGATGCGGACATGATACAAAAGAAAGTCCTGGCCATTGAACACCGGATCTATCCCGAAGCCATCGCGCTGACGGCAAGGGGCAGGGTACAGGTGATTGAAGGCCGGGTGAAGATTCAGGAAGAAGGAGGAGTGTAGGATGAAAAGAGCACTGCTAAGTGTATCGGATAAGGATGGAATTCTGGAATTTGCAAAGGGGCTTTCGGATTTGGGAATTGAGCTTCTCTCCACAGGGGGAACGGCAAAGCTGTTGAGAGAGGGAGGCCTTGAAGTGAAAGACGTATCCGAGGTGACGGGTTTTCCCGAATGCCTCGATGGAAGGGTAAAAACCCTGCATCCCAAGGTTCATGGAGGGATCCTTGCAAAAAGAGGAAACGCCGAGCACGAAAAAACCCTTCGGGAATTGGAGATCGAACCCATTGATCTTCTCGTGATCAACCTCTACCCCTTTAAGGAAACCATCATGAAAGAGGGGGTCACCTTTGAGGAGGCCATTGAAAACATCGACATCGGCGGTCCGACAATGCTCCGTTCAGCGGCAAAGAACTTCCGGGATGTCACCGTGGTCACGGATCGAAAGGATTACGGAAGAGTACTTAACGAGATTAAACATGAAGGGAACACCACTTATGAAACCAGATACGACCTTGCACTGAAGGTGTTTGAGGAAACCGCCTTTTATGACGGACTGATTGCAAAATATCTTCGGAAAACAGAAATGAAAGAACCTCTTTTTCCTGAGAAAATCAGCCTTCCCTATGAAAAGGTTATGGATCTCCGCTATGGGGAAAACCCTCACCAAAAAGCCGCTTTTTACCGGGAGTCGGAGAAGATCTCCGGGAGTCTTGTGGAGGCGGAGCAGATTCAGGGGAAGGAGCTTTCCTTTAACAACCTGAATGATGCCAACGGCGCACTGGAGTTATTAAAGGAGTTTGAAGAGCCCACTGCTGTGGCGGTAAAACATACGAACCCCTGTGGCGTGGCCTCCGACGAGACCGTCTATAAAGCCTTTGAAAAGTGTTATGCAGCGGACCCGAAATCCATTTTCGGAGGAATTGTTGCATTGAACCGGGAAGTGGATGAAAAAACCGCCAGGGAAATGGACGGGATCTTCCTAGAGGTGATCATCGCTCCGGCCTATACCGAAGAAGCTTTGAACATCTTTGGGAAGAAAAAGAATCTGCGGGTTCTTCGTATCCCCTCCATTCTTGAGCAGGATCCCTCCTTTGAAGTGAAAAAGGTAGCGGGGGGACTTCTTCTCCAGGAAAAGAATAAAAGCCTGATCAGCGAGATCAAAGTTGTGACGGAAAGGGAACCCTCAAGTGAAGAAATGAGGGATCTGGAGTTTGCCTATAAGGTGGCGAAGCACGTGAAATCCAACGGGATTGTGGTTGCGAAAAACCGGCAGACCCTGGCTGTGGGACCGGGACAGACCAGCCGGATCTGGGCCGTGGAGAATGGCCTCAGAAACACCATTCATGACTGCAACGGCAGCGTGATGGCCTCCGATGCCTTCTTCCCCTTTGATGACTGCGTAACGAAGGCCCAGGAGTATGGAGTGGCATCCATTATTCAACCGGGAGGATCCATGAACGATCAGGAATCCATTGATACCTGCAATCGATTCGGAATCAGCATGATATTTACGGGAAAGAGACATTTCAAGCATTAGAAAGGATGATGAGATGAGAGTATTCATTGTTGGCGGCGGAGGCAGAGAGCACGCAATTGCCTGGAGTTTAAAGAAAAGTCCTTTGGTCAGCGAGCTCTACATGGCACCGGGGAATCCCGGAATGAAGAACCTCGGGGATTGCATTTCCACCGATGTGGAAGATTTGGAGGGCCTGGTGAGCTTTGCCGTGGAGAAGAAGATCGATCTCACCGTAGTGGGACCTGAAGCTCCACTGGTGATGGGAATTGTGGATCGATTCAGAGAGGAAGGACTCGCCATTATCGGACCGGACAAAAAAGGTGCCGTGCTGGAGGGAAGCAAAGCCTACTCCAAAACCTTTATGGAGAAGTACAACATTCCTACGGCTAAATCCCATACCACATCGGATTATGATGAAGGGAGGATCCGCTTAAAAGAATATTCCTTTCCTGTTGTACTTAAGGCAGACGGACTGGCAGCGGGAAAGGGAGTTCTCATTGCTGAAGATCAGCAGGAAGCGGAGAAAGCACTTAGAAAAATTCTTGTTGCAAGAGAGTTTGGAGATGCGGGAAATGAAGTGGTGATTGAAGAATTTCTTGTGGGAACGGAAACCTCGGTTATCGCCTTTGTGGACGGAAACACCATTGTGCCCATGGCCAGCTCCAGAGATTATAAGCGGATCGGCGACGGAGACCGGGGACTGAACACCGGTGGGATGGGAACCTTTTCACCGAACCCCGCCTATACAAAAGAGGTGGAAAAGCGGGTTGAAGCGGAAATTCTTGCCCCGACCCTGAAAGGGATTCAAGCGGAGGGGATGGACTACAGGGGAATCATCTTTATCGGCATTATGATTACGAAGGAGGGCCCGAAGGTTCTGGAATACAATGTGCGTTTCGGCGATCCGGAAACCCAGGTGATTTTAAGCCGTCTGGACAGCGATCTTGCAGAGATTTTTCTCAGCCTTTTAAAGGGAGAGCTTTCCACGATGGAGATACAGTGGAAAAAAGAAGCGGCTCTGTGCCTGATCCTGGCGTCACAGGGATATCCCGAAGCCTATGAGAAGGGGAAGGTCATCCAAGGAGTGGATCAGGTGGATGAAAAAACCGTGGTCTTTCACAGCGGCACCAAACTGGAGGACGGTCAGCTTAAAACTAACGGAGGCCGGGTCCTGGGCGTCACATCGATGGACGAAACCCTTGAAAAAGCAAGAAAAAGAGCCTATCAGAACGGGAAGAGGATTTTCTTCGAAGGAAAGACCCAGCGGGGAGATATCGGACTTTAGGGGTTTGACAGACCGGCATAAAGCTTAAATTATATCGAATAACGAATAACGGAGTGTATCCAATGAGAAATAGAGAGGATGCACTCTTTTTCCGTTTGCTGTAACCTTGCTAAGGGTATGATATAGGAAACGGAAACTCAGGAAGGGAAGGATCAGCATGCGCAGGAAAATTCGGATCTTCATTATGGTGGTATTCTTTTTCAGTCTCTATTACGGAATGAACTACTATGTCTATCGCTCAATGCTTCGGGGGATGGATCCGGGAGAATCCCTGCTTTGGGTGATCAGAGGAGGGTTCTTTCTGATCGGCTCTCTTTTTGTGATCAGCCAGTTTATTAAACGAAAAACCTATATTTACTGGATTACCCATTACGGAAATCTCTGGCTGGGGTTCATCTCCATCGCCATCGGAGCCTTTTTGATTCGGGATGTGGTGATGTTTTTCTTTAGAGGAGCAGGAGAAGCGGCAATGACCGCCAGTACGGTTATCGCCATGATCCTTGCAGTGGGTGCCTCGGTCTACTCCATTTACAATGGCAAAGGTTTGCCGGTGATCAAGGATATAAGGATTTTCAGCCCCAAACTGAAAAAAGGGGAGAGGATCACAGTGACCCAGCTTACGGACATTCATATCGGTTACTTCTCTTCGAAGGAGTGGCTTCGGGAGACCGTGAAAAAAGCCAATGCCATTAAATCCGACGTGACGGTGCTGACAGGGGATATTATTGACGATCCCTATAAGCACATTCAGGACTATGCACCGATTCTCGGGGAGCTTGAAGCGGAAAAGGGAGTGTATGCCATCATCGGAAATCATGAGCTGTATACGGGCGTGGAGGAGTTCCACGCGTTTATGGAAGAGGCGGGGATCCGCACCCTTCGGAACGAGAGGGTCAAGGTGGATCAGAACCTTACGGTCTACGGAATCGATGATTTTTTCAAAGGGACCTACTATAAATCAACAATGAAACTGAGCGAAATCCTGGCGGACTCCGACGCTGAAAGGTTTAATCTTCTTCTGGCCCATCAGCCGGTGAAATTTCCGGAAGCGGTGAAGCTTGGGATGGATCTGCAGCTTTCCGGCCATACCCACGGAGGACAGATTCCTCCCCTGGAATGGATCGTGAAATTCTATTTCAAGTATCCCTGGGGCTTATACAAGGAAGAGGACGCCCATATTTACACCAGCCCCGGAACAGGAGTCTGGGGACCTTCAATGCGGTTTCTTTCCAAAAATGAAATTACAAGATTTGAGATTCGGGGGATCGGGGAGGATGAAAAAGAAGGAAAATAAAGGAGGATTTCTGCCCTCCTTTGACGAATAGATTATACAGGAATCAATCGGAGATTCGGGGCTTTATGGTTGGAGATTCCAGCGATAAAGCCTTTTATCTATCCATAGACAATGAGAGAAGGACGTGATGAGGATGAATTTTGTTATTGATACCCATACCCATACGATCTCCAGCGGCCATGCCTACTCCACCCTGACGGAAATGGTCAATGCAGCCAGAGAGCGGGGACTGGAAGCCATAGCCATTACCGATCATGGGGATGCAATTCCCGGCGGCGCCAATTTTATTCATTTCAGCAATCTGAGGGTGGTTCCCCGAACCATCAACGGTGTGGAGGTCTTGCGGGGCGCCGAGGTGAATATTGTCAGTCTCGATGGGGATGTGGACCTGGAAAATCGTGTATTAAAGGAGCTTGATATCGTCATTGCAAGCTTCCATGAGCCATGTATTGCACCGGGGACGATGGAGGAGAACACCCGATGCCTTTTAAAGGTGATGGAAAACCCGTATATTCATATCATCGGACATCCGGGAAATCCCGCGTTTCCCATTGATATTCCACGGGTGGTTGCAAAAGCAAAAGAAGAACAGGTGCTGATTGAGGTGAATGACAGCTCCATTCGACCCACCAGCTTTCGGAAGGGGAGCAGGGAACGCTGTCTTGAGATTGCAAGAGAATGCCAAAAGCAGGGAGTCACCATTGCTGTAGGCAGTGATGCACATATTCACTATGACGTAGGAAAGTTTGACAGTGCAAGGAAACTGGTGGAAGAGGCGGAAGTGGATCTTCGTCTTATTGCAAACACTTCAGTGGAGAAGCTGAAGGAACGGTTAAGGAAACCTTTGTAAATCCGGGGATGAAGGGGAGATCATAATGGTTGATAAAAACAATGAAAACTATGTGATTACTTTGCTGGATAATATCAGTGAGCTTGTGTATATTATTGATCCAAAGAACTATCAGATTCTTTATGCAAACAAAACCGCCAGCGAGATGTACGGAGAAGAGCTGATCGGGAAAACCTGTTACGAGGTGATGCATAAGGAGCCTGCTCCCTGCAATATGTGTGAGAATCCTTCCCTGATCCTCAACAAAGGGGAGCTCTACCGGTTTGAAACCTACTACGAGAATTTTGACCGCTACTACATCAAAGAGGCGAAGATGATCGACTGGCCGGGGCACGGAACTGTGAGGATGGAAATCGCTATCGATATCACAGAGATGAAAAAAGCCCAAAAATTTCTGGAAGAGCGGATTCGTTATGAAACGGAGCTGGCCAATGTCTCCAGGCAGCTGCTGAAAGAGGATATGGACCGGGCTTTGCAGGAGTCCCTCCATCATTTACAGAAGGCTTCCAATGCGGACCGGGTATACATTTTCCGGAATTTTAAAAAGCGGGACCCGAAAACAAAAAGCCGAAAAACCTATACCGAGTATGCCTATGAAGTCTGCAAAGAAGGAATTGAGCCCCAGATTGATGTGGAGGTTTTGAAGCATTTTGATTATGATTACGGATTTATGCGATGGAAAAAACAGCTTCCCAAGGGAATTTATATTGCAGGACACGTGGAGGATTTTCCCCCGGAGGAACGGGAAGTTCTTTGGATGCAGGGAGTCCGGTCCATTCTGATTATCCCGATTTTTGTTGAGAAGAAATGGTACGGCTTTTTAGGATTTGATGAAGTCGGAAGAAAACGGGAATGGGAGGAAGAGGACGTTGCCATAATCAACACCGCCGCCGATATGCTGGGCACCTATATTGAGAAAAAACAGAGGGAAGAGGATTTAAAAAACAACCAGAAGAAGCTTCGGGTGGCCATGAAAAAGGCTCAGGAGTCAAACCGTCAAAAAAGTGAGTTTATCGCCAATATGAGTCATGAAATACGAACACCGATGAATGCCATCATCGGGTTCGCCGATATGCTGGAAAAGGAGATTCATGCTCCGAAGCAGCTGGAATATCTCAATTATATCAAACGGGGAGGAGAAAATCTTCTGACGCTGATAAATGATATTCTGGATCTCTCGAAAATTGATGCCGGGATGATGAAAATTGAATTGAAGGAGGTCTCTCTGAGGCAAATGTTTGAGGAGATTATCGGGATATTTTCCCTGCGGGCAAAGGAGAGGAACATCAAACTTCAGAGTGAAGTGGATGAGTCGATCCCGGAGGTGCTTTTTCTTGATGAAATCCGTATCCGACAAATCCTGGTCAATCTTGTGGGAAATGCCATAAAATTCACCGACAGGGGCTTTGTAAAAATCCGTGCATCCTTTAAGATGAGGGAGAAGGGCTATGGAGATCTTTCCCTGGAGGTCATCGACTCCGGGAAGGGGATTTCTCAAAAAGGACAGAGGGAGGTCTTTAAACCCTTTGTACAATGGGGAAGACTGGAGAGCAATCAGCCGGGAACCGGCTTGGGACTCAGTATCACGAAAAACCTCGTGGAGGTTCTCGAAGGAGAGCTGCATCTCTACAGCGTCCCGAAAAAGGGCAGCCGCTTTGAAATCATTTTTCATCACATAAAAGTCCGTAACGGAAGTGAAGCAGCCTTCAAGGCGATTTCCTCCCAGCGCAGGAGTGAAAAGGGACTTCCCGAATTTTACGAAATTAAGAGGGAGCGGGTCAAGGCCCTGGAATTTTTTGAGAAGGAAGGGAAATGGGGGTATCGCCGGGTGAAGGACAGCGGATTTTTTGATGAGATCAGAAGCTTCGGAGAACTGCTGAAGGAAAAAGGGGAGACCCATGGAATTACAGGGTTGCGGGATTATGGCGTCGAGCTTGTACAAACCACGGACCAGTTTGATATCGAGGGGATAAAACGATTGCTGCGCCACTATCCCAGTTTAATACAACGAATAAAGGAGCAGGCCAATGACGGATAAACGGGGAAAAATTTTGATTGTCGATGATGTATCGAAAAACATTCAGCTTATTGCAAACCTTTTAAAGGAAACCTATGACCTGGCCTTTGCCCTAGACGGGAAGCAGGCGGTTTCCCAAGCCCTCAACAACGAGTTCGATCTCATCCTTCTGGATATCATGATGCCTGAAATGGATGGATTTCAAGTCTGTGAACTTTTGAAAAACGAGGAGAAGACCAAAGACACCCCGATTATTTTTCTTACGGCGAAAACCGATACGGAAAGCATTACGAGGGGGTTTGAACTGGGCGGTGTGGATTATATCACAAAGCCCTTTAATGCCCTGGAGCTGAAGGCCAGAGTGAAAACCCATCTCCAGCTGAAAAAATCCAGGGAGGCTTTGATGGAGAAAAACAGAGCCCTGGAGGAAATGAATACGGTAAAGGACAAGTTTTTTTCCATTGTCGCCCATGATTTAAAAAGTCCCTTTAACACCTTTTTAAGTCTGGTCCGTCTGATGGAGATGAGCTATGATGAGTTTGACGAAGAAGAACGGAAGGATTGCCTTGAGTCCATCTCCACCCATTCGGAAAAACTCTACAAGCTTCTGAACAATCTTCTGCAATGGTCCATGCATCAAAAAGGGGAAATGAAGGTCTGTCCCGAAAAACTATTTCTGGAGAGCATTGTCCGGGAAAACTTGAGTCTGTATAAGGAAAGTGTGGAGAGAAAGAAGCTTCAGGTGAAGGTGCGGATCGAGGAGGGTCTTTACGTTGTGGGAGATCCCGATATGATGGACACGGTGTTTCGAAACTTTCTCTCCAATGCGATAAAATTCAGCAACCAAAGGGGTTTGCTGATTGTGACGGGGAAAGGACAGAATGGAAAGGTGGAGATTTCCATTGAAGACACCGGGATCGGAATACGGGAGGAACAGATCTCGAACCTCTTCCGTCTGGATCAGGTCAGAACCACAAAGGGTACGGAAATGGAGCTTGGAACGGGGCTTGGTCTGATTCTCTGCGATGAATTTGTGCGGTTTCATCAGGGGGAAATCAACGTGGAGAGCGAAAAAGGAAAAGGAACGAAAGTGCATGTGACCTTACCGAAAACCCCGGAGTTTTCACCGAAGGATATAAAGAAGCCCCTGCAGAATGAGGATATTCATGATTTCTTCAAACAGTTTTAACCAGTGACTTCAGCGGGGAGAGAGCCATGGAACGGCAGGCTTCTCTCCCCGCTTTTCTTTTGTCGTTGAAGAAGAGGGAAAAATATAATAAGATAAGAGGGAAGATGAGAATTTGACGGAATCGAAAAAAAGGAGCTAACCAATGATCTTAGAAAACTTGAATGAAACTCAGAAACAGGCGGTATTAACGACGGAAGGACCTCTTCTGGTCCTTGCGGGGGCAGGCTCGGGAAAAACCCGGGTGCTCACCTATCGAATTGCATATCTCGTTGAGGAGATGGGAATTGATCCCTACAGCATTCTGGCAATCACCTTTACAAACAAGGCAGCAAGAGAGATGAAGGAGAGGGTGGAAAGTCTATTGGAACGGCCCTACCATCATATGTGGATCAGCACCTTTCACTCCGCCTGCGTCCGGATCCTGCGCAGTGAAATTGAAGTATTGGGGTATGAGAGGAATTTCGGAATTTATGATACCTCGGATCAGCAGGTGTTGATGAAGGAATGTTTAAAGGCACTGGACATCAACGAACGGGATTATCATCCCAAGGCGGTTTTAGCCGCGGTGGGAAGGGCAAAGGATCGTCTGTTGTCTCCACAGGAATATTTGAAGGTTGAAGGGGATGATTACTATACGCAGACGATTGCAAAACTCTATACGCTCTATCAGAAACGGTTGAAAGAAAACAATGCACTGGATTTTGACGATCTGATCGGGAAGACCGTGGAACTTTTTCAGGGGAATCCCAAGATCCTGAAGCACTATCAAAACCGGTTTCACTATATTTTAGTGGATGAATTTCAGGACACCAATCACGCCCAGTATGTTCTGGTCAGTCTCCTTGCAAAGGAGCATCGGAATTTATGTGTCGTCGGGGACGATGACCAGTCCATTTACGGATGGAGAGGTGCGGATATTCAAAATATCCTGGGCTTTGAAAAGGATTTTCCGGGGGCTGAAACCGTGAAGCTGGAGAAAAATTACCGCTCCACCTCCCGAATTCTTCAGGCTGCCAACGAAGTGGTCTCCCATAATCTGAACCGGAAGGAAAAAAAGCTTTGGACGGACAAGGGAGAAGGGGAGACCCTGAACTACTACAAAGCAACCCATGAGGGGGACGAGGCCCGCTATATCGCCGATACCATTCTTAAGCAGAGGGCAAAGGGAAAACGAAGCTATAAGGATTTTGCAATTCTCTACAGGACCAATGCCCAGTCCCGTAAAATTGAAGAAGTGTTTCTGAAGCAGGGGATTCCCTATCAGCTGGTGGGAGGAAAACGGTTCTATGAAAGAAAGGAAATCAAGGACATCCTCGCCTATCTCCGGGCAGTGGAGAACCCCGTTGACGATCTTGCCATAAAACGGGTGATCAATGAGCCGAAGCGGGGAATCGGAAAGAAATCCATTGAAAAAGTTGAAGAATACTGTGAAGCGGCGGAACTGGATTTTTACACCGGTGTGAAGAGGAATCAGGAGATTTCCTCTCTGTCCACGCGGGTGAAAAATCAAATCGCTGAATTTACGGGAGTGATCGAAAGAGCAAAGAAGGAAAAAGGGGATTTGACGGTGACGGAGCTGGTAGACCATCTCCTTTTTAAAAGCGGATATCGAAAGGCATTAATGGATGAAGGGACCATCGAGGCAAAAGCACGAATCGAAAACCTTGAGGAGTTCAAATCCATCACCATGGACTTTGACAAAACCTCAGAGGATAAATCCCTGGAGGCCTTTCTTGCCCAGGTGTCCCTGGAAACTTCCCTGGATCATTCCGATGAGACGGAAGAGGGAGTCATGCTAATGACCCTTCACAGTGCCAAGGGCTTGGAGTTTCCCGTGGTCTTTCTCCCGGGAATGGAGGAGGGAATCTTTCCTTCGCCGATCTCCATTGCGGAGGGAAATGAGGAAGAAGAGCGGCGGCTCTGCTATGTGGGGATTACCCGGGCCATGGATGAAGTGCATATGATCCATGCCACAATGAGAACCCTTTACGGAAATACCCACGTCAATGAAATTTCACGATTTATGAAGGAGATTCCAAAGGATCTCATTCAGATGGAGGATCCCTACGACCGACAGAAAGCGATTGAAAAACTGCGGACGAAGAAAACCTCGGATTTTGTATCTCCCTTCCCTATGGATGAGGTAAAATCAGGATCACGGGTGGTCCATCCCAAGTTCGGAGAAGGAAAAGTGGTGGGGATTCAGGGAAACATGCTGACCATCATTTTTGACAAAGCGGGAATGAAGAAAATCGATCCCGCCTATGGAAATATGAAGATCATGGATTGAAATCCGGGAGATGTGAGGTGAATCTGATGACGGAAGAGAAGAAACTGGATAAGACGGAAGAGGAAAAGAAGAAAGAGGAAAAGAAGAAAGAGGAAATGAAAAATCTGGTGGAGACATTGAATGATTACGCTTACCGGTATTATCAATTGGATGACCCCGTGGTGAGCGATGCCGAATACGATCAGCTGTTTGACCGTCTGGTGAAGCTGGAGGAGGAGCTGGGAATTCAGCTGGACCATTCGCCGACAGCCAGGGTCGGGGGAGAGCCCCTGGACAGGTTTGAGCCCCACACCCACAGGAAACCCCTGTTGAGCCTCGATAAATCCAAGGATTTTGACACCCTGAGGGACTGGGAAGCCAGGATGAAGCGCATTCTGGGAGAAAAGGGGAAGGATCTCACCTATATGGTGGAATACAAGTTTGACGGACTCACTCTGTCCCTTACCTATGAAGAGGGGGTTTTGGTACAGGCAGCAACCCGGGGAAACGGAGAGGTCGGCGAAGGCATTCTTGCCCAGGTGAAAACCATCAAATCCATTCCCCTGACCATCCCCTATCAAGGAGTTCTGGAAGTTCAGGGAGAAGGACTGATGGCCCTTTCCGCCCTGGAGGAATACAACAGACAGGCGGACACACCTTTGAAAAACGCAAGAAACGCAGCAGCGGGAGCCTTGAGGAACCTCAATCCCAAGGTTACGGCAACAAGGAATCTCCATGCTTTTTTTTATCATGTGAATGATGCACCTGACCATTCCTTTTCCAGTCATCAGGAGATGATTGAGTTTCTGAAGGAACAGCGGCTGCCGGTGGATTCCCATATTTATCGCTGCAAAACCATGGAAGAGGTCATTGAAAAAATACAGCAGATGGAAGAGAAAATGCAGGATCTTGATTACCTTACCGACGGAATCGTGATAAAAGCGGATGATCTTCGGCTGCGGGAAGAACTGGGATTTACCCAGAGATTTCCCCGCTGGGCCATGGCCTTTAAATTTGAAGCCCAGGAAATGACCACAACCCTCAGAAATGTGATCTGGCAGGTGGGAAGAACGGGAAAACTCACCCCCGCAGCAGAGCTGGATCCTGTGGAGATTAAAGGGGTCACAGTAAGACGGGCAACTCTGAACAATTACGGAGACATACAGCGGAAGAACGTGAAAATCGGATGCCCGGTGTGGCTCAGACGATCCAACGACGTCATCCCCGAAATCATGGGGGGAGTCTCTGATGAATGCAATGAGGGGAAATTCATAGAAAAGCCCCTTGCCTGCCCTTCCTGTGGTACGGAAGTGGTAGAGAAGGGTGCGCATCTCTTCTGCCCCAATTCCCTGTCCTGCAAGCCTCAATTAGTGGCACGGATCGTTCATTTTTCGTCCCGGGATGCCATGGACATTGAAGGATTGAGTGAAAAAATCACCGAACAGCTCCACGATGAACTGGGTCTGAGGGGAATCGGGGATCTTTACAGATTAAACTATAATGATCTGGTGGAGCTTGAGCGCTTTGGGGAGAAAAAAGCGAAGAATCTCCTGGAAGCCATTGAAAACACCAAGAATCCGGAGCTCCATCGGTTTATCTATGCCCTGGGGATTCCCAATGTGGGAAGGAAAACCGCAAAGGATCTGACCCGGCATTTTAAAACCCTGAAAAATATTCAGGAGGCCACTTTGGAAGAACTGGTCTCTCTCGGAGATATCGGCGAAATTGTGGGAGAGAGCATTGTGAATTTTTTCCATGATGACCGTATCAGCAACAGTATTCAGGATCTCCTTGATGCGGGGATCAAACCCCGGGAGGCAACTGAAGATGAGGCCTCAGACGGACCGGAAAGAAAGAATCATTTTACAGACAAGACCATAGTGGTAACCGGATCCTTTGAGAACTTTTCCAATCGGAAAGAGATACAGGACTATCTGGAATCAGTGGGAGGAAAGGTGACGGGTAGTGTCAGCAAAAACACCGATATTCTCATTGTGGGAGAGAATGCGGGCTCCAAGCTGGATAAAGCAAAGAAGCTTCAGGAACAGGATGAAGAAATCGAAATTCTCACAGAAGAGGAATTTATAAGGATTAAAGGGGACTCATAACATGAATCGATGGCTGAGAAGAGGAATTTACCTATTCATGGGAATCCTGTTGAGCATTGTGGTGCTCTTCAGTGTTGTGGAGTGGATTGCCTTTGATATGGACTATTACATGGAACAGTTTGAACGGAATAATGTCCCCGAGGTGACGGGGATGGATCCGGATCAGCTGCGTTATACAATGGAGGATATGTTCGAGTATCTGCGGGGTGATGACCGGCACCGCCTGGAGACCGAGGCCTATTTCGGAGACGAGCTTCGTCCCGTTTATGGAGAGAGGGAAATTCTTCATATGGTGGATGTACGGGATCTTTTTGTTGGAGGAAGACGATTGAGAAACGTTGGAATCATCCTCCTGCTGGTCCTTGCTTTTGTGATGGTCAAAAAAGACGATCGGTGGAAGAAAGGGTTTACCGGTCTTTTTGCGTACACCATGGTGGGGAATTTGCTGTTTTTCGGACTATTGGCACTCCTGATGTACATCGATTTCACCAAATATTTTACGATTTTTCACTTGATCTTTTTCGATAACGATCTCTGGATTTTAAATCCCAGGACCGATACCCTGATTCAGATGGTACCAGAGCCTTTTTTCTATCATACCGCCTATAAAATCACGATGTACTATAGTGCTGTGATCGGTGGACTGGGACTGCTGGGCTGGGGAATTAAGCTTCGAATGAAAAAAGGATGGTGAAGAAAGATAAACATTTTCTTGTTCCCCGGGGAAAACTGTGATATGATTTTAACTATGAATTGACATACGTTATCATCTGTTAAAATCATTCACTAGGAGGAGCAGGACATGATCCCCTGTTTTACAAGGATACTAGAGAAAGTTTCATCGCAGTTTCCTTCACTGACAAAAGGTTTTATCCGTTATTATGAGCCCGTTATTGAAGAGGAAATCCGTTTGGGAGAGATCTCCCGGGAGGATAAAATCCTGTTTATCGGTGGCGGAGCAATACCTGCCACAGCCTATGGGATTCACGGAAAAACAGGTGCATCAATCGATGTGATTGATATTGATCCCTGTGCTGTACGATGTGCAGAAAAACTGACGGAGAAGCTCGGTCTCAGCAAAGGAATCCGGGTGTTTAAGGAGGATGGGAAGCTGATTGACACGAAAGGCTACACCGTGGTTCTCATCGCCCTCCAGGCCTGTCCCCAAAGAGAGATTGTGCAAAATGCCCTGATCAACGGTAAAGACGGAACCCGGGTGATTGTTCGATGTCCCTCCCATGGATTGCAGTCTGTTTACGATACATCCATCGATGATCTCGACTGTTTTTCCAAAGAGAAAGGGAAAAGCAGGACCCATACGATGTCCGGGAGTCTGCTCTTTGTGGTGGACCGTTTAAAGCATAAGAAAAGCTTTAAACCCATGGGAGTCTAATCAGAAATCGACAAACGGATTCCATGAAAACCCTGAATAGTTCTCTTGAAAAATCCCATAGAAGGACAAACAAAAATCAAGCGGTTATTGCTTGATTTTTTCTCGTTTGGTTCACAGAGAATTCCGTGTTATAATTTGTTTGAGTCAAATTAAATAGATGATTGGATCTCATGAAAATGATGATTGAATCTCATGAAGATAAAGGAGACAGAGGATGGAAATCGGAAAATTACCGGAAGGATTATTAAAATCCCTGGTTCTGTCGAAGCTGACCCATAAACGGAAGGAAGTGATTATGGGGGCAGGTGTCGGAGAGGACTGCGGAGTCATGGATTTCGGCGAGGAAATCGGTGTGTTCAGCACGGATCCCATTACCGGTGCAGGAAAAGGCATTGGCAGCCTGGGAATCTACATTTCCTGTAACGATGTTGCCTCAAACGGAGTTGAGCCTGTGGGAGTACTTTTTACTCTCCTTGCACCCCCGGATACAACGGAGGAAATGATCGCTGAGATTATGGAAGATGCCAATCGGGCTGCAGAGAAGGTCAATGTGCAGATCATCGGCGGGCATACGGAAGTGACCGACGCCGTGAATCAAATGGTGGTCTCAACCACCGCCATCGGCAAAAAGCCCAAAAACGGAATGATTTTCTCAAAAGGAGCGAAGGTTGGAGATAAAATCATTATGACGAAGCACTGCGGATTGGAAGGAGCAGGAATTTTAGCATCGGATCGCAGGGAATTTCTGAAGGATGGAATTTCTTCGGAGATCCTGGACGAAGCGGAAGCCTATCTCGGAGAAATCAGTGTGGTAAAAGAAGGCGTAATCGCCGGGGACTATGGAGTGAATGCCATGCATGATGTCACCGAGGGAGGAATCCTGGGAGCCCTCTGGGAGATCGGGGAGGCATCAAACCTTGGAGTCAAAGTCGATATTCGGGATATTCCCATAAAAGATGGAACGAAAACCATTGCCAAAGTTCTTAATCTGGATCCTTACCGATTAATCTCCAGCGGAGTCATGGTGATGGCCCTTGAAGATCATCGGGTAAAGGGACTGATCCATCAGCTGAGGGAACAGGGAATCGAGGCAAAGGAGATCGGAGAAATCATTGAAGGGGAATCCCTGGTCATTGACCATAAGGGAAGGAAGACCCCTTTAAACGCTCCTCAAAGCGATGAACTGTATAAAGGCCTGAAAGTTAAGATGCTTTAATGGAACGATGGGGGACTGAAATGGATGAAAGTCTGAAGCTGATCAGGAATGTATGTGTAAGATGATCAGAATGAGCATGAATGAGNATGAATGAGTATGAATGAGTATGAATGAGTATGAATGAGGATGAATGAGGATGAATGAGGAGGGAACCCATTGTTGGTGCTGCTTACCAGTTATTTATTAATCTTTTTTGCCCGGGTCGTGGATATCTCCCTGGGGACCATTCGTATGATTATGGTGGTTCGGGGAAAACGGATTCAGGCGGCCCTGATCGGATTTGCAGAGGCCCTGATCTTTATCGTGGTGATCGGGAGAGTTCTCAGTCAGATGGGTGATCCCATCAATGTCTTGATGTACGCTTCAGGCTTTGCCACCGGGAATTATGTGGGAATGGCGATTGAAGAAAAAATGGCCCTGGGGAACATTATCGTGCAGGCCATCACCCCAAGCATCCCCAATGGTCAAAAGGATCTTGTTGCGAATCTCAGAGATGAGGGCTTTGGAGTCACGATTGTTCAGGGGTACGGGATTAAAGGGACCAACAACCTTTTAAACATCACCCTGCAGCGACGAAGACTGAACAGACTGATGCGGATCATCGATGACTACGATAAGGAAATTTTTGTAACCGTAACCGACGCCAGAGCCATTCGGGGCGGGTATTTCTCATCAGGCAAACTAAAATAGAGAGGACGTTTTTTATGATACGAATTGATCACCGGGAAAAAAATGAACTTCGGAAAGTAACGATGACTCCTGATTATATCAAGCACCCCCAGGGGTCGGTATTGATCGAAATGGGAGGAACGAAAGTCATCTGCTCCGCCACAGTGGAGGAGAAAGTGCCCCATTTTCTGAAAAACTCTGGAACCGGCTGGATTACTTCGGAGTACTCCATGCTTCCGGGCGCCACCCATACCCGGAACATCAGGGAGTCCAGCAAGGGAAAAGTGAGTGGGCGAACCCAGGAAATTCAGCGGCTTATCGGAAGAGCTCTCCGCTCTGTGGTGAAACTGGAAGATTTAGGAGAGAGAACGGTATGGATTGACTGTGACGTAATTCAGGCAGACGGAGGGACCAGAACCGCATCCATTACCGGTGCCTTTGTTGCCCTGGCCATTGCCATGAACACCCTTTACCGGGAAGGGAAAATCAAAACCTTCCCCATCCGCCAGTATGTTTCAGCCATCAGTGTGGGAATTCAAGGGGAGGATGCGATTCTTGACCTCTGCTATGAAGAGGATTCCACAGCAAAGGTGGATATGAACCTTGTGATGACGGATCAGGGAGAATTCATCGAAGTACAGGGAACGGGAGAAGAAGCCCCTTTCTCACGGCAGCAGTTAATGGAGCTTCTGGATTTAGGAGAAAAAGGAAACCTTGAGCTGATCGAAAAACAAAAGGAAGTTCTGGGAGATATAGCGGATTTAATCGGGATTCAAAAATAAAGGAGCGGCAGGAGGTTCGAGAGTATGAAGCAACCAATCACCCTTGTGATTTCAACGGGAAACCTGAAAAAGCTGAAGGAGATAAAAGCACTCCTGGAGGACCTGCCCATTACTGTGAAAACCAAACAGGAAGCGGGGCTTCAGGATCTGGAAATCCAAGAGACGGGAAAGACCTTTTACGAAAATTCCCTGTTGAAGGCAAAAGGCCTGTCGGAAAAAACCGGGACCTGGACCCTGGCCGACGATTCAGGCCTCGAGGTCGACGCACTGGACGGTGCCCCGGGAATCTATTCCTCCAGGTATGGAGGAGAAGAGGGAAATGATGAAAAGAACAATGAGAAGCTCCTGGAAGAGCTGAAGAACATACCTGCAGACCGTAGAACAGCAAATTTCCGGTCGGTGATTGTCACCTGTCTTCCCGATGGAAGAATTCTTTCATCGGAAGGGACGGTCCAGGGAACCATCGGCTTTGAAAGGCGGGGAGAAAACGGTTTCGGGTACGATCCCCTGTTCATTCTGCCCGGCGGAAAAACCATGGCGGAGATCTCATCTGAAGAGAAAAATCGCATCAGCCATCGGGGGAAAGCCTTAAAAACCATGAAAAGACTCATTGAAGAAATCCTAAATGAAGAATCGAAAGAAAGGACATAAAACATGAAAATCGGCATAGTGGGAGACAGCCATAACCATTTGGATGTATTGGACCGGTTAAAGGAAGAGTTGTCCCGGATGGACCTTCTTCTCCACACAGGTGATATGTGCAATGATGCAGAGTATCTTGAGGCGATCACCGGAGTAAAGGTGATCAGCGTCCGGGGAAACAGTGACCCGGTGTACAGCAGCTGCAAAAAAGAGGAAATCATGAACCTGGAAGGCTATAAAATCCTTCTGACCCATGGTCACCGTTACGGTGTAAAGACGGGAAATCAGAAGATTTTCTATCGGGGAAAGGAAGTCG
>SL_3KL_010_SEDDRAFT_10001237_pt1 | contig 22943 bp, 19 predicted proteins | sample SodLakKL_010_SED_2_FD_10381 | JGI IMG/M metagenome (IMG submission 10381) | reverse complement strand
GAGCGGTATCGCAGTCATGTGCGTACTTTGGCGTCCGACGAGTTCGAGGGCCGGGCGCCGGGCACCCGTGGAGATCGGCTGACGGTCAACTACCTGGTGCGCCAGTTTTCCGAACTGGGCCTGGAGCCTGGCTACGGTGACAGCTTCCTGCAGCCGGTGCCGATGGTGGAGCTGACTAACGAGATGCGCTCGGACATTGCCATCGAGCACAATGGAGACGCCTATTCCCTGACCTATCCCGAGCAGATGATCATCGGTACTCGCCGCTTGGGCACCGAGCCCCAGGGCATCGAGGATTCCGAACTGGTGTTCGTCGGCTACGGTATCGTGGCCCCGGAGTATGACTGGAACGACTACGAAGGCCTGGATGTGGAAGGCAAGACCGTGGTCATCCTGGTCAACGACCCGGGCTATGCCACCGGTGATGAAAATCTGTTCAACGGCAATGCCATGACCTATTACGGCCGCTGGACCTACAAGTACGAGGAAGCGGCCCGGCAGGGTGCGGCTGCGGCCCTGATCGTGCATGAGACCGAGCCGGCTTCCTATGGCTGGGAAGTGGTGATCAACTCCTGGTCGGGCGCCCAGTTCGAGTTGGGTAACGGGGGTGATGAGCCGGTCATGGCGCTGGAAGGCTGGATCACCCGGGACACGGCCGAGGATCTTTTTGCAAGGGCCGGTCTGGATTTCGATGAACAGAAGACCCGTGCCGAAACCAATGCGTTCACCCCGGTCAGCCTGGGTGGCATGGCCACAGCCAAGGTCCGCAACAGCCAGCGTGAGGGTCAGTCCTACAACGTTCTGGCGACGATTCCAGGGTCCACGCGACCGGAAGAAGCCATCGTCTACATGGCCCACTGGGACCACCTCGGCCGCAATATGGCCATTCCCGGTTCAGCAGGCATCTACAATGGCGCCATTGACAATGCTTCGGGCACGGCGGCCCTGTTCGAGATCGCCCGACTTTACCAGGAAGCCGGCCAGCCCGAGCGTAGTGTGTTGTTTCTGGCCGTAACCCTGGAAGAATATGGGCTGCTGGGTTCGCGCTATTACGTCAACAATCCGGTTTTTCCGGCCGCCCAGACGGTCGCGGCCATCAACATGGATGCGCTCAGCTTTGTCGGCCCCACTCACGATGTCGTCGTGGTTGGATATGGCTCATCGGAGCTTGAGGAGATTCTGGATCGCGCAGTTCAGGCCCAGGATCGGGTCATGGTGCCCGAACCGACGCCGGAGGCAGGATTCTACTATCGCTCCGATCACTTCAACTTTGCCCGTGGCGGCATTCCAGCCCTCTATGCCAAGGGCGGAGTTGACCACCGTGAGCATGGCCGTGAATATGGTCTCCAGCAACAGGCCGACTACACTGCCAACCGCTACCATCGTCCGGCCGATGAATATGATCCGGACTGGGACCTGCGCGGACTGGTCGAAGATCTGGCCTTGCTCTACCAGGTGGGCCGGTACCTGGCCGATGGCGATCAGTGGCCGGAGTGGTACCCCGGCAACGAGTTCAGGGCCATGCGCGAAGCCCAGCGACCCTGACCGATTTTGGTCGTCTAGTGCCCTTTTTCTGGTCACCGGGTCGGGCATGCCTCGCGACCCGGTGACCAGACCAGTGTGGTTGCCTTCCCAATCGTGACATCAAAGTTGCGTTTCAGGTCAGGGTTCGGCGGGGATGGTATGTTAATTGCATACCTCTACCCATGAATGCACTGATTACAGCAAGCCTGTCGCAAGTCTCACCGCCGAGAAGCGGTGGCAATCGCGCCTTGCTGCGCAAAGCCAGGGCTTTCGAGCATGCCATGATCGGTATGGCGCTGGTGGATCTTCAGGGGCGCTGGATCGAAGTCAATGAACGCTTTTGCCAGATGCTGGGCTACCGACGCTCGGCCCTGCTGGTACGATCTTATGAGTCCTTGACCTTTACTGATGATCTGGAGATCAGCCGGAGGTGTCTTGACCGGTTGCGATCCGGTGAGGTGGAGTCTGTCGAATTCGAAAAGCGTTACCTGCATGCTGACGGGCGGATTGTCTGGGCGCAGATTCATGCCGCCGTGGTTCGACCCGAAAGCGGCGAGATCCCCTTCATCATCAGCCAGGCGCTGGATATCACCAAGCAGCGAGAGGTTCGTGAGGCGCTCGAAGAGAGTGAGTCACTGCTCCGCGTGGCCGTGGCCGGGGCGGACCTGGGGATGTGGCACTGGCAGGAATCGACCGATGAGTTCATCTTCAATGAACGCGCCCTGCGCCTGCTTGGCTATGAAAAAGGCGATGTCAGTACCCGTCTGAACTCGATACTGGGTCTGGTCCATCCTGATGACCGGCAGCGTCTGGCGGATGAAATGGCCGCTCATCTCAAGGGCCGGCGCTCGGGCATAGATCGAGTACTGCGCTTCCGGCGTCGCGATGGCAGTTACATGTGGCTGCTTGTGCGTGGTCAAGTCACCCGGCGCGATGATCAGGGCTGGGCACAGCAGGTCAGTGGCACGATCATGGATGTGACCAAGTGGAAGGACCTGGAGCGGCGTCTGACGCGCCTAGCCACCACCGATGAATTGACGGGTCTGCTGAATCGCCGTTCAGGCATGTCGGCATTGAAACAGGCCATCCAGTCCAGTGTGCGAACCGGTGAGCCAATGAGTATGGTTTTGCTTGATGTTGATCACTTCAAGGCCATCAATGACAGTCTGGGTCATCAGGGGGGAGATGAGGTGCTCAAGTCATTGGGCGTATTTCTCAGGAAAAACCTGCGCAGTGGTGACCATGCGGTTCGCTGGGGGGGAGAAGAGTTTGCCATTATTCTGCCAGGCACGGGAAGCGCAGGGGCGCACTCACAGGCCCACCGTCTGTTCAGCTCGATTGAATCAATGAGCGACGGAATCGAGGGGTTGGACCAATTGACAGTCAGCATGGGTGTTGCAACCCGTCAAGAGTCTGAAACCGCCGATAGCCTGATGAAGCGTGCGGATGCATTGATGTATCGGGCCAAGTCGGCTGGTCGCAACAACATCCAGTTCGACTGAAGCCGGAGTTTTGCTCAGGCTCTCCCCACGTCAACATCGTGAGGGGAGTGCAGGTACTCACTGTCACCGGCTGACTGCCGGATCAGTGCCATCAGCTCATCCAGGCGCTCCCGCGAACTCAGCAAATCATCGTTGTTGGGCTGATCCTGGGGTTGGTGGGCGTAAAGCCAGAAATGGACCGCACCGGCAATCAGGCCATCGGCCAGCGCCCACGGGTCGGCATTCGGATTGTCCGCGGCCAGGCGATTGCCCAGATCCACCACCTCGTCGGCAGCGTCGTCGAACAGGGCGGCATTGAGGTCGTCCAGATCCGGCTCCATGAGTCTTCTCCTTTAGTCAGTATTCGCGGACGGTTTACGGGACAAGGTCTCCCGGGCCAGCCTTGTGCCCAGGTCAATCACGTTCCGCGCCCGATGAAATTCGTGGGCCATGCACACATTCTTCGGTACCCGGATGACCAGGTCCGGCTGAAAAATGGCCAAATGTTGTCGCGTCAGGGCAGCTTCCATGGTATCAAGAGAACGCATCAAGACGGCGATCAGTCCGGGCTGGCTTTCCTCGGGCTTGTTGTCGCTGGAGTAACTGTCGATGAACTCCTTGAGTTTACCCACGATNTTGGATGCCTTGTCGGCATCGTCGGCCTGGTCGCGANCCAGTTGCGGGTCGGGAGGACCGTTGACGTCGACCACCACGGTCATGTCGGTCACGCTGCGTAGCGTGGGCGCCACCGGAATCGGATTGAGCAATCCACCGTCGACCAGGGTGCGATCCCGGTANTGGTGGGGCGTGAANAGGCCGGGAATGGCGATCGAAGCGCGGATGGCATCGAACAGTGGACCTCGATCCAGCCAGATTTCGCGACCATGATCGATATCCACAGCCACCGCCGTGAAATCGCGTGACAGGTCCCGGATGTCCAGCTCGCCGACCAGCTCGGACAGCTTGGAGATGATCCGCTTGCCCTTGATCAGTCCACCCCCGGAGAAGGTCCAGTCAACCAGCGACAGGACATCGGACTGCTCCAGCCCGCATACCCATTCTTCATAGGCATCCAGCTTGCCGGCAGCGTAAATGCCGCCGACCAGGGCGCCCATGGAACTGCCGGCAATGGCCTCGATCCGGGCGTCCGCCTCTTCCAGCATACGAATCACTCCGATATGCGCCAGTCCGCGCGCACCCCCGGAGCCCAGAACCAGTGAGATTGTCTTGCCTGAAAGTGAAGCGTCAGAAGTCATGAAAGAATTCTAGCGCCGAAAAGGTCGCGCTTGCACGATGATAGCGGTGCTGGCAAGCTTGACGGATGACCAGCAACGCAGCCTACCGCAAACAATATCGCCACGAACACATCGGTCCGCGTTATTCCGGACGAGTTCACCTGGCATTCGTGATCACATTCAGCCTGGGCGGCATTGCCTTGTCTATCGGGCAACTGGAAGCCGTACAGCCACTGGAATGGCTGACTTTGCCGCTGGCCTTTCTGTACGCCAACCTGGTCGAGTACGCCGGCCATCGCTGGGTCATGCACCGGAAGGTCCCGGGCCTGGGCCTGGTTTACAGGCGCCATGCCGGTCAACATCACCGATTCTTCACCGATCAGCACATGGCCCTGGAGGGCTGGCGTGACTGCAAGGTGGTGTTATTCCCGGCCGTGCTGATGGTGTTTTTCTTTGGCGCCTTTGCCCTGCCGCTCGGTCTGTTGCTGGCCTGGTTGACCACCGCCAATGTCGCCTGGCTGTTCGTCATAGTCGCACTGGGCTATTACCTCAACTACGAACTGTTGCACCTGGCTTATCATTTGCCGGATGATTCGCGCCTTTCCAGGTTGCCCTTGCTCAGGCGCTTGCGCCGCTTGCATCACCTCCATCACGATCCGAAGCTGATGGCCAGCAAGAATTTCAACATCACCTACCCGATCGGTGACTGGCTGTTCAAGACGCGAGCGTAGGTCGGGGCAGGTCCCGGACCTACGGTTTTGAAACGGATTCAATCATGCCGTGGCGTTCGCGGCCGAGGATTCGCTGGACCATTCGTACGAAATCATCGCCGATCAGGTAAAGAATCGGGATCAGACCCAGGGTGATGATGGTGGCGAACACGATACCGAATGCCAGCGAAGTGGCCATGGGAATGACGATCTGGGCCTGCAGGCTGGTCTCGAAGAAAATGATCGGCGCCAGTCCCAGGAAAGTGGTCAGAGAGGTCAGGATGATGGCCCGGAAACGTGCCCGGGTAGCCTTGATGGCGGCCTCGATCCGGGCCTGGCCCTCGCGCCGATGACGATTGACGAAATCCACCAGGATCAGGCTGTCATTGACCACCACGCCGGCCAGCGCGATGATCCCGAACAGACTGAGCATGCTGATCGGCAGTCCCAGCAGCCAGTGACCGAAAATGGCTCCGATCATGCCGAATGGAATCACCGACATGATCAGCAGCGGCTGCAGGTAGGATTTCAGCGGGATGGCGATCAGGGCATAGATCAGGAACAGGGCAAAAAGGGTGCCCCATAACAGGTCGGCCTGGACTTCCTGCTGGCTGCGAGTGGCGCCGGCCAGGCGGTAACGTACACCGGTATATTCGGCCTCGAGCCGCGGCAGGTGGATTTCGCGCAGCTCGCTGGAGATGCGTCCCGGTTCGGCGATATCCTTGTCGACGCGCGCGGTCACACTGATCGAGCGTTCCCGGTCGAATCGCCGGATACTGGCCGGACTGGAGGCGACCACGACATCGGCGACCGCCCCGAAGGGCACTTCCTGGCCGTCGGCGGTACGGATACGCATGGCTTCCAGGTAGCCTTCGGACTGGCGCTGTTCACGCGGATAGCGCACCATGACCCGGACATCGTCCTGGCCGCGCTGTATGCGCTGGACTTCCTCTCCGAAGAAGGCCTGGCGGACCTGGCGGGCCAGATCCTGTTGGCTCAGCCCCAGGGCTTCGGCTTCCGGGCGAATGCTCAGCTGCAATTCGCGGATGCCGGTTTCGAAAGAATTGCGCACATCGTAGGTGCCTTCGTAGGAGCGAATCCGTTCCTCGAGATCGGCGGCTGCGATCTGGAGCTGGTCGTAATCACGACCGACCAGTTGAAAACTGAGATCCGGTCCGTCCCCGCCCGGTCCACCGGCGCCACCGATACGCAGACCCCGGACGCCGGGAATTTCACCGACCTCCTCGCGCCAGCGGCGCTCCAGGTCCGTGATGGGGATGCGGTTGTCCTCGTCGCGGTTGAGCTCGACCAGCATGCCGCCGGTGGTTTCCGATCCCGACCAGGCAAAAATGGTGCGTATCACCGGTTCTTCAAAGTCGTTCTCGGCCTGGACCTGCTCATCGACCACACGCAGGGCCTGATTGAGTCGGTCCATGTTGGCATGGGTGATGTGGGCCGGGGTGCCCTCATTCATCTCCAGATCCACCCGCACGAAATCGGCGGCAAAATCCGGGAAAAACACGACGCGAAGAAAACCGCCGACAATCAAGCCCACCGACAGGATCAGGATGGCAATGAAACCCGACAGGGCCAGGTATCGATTACGCAGCAGAACCTTCAGCGAAGGCAGGTAGATATTGTCGACAAACTTGTAGAGATTGTCGGAAAAGCCGCGCTGGAATCGGACCAGGCGGTTGGGCGTGTCGGTCTCGTATTTCCTGACCCGCATGTGAGCCAGGTGGGCCGGCAGGATGAGCTTGGATTCGACCAGAGACATGATCAGGCACAGCACCACCACCCAGCCGATCGCTGCAAAAAACTGTCCCTGTACCCCCGAGACCAGCAGAATGGGCAGAAATGCGGCAATGGTGGTCAGTACACCGAAGGTGGCCGGTACAGCGACCTTGCAGACCCCGTCCACGACATTGTCGACACTGTGTCCGCGCGCACGAATCTCCGTATAGGCCGATTCGCCCATGATGATGGCATCGTCCACCACGATGCCCAGTACGACCAGGAAACCAAACAGACTGATCAGGTTGATGGTCACGCCAAAGGCCGGTAATGTCCAGAGTGCTCCCATGAAAGCGATCAGCAGGCCGACCATGACCCAGAATGCCAGTTTCAGGCGCAAAAACAGGGTCAGGATCAAGAACACCAGGGCGGCGCCGGCAAGCAGATTCTTGCCCATCATCTCCAGCCGCCCTTGCAGGTAGAAGGACACATCGGCCCACCAGTCCACGCTGATTCCGGCCGGTAGATCGCCGCTGGCCTGGTCGATATAGTCGCGAACCTCGCGGGAGACGGCCAGGGCATTCTGCTCCCCGACACTCATGACGCGGATGGCTACGGCGGGCTGGCCATTGTGGCGGGCATAGAAGTCGCGATCGACGAAGCCGTCCCGGATCTCGGCAATATCGCGCACCCGAATCCGGCTGCCGTCGGGATTGGTGCGGATGACGATGTCCTCGAAATCGCGTCCGACGTAGGCCTGGCCGACGGTGCGCACCAGGATGTCGCCACCGGTGGCTTGAATGCGACCGCCGGGCAGGTCCAGTGAGGAGCGTCGAATGGCCTGGGCGACTTCGCCCAGGGTCAGGTTGTAGGCGCGCAGGGTTTCTTCGCGGACCTCGATACCGATCTCGTAGGGACGGGCGCCGGTCAACTCGGCTCGTGTGACCGAGGGCAGGGCGGTGATGTCATCGCGGATCTGGCGGGCGGCCTCCTTGAGCGTGCGCTCGCTGACATCCCCAAAGACCGATACCCAGATGACCTCCTGGCTCCAGACGTTGCGCCGGTAGATCGGGCGCTCGGTTTCGGCCGGGAAAGTGGCGATGGAATCGACCCGGCTCTTGATGTTGTCCATGACCTCGAGGATGTCGTAATTGACATCGACCTCGACGGTCACGGTTCCCGAGCCCTCGCGGGCGGTGGAGATGATTTCGCGAATGCCTTCCAGGTCCTGGATGGCCTCCTCGATCTTGATCAGGACACCCTGCTCGACATCGCGCGGGGTGCCGCCGCGGTAGGGCACTTGCACGGTGACGTAATTGGTTTCAATGCGCGGTGAGATTTCCTTGGTGATGGTGATGGCCGTCACCAGCCCACCGCCGATCAGGCAGACCATCAACAGGTTGGCCGCGACCGGGTTGTGGGCGAACCAGGCAATGATGTTGCCGTACCAGTTGCGAGTGGTCATCAGCGATTGTCCGGATTGGCGACCATTTCGCCTGCCGGCAGCAGGCGCAATTGCGGGTCGGGAGTCGTGGATTCGCGCACCCGTAGTCGCATGCCGGGCACCGGCGCCTGCAAAGCGGTGGTGATGATGCGATCGCCCGGCTCGAGTTCATTTGACACGTAGACTCGTTGAGCGGTTGAACGGATGACAGTAACCGGAAGTATTTCCAGGCGATCTTCGCGGTTGGCCAGGTAGACCGTATCGTCCTCGCGAAGCGCGGCACGGGGCAATTCCATCAGCCCCGAGGCATCACGTCCCTGAATGCGTGCCTGGACGAAAGTGCCGATTTTCAGGGGTACCTGACGTGAGGCCCCCAGCAAGCCATAGGGGTCCCCGACTTCGACCACCAGGTAGGTCATGCGGGTCGCCTCGTCGACCACGCCTTCGGTACGCACCACCTGGCCCTGCCACTGACCCAGGCGCCCGGCCACCGAGCCGATCAGCGTGACCGGGGACGGCGATGGACGATCGGCGCCCGGCGAGGGCAACTCGACAAAAGCCAGGTCCTGGTCAGGCAGTGGCAGGCGGATTTCGGCCCGATCCACGGCAAACGCCACCGCCAGTACCGTGCCGGTGGAGACAAACTGGCCCAGATCGACTTCGCGACTCTGAATCAGACCATCGTACGGCAGCTGAATGCGGGTACGCTCCAGGTTGCGCTGAGCGCGCATGACGGCCGCTTCAGCGGCCTGTACCGAAGCCTCGGCGCCGGCCACCTGCGGCAGCCGCAGTACCAGTTCGCCGGGTTCGCGATCCTCGCCATGCATGCGCTGCCAGTCCCTGGCGGCTTGCTCGGAACGCGCCTTTTCGTCGGCCAGGCGCGCTCTTGCCGAGGCCAGGTCGGCTTCGGCCTGCAGCAGTGCGGCCTCGTAATCGCTGGGGTCGATTTCGGCCAGAACCTCTCCAGCGCGGAAGAAACCGCCAGCCACCAGGTTATCGGCGACTTTAACAATTCGACCACTGACCTCGGCCGCCACTGATGTTCGGGTCCGTGGACGAACCGTCCCCTGGGCCTGGATCTCGAAAAAGCCCTGACTGGCCTGGGCCTCGATCACGTCCACGACCATGGCCGATGGAGCCACCTCACGTTCGGGAGGTTGTGGGCGGTTCATGGCCAGAACCACGACCACCAGTACGGCCAGCGCGATCAGCGCAAAAGGCGCCGTGATCATGATGAAACGTTTGGGCATTGATTCCTGATCCTGTTGATTGGGCTCGCGCAGATGCGCATTCAACGTTCATTCTGCCAAATGGCTTCTCCGGATTGCACGTGCCAGAAGGCATAGATGAGTCGCTTTCCGTCGCGCTGGAAAATCAGCCTGGTGGCCCCAAAATAACCGGCTTGGGGTAGACTCCCGGGCAAATCTAGGGTCGAGTATCACTCATGAACCATGGAATTCACATCAAGACCGCCGAGGAAATCGAAGCGATGCGAGTGGCCGGACAACAGGCGGCCCGTGTATTGCGAATGATTCGCGAGCACGTCCGGCCCGGCATCACCACGGGTGAATTGGACCAGATTTGCCACGAGTTCATTGTCGACGAGCTCAAGGCCGTGCCGGCGCCGCTCAATTATCGTGGATTTCCGAAATCGATCTGCACCTCGGTCAACCACGTGGTTTGTCACGGCATTCCCGGTGACAAGGTGCTCAAGGACGGCGACATCGTCAATATCGATGTGACCGTCATCCAGGATGGCTGGCATGGCGACACCAGTAAAATGTTCTTTGTCGGTGAGCCCTCGGTCAAGGCTCGCCGGATCTGCGAAGTCGCTTACCAGGCCATGGTCACCGGCATCGAGATGGTTCGCCCCGGCGTGACCCTCGGCGATATCGGCCATGCCATCCAGACCTATGCCGAGGGCCAGCGTTGCTCGGTGGTCCGGGAGTATTGCGGTCATGGCATCGGGCGGGTTTTTCATGAGCCGCCCCAGGTGTTGCATTACGGTCGCCCCGGCGAAGGGCTGGTGTTGGAGAAGGGCATGACATTTACCATTGAACCGATGATCAATCTGGGTCGGGCGGCAACGCGCTTGTTGCCGGATGACTGGACCGTCATCACTCGTGATCGCAGTCTCTCGGCCCAGTGGGAGCACACCATGGCCGTCACCGACCAGGGTGTCGATGTCTTGACCCGGTTGCCTGACGAAGCGCTGTGATCCAACGTCTCAACGCTGTCCCGGCCACTCGCAATTGCCTGGATCTCGCTGCACTTGCCGAGCTGCCGGCGGACCCGACCAGGCTGGCTCGCGAACTTCGACTGGCCCGGCAACAAGCCGACCGGGCCCTCGGGGAAGCTTTTGCCAATCAGGTTGAGATACGTGAGCTGGTTCATGCCCGCGCCTGGGTTCTGGAGCAACTGGTACTGATCGCCTGGGAGCGTTTGGCCCCGGAGCACGGAAGCCTGGAACTATGCGCAGTTGGCGGGTTCGGTCGTGGAGAGCTGCACCCGCATTCGGATGTCGACCTGTTGATTCTGACCCGTGAAGATGCCGACAGCCAACGGGAAATTCTGGAACGTTTCGTGCAGGTGCTGTGGGATGCTGATCTGCATCCCGGTCACAGTGTGCGCACGGTCGATGAGTGTATCAGCGAAGCCAGCTCGGATGTCAGTGTGGCCACCAACCTGATGGAATCGCGCCTTTTGTCGGGGCGTGGTGAACTGTTTTCGGCCATGTGCGAAGCCACCGGTCCATCGGCGATGTGGCCGGCGGATGAATTCTATGCCGCCAAGTGTGCGGAGCAGGACGATCGTCACGAGCAGTACGAGGACACCATCTACAATCTCGAGCCCAATATCAAGGATGGGCCGGGAGGCTTGCGGGATGTCCAGATGATCGGCTGGGTGACTCACCGACATTTCGGTACCTCGACCCTGCATGGGCTGGTCGAGCATGGTTTCCTGAGCGAGCGCGAGCATGATGACCTGGTCGAAGGTCGCGATTATCTGTGGTCGATTCGCTGGGCGCTGCACGAATTGGCCGGACGGGCCGAGGAACGCCTGCTGTTCGAGCATCAGCGCCGCCTGGCCGAGCGATTCGGCTTTGGCGAATGTTCCGAAAGCAACCAGCCGGTCGAGCAGTTCATGCAGCGCTACTATCGCAGCGCCATGCAGCTGGCCCGTCTCAACGAACGACTGCTGCAAAGCTTTGATGAGGAATTGCTCGCCGGTCGCAAGCACCTGCCTTCGGCTGACATCGACAAGCACTTTCGCCTGCGTCAGGGTTACCTGGAACTCAAGGATCCACATGCCTTCGTGATGGAACCGAAGCTGCTGATGCGACTGTTTCTGGTGCTGTCGGCCAAGCCGGACATCCGAGGGGTGCGTGCCAGCACCATTCGCCTGGTTCGCGAACATCTTTACCTGATCGATGAGGAGTTCAGGACCGATTCGGAGGTCCTGGCGATGTTTCTCGAGTTGCTGCGCAGTCCGCGCCTGGTCTACAGCCAATTGGCGCGCATGAACCGCTATGGCGTGCTCGGCGCGCTGCTGCCGCAATTCGGCCAGATTACCGGACGCATGCAGTTCGATCTGTTTCATGTCTACACGGTCGATCAGCACACCTTGTTCGTGATTCGCAATCTGCGTCGTTTCGCCTATGCCAAGTATCCGGATCAGTTCGAGCACGCCATTGATATCTTCAAGCGAATCGAACGGCCCGAGGTCCTGTACCTGGCGGCCCTGTTTCACGATATCGCCAAGGGTCGCGGCGGTGATCACTCGGAACTGGGCGCCGAGGATGCGCGCGCTTTCGTCGACCGTCTCGACCTGCCGCAGTCTGATCGGGACCTGATAGTCTGGCTGGTGCTTGAGCACTTGTTGATGTCGCGCACCAGCCAGCGCGAGGACATTTCCGATCCGGAAGTGGTCAATCGATTCGCGGCCCAGGTGGGCAATCAGCGCCGCCTGGATCATCTGTTCGTTCTGACCGTGGCCGACATCGCGGCAACCAGCCCCAAGCTGTGGAATTCCTGGAAGGACAGTTTGCTGTGGGAGCTGTATGGGGCTGCCCGTGAGGCACTCAGCCGAGGGCTGGAGCATCCGGTTGATCGCCAGGCCAGTGTGACCGAAACCCGCAAGGAAGCCATTGGTCTGCTGGTTGAACGCGGCGCCGAAACCAGCGATGTGGAAATCCTGCTGAAGAACCTGCCAGACGGCGCCTTTCTGCGCCTGGATGCCGAGCAACTGGCCTGGAGTGGCGCCGAGGTGCTGGCTGCCGATCGGATTCCGCTGGTGGCTTGCCGCAGGCTTGAGCACAAGGGTATCAGTGAGATTTTTGTCCATGCCGAGGACTTCGCCGGACTGTTTGCCGTGGTTGCCCGCGAGCTTGACCGCATGCAGCTCAACGTGCTGGCTGCGCGGGTCGTGACGACTCGCGATCAAAAGAGCTGGGACATCTTCCAGGTCATGGATGCCAACGGTCAGCCCTTGAACCGCTCCGATGCCGCCCGTCTGAGAAAATTGCTGGCCGAGCAGCTGGCGGCCAAGACGGTGCGACCACTGCCGCCCCGTCCTGTGCCAAGACGCTTGCAACCGTTCATGGGACGGGCTGAAATTACGCTTGGCGAGCATGAAGCCATGACCTTGCTGGAAATCGCCGCGACGGATCGCCCCGGTCTGCTGTCGGCCATCGCCGAGGCCCTGGTCGCCCGCAACCTGCGCCTGATTGACGCCCGCATCGCCACCTTCGGTCAACGCGTTGAAGATATCTTCCTGATTGCAGATAGTGCAGGTCAGGCTCTGGATGACGACGCCTGCAAGGTGCTGGAAGAGGAATTGCGGGAGCGCTTGGATGTTGAAGGGCAGGGGAGACGGAAGACGGGAAACGGGAGACGGGAAACAGGAGAAGGAAAACGGTAGAAGGGGTTTTTCCTTGAGCCTTGAGCCCTGAGCCCTTAATCTTCTCCGTAAACCGTAAACCGTAAACCGTAAACCGTAAACCGTAGAACCTTCCATGCCCACCGATCTGCAATCCACCATCGAACAAGCCTGGGAAAGCCGGGCTGACCTGTCCCCCACCCGCCATCCCGTCGAATTGCGCGAAGCAATCGATGAGTGTCTGCAAGGCCTGGAAAATGGGCACTTGCGAGTGGCCGAACCCGGAGCTGGTGGCTGGGTGGTCAATCAGTGGCTCAAGCAGGCCATCCTGCTGCATTTCCGAATTACCGCCAATCGTGAAATGGACGGCGGCATCAGCCATTACTTCGACAAGGTCGATCTGCGCTTTGCCGATCACAACGACCCGCCGGGCCAGAGCGGCGCCCGCATCGTGCCGACCGCCACGGTGCGCCGTGGCGCCCATGTCGGAGAGGACGTGGTGCTGATGCCCAGCTATATCAATATTGGCGCTTATGTGGGCGCCGGCAGCATGATTGATACCTGGGCCACCGTCGGCTCGTGTGCCCAGGTCGGCGCCAATGTGCACGTCTCCGGCGGCGCCGGGATCGGCGGGGTACTGGAGCCCTTGCAGGCCAACCCGACGATCATCGAGGATGGTTGCTTCATTGGTGCGCGCTCCGAAGTGGTCGAGGGCGTCATCGTCGAAAAGGGTGCGGTTATCGGAATGGGTGTCTTCATCGGTCAGTCTACGCGCATCTACAATCGCCAGACCGGCGAGATCCTGACCGGTCGTGTCCCGGCCGGAGCGGTGGTCGTCTCCGGCACCTTGCCGGCCGGGGATGGCACCCACAGCCTGTACGCCGCCATCATTGTCAAGCAGGTCGACGAAAAGACCCGCGCCAAGACGTCGGTCAACGACCTGCTCCGCGCCGCCCAACCCTGACCCCTGAATCCCGACCCCTGGCCCCTATGAAGATATTCGGCATCAAGAGTTGCGATACCTGCCGCAAGGCGCGCAATTGGCTCGATGAAAACGGCAAATCCCACCAGTGGCGGGACCTGCGTGAGGAGCCCGTGGATTCGGCTCGTTTGAAGCGCTGGCTCGATGAACTGGGACCTGAGCAAATGATCAACCGTCGCTCGACGACCTGGAGGCAGCTCGATGAATCAAGCCGCGAAAAGGCCATGAACCCGGCCACGGCAGCGGCGGTGATCGAACAACATCCAACCCTGATCAAGCGACCGGTTTTCGAGACCGGCAATCGGGTGATGGTGGGTTTTAACGAATCAGTCAGGCAGTCGCTGTAGACTTTCGGTCCATGAATGACTCCGGTCCGACAAGACCTGCGTTTCGACCGGTCCGTCGCGAGGACCGCGAAGCGCGCGAGGCTGGGCTTTCACCTTTGGCCACCCGATCCGCCCATAGTGCAGGGCGTGCTCGGCCCGAACAGCCGGATACCTACCGCACCGACTTCGAGCTTGATCGCGATCGAGTGCTGCACTCCAAGGCTTTTCGGCGTCTCAAGCACAAGACCCAGGTCTTCATCAATCCCGAGGGTGACCATTTCGTCACCCGCATGAGCCATACCTTGCAGGTCACCCAGATCGGCCGGGCCCTGGCCGTGGCGCTGGGGCTCAACGAAGTGCTCACCGAGGCCATCTGTCTGGCCCATGATTGCGGTCACACACCTTTCGGTCATGCCGGCGAGGCCGCGCTGGCTGAATACTTTGACCATCCGGATGGCTGGACGCACTCGGAACAAGGCGTACGCATCTTCGAGATCCTCGAACCGCGCAACCTGACTGCCGAGGTGCTCGATGGCATCCGCGCCCATACCTGGCGAGTCCAGCCGCCGCCGGCGAGTGCGGAAGGTTGGGTGTGTCGATTTGCTGATCGCATCGCCTACCTGAACCATGACTTGCAGGATGCCATGCGTGCCGGTGTCATCGATGCCGCCGATGTGCCGTCTGAAATCTCGGCGACGCTGGGGCCGGTCCGGGGACGAAGCTGGATCAACGTCATGATCGAGGCGGTGATTGCTGAATCCTGCCGGCGTGGCCGGGTCAGCATGGATGCCGAGATCATGCTGGCCATGAAGCACTTTCGCGAGTTCATGTTCGACAAGGTTTATCATCGTCCCGAGGCTCAGGCTCAGGCCGCCAGGGCACGTGGGGTCATTCATCAACTGGTCGAGCATCATCTGGCTCACCCCGAAGACATTCCCGACAGCTTTCGCAACGAGGACTCCGAACCCCTGGTGCAGGTCCTCGACTATGTCGCTGGAATGACGGATCGCTTCGCGTTGACTCTGCATGATCGATTGTTTCGACCGCGCGGGCTGGTGTGAGCGGGGATTGCTTTCATTACCTGGCTTACGGATCCAATCTTCATCCGTTGCGCCTGTCGGATCGGGTCGGGTCGGTCGACTGTCTGGGAGCGGTCCGTTTGCCCGGCTGGCGACTTTGCTTCGACAAGCGGGGATCGGATGGTTCGGCCAAGGCCAATCTGCGAGCCGCCCCGGACAGTGCTCACCAGGCCTGGGGTGCGGTGTTCAGGTTGCACCGACGCCAGTATGTTGCACTGGATCGATATGAGGGATGCGGTCGCGGATACGAGACCTTCTGGCTTGATTTGACCATCGACGGGAGTGAAATCGCGGTACTGACTTATCTGACGCCCTCTCACTGGCAAAGCAGTCAGTCAAGACCGTACCGCTGGTATCTCGATCTGGTTCTGGCCGGCGCGCGATACCACCAGTTTCCCTCGCCAGCAATCGAGCAATTGAACCAGGTTCAAACCATGCCTGACCCGGATGCCTCGCGAGCCCGGAGTCAGCAAATGCTGCTGGACCGAATCAGGTCTGCCTCGTAAGTACGCCCTGGGCCATGGGGCGTCTGATGGCGCCGCTCGGATTTGCAAACCGATCCCATGATTTGTTACGGTAATAGGAATAGACGTCAAGGCAGTTGGTCATCCGATATTCGGTTTGCCAAGTCAATCAGGAATACTCAATTTGTAACAGAGGGACAATTCATGGTTGGGTCGCGCGCTTTTTTCCATTAGCGTCCAGAGTCCCCTGTTGCTCCAACTCACACTCAGAACAAAGGGAAAACGTCATGAATCGCAAGATCGGACTTGTTTCGTTCATCGTTCTATTCGCGTTCAGTATTTCCACGGTCCAGGCCGATGGTTACGGTACTGATGAGGAAACCGAAAAGCTCAGAGGGCAGATTGAGGAAGTGCAGCGCCAGTTGATCCGCATGCAGGAGCAATTGGCGGAGCTGGAAGCCGAACGCGATGAAGTTCGCCGTGAGCGCGAGGAAGCGCGCGAGCGACTCGCCTTGGTCGAGGAGGCTGCTGTCGAAGACGAAGATGGCATCGACTTTGGTGGCGCCGTTCGGTTGAACTACGCATGGCGCGACTATGACGATCAGAACAAGGACCGATTCGGCGATTTCGAGCTTGAACTGTTTCGTATCAATGTCAGTGGCAGCGTTGGCGATGTGCTGCTGGATGCCGAGTGGCGTCGCTACAACGACTTCCAGGCCATCCACCATGCCTGGGTTGGTTACAACTTCTCCGATGAATTGCAGATGCAGCTTGGCATCACCCAGGTGCCGTTCGGCATCCTGCCATACCCCAGTCACAGTTTCTGGTTTACCGGCAACTACTACCTTGGATACGAGGATGACTACGATACCGGCATCAAGTTCATTCACAACCCCAACGATGACTGGACTTTTCACTACGCCTTCTTCAAGAACCCGGAATATGCCAACGACGCACGCGCTGATCGTTACTCGTTCGACCTGGTCACCGGTGGCGATCAATTCAACACCGAAACCAACCAGCTCAACTTCCGGGCCGAACGTCACCTGACATTCTCTGAAGATTCGAACATGAATCTCGGTCTGAGTCTGCAAGCCGGCCAGATTTACAACCGGGCTACCGAAAAGAATGGCGACCGCTGGGCTGTCATGGGCCACATGGATTCCTACTTCGGACCATGGAACCTGCGCCTTCAGGCGATGCGCTACAACTACAATCCCGAAAATCCGGAAGGCGTTTCGGATGACTTCGTCCAGAAAGGCGCCTTTGCGTTTCCCTTCCTGATGGCTTCCGAGGCCAATGTTTATACCTACAGTCTGTCACGCTCATTCAATGTTGACTGGGGGCCAATCACATGGGCCAACTGCTACAACGAAGGTACCTTTATTGATCCACGCGTCAGCAACAGTGACGAGTCCATTCAGAGTGTTACCGGGTGTTCCGTGGCGGCCGGCGGAGTGTTCGCATACTTTGACTGGATTGCTGGCAAGAACATGTGGTTTGCCGGTGGTGACGGCATTGGCCGAGACGCCGGAACCGCGGGCAAGTGGCGCTCGCGCCTGAACATCAACATCGGTTACTACTTCTGAGTGGCGCCGAGCCCAAACCGAGATCGACGGTCGGCGCCTTTCGGCGCCGACCGACACTGAACCAGGAGCTTTCGCAATGACCGAATCAAACAACAATGACAAGAGCCAGATCGATCAGGAGATCGAAGAGCTCGAAGAGGTCTACGAGACCGATTATCAGCTAGGCCAGGATAATGTCCGCTGGCTGGGTCTTGATCTGCATAATCCCGTCTTCGTCGTCAGCGCCACGCTGATCCTCCTGTTTGTCCTGCTCTCCCTGATCAACCCGGAAGCGGCCAACGAAAACCTGACTGCCGTACGCGTCTGGATTGGTGAGACGTTCGACTGGCTGTTCCTGTCGGCCGGCAATTTCTTCGTGTTGTTTTGTCTGTTGCTGATCTTTTTGCCTTACGGGAAGATTCGCATCGGTGGAGAGGATGCCAAACCCGACTTTTCCATACTTTCGTGGTTTGCCATGCTGTTTGCCGCAGGCATGGGCATCGGTCTGATGTTCTGGAGTGTGGCCGAGCCGGTCGGGTACTTCACCGAATGGTTCGGCACACCGCTGGATGTCGGTGGAGATGATGCCACCGCCGCGTTGGGCGCGACGATGTATCACTGGGGGTTGCATCCCTGGGCAGTTTACGGTGTGGTCGCTCTGGGGCTGGCCTTCTTTACCTATAACAAGGGACTACCGCTGACCATCCGTTCGGTTTTCTACCCACTGCTTGGGGATCGTGTCTGGGGTCCATTCGGGCATGTCATCGATACCCTGGCCGTGCTGGCTACTCTGTTCGGTCTGGTGACGTCCCTGGGGCTGGGCGCCCAGCAGGCTGCCGGGGGCATCGAGTTCCTGTTCGGCATCTCTTCGGGCCTGGCCACCCAGATCATCATCATTTCCGGCGTCACCGCCATTGCCCTGATCTCGGTGCTGCGTGGTATCCACGGTGGTGTGCGGGTGTTGAGTAACATCAATATGGTCTTGGCGGTATTCTTGCTGGCATTCGTTATGATCGCCGGCGGCCTGGTCGCCTTTTTCAGCAACTTCGGCACCGCCGTGGCCGGCTATGCTCAGTACATGCTGCCGTTGAGCAACCCGGTCGGTCGCGAGGATGATGTCTTCTACCATGGCTGGACCATCTTTTTCTGGGCCTGGTGGATTTCCTGGTCACCGTTTGTCGGTATGTTCATCGCCCGGGTGTCACGCGGGCGTACTGTGCGCCAGTTCCTGACCGCCGTGCTGATCGTGCCGGTGGTGGTGACGACCATCTGGATGAGCGCTTTCGGTGGCAGTGGGATCGATCAGGTCAAGGGACAAATCGGTCAGTTGGCGGATGGTATTGGCGACTCGTCGCTGGCCTTGTTCCAGATGCTTGAGAACCTGCCGTTTACGACCATCACCTCGGCCCTGGCCGTGATCCTGGTATTGGTTTTCTTCATCACCTCATCCGATTCCGGTTCGCTGGTCATCGACTCCATTACTTCCGGTGGCAAGATTGATGCTCCGGTCAGTCAGCGAGTTTTCTGGGTCATCATCGAAGGACTTCTCGCGGCTGTCATGCTGACTATCGGTGGGGCAGCTTCCCTGCAGGCCCTGCAAGCCGGGGCAGTCAGTGCCGGGCTGCCGTTCACCATTATTCTGCTTTTGATCTGCGTCAGTCTGTTCAAGGGATTGGCGCACGAGAAGCGATTACTCGAGTTACAGGCTCGGTAGCGGTCTTTATCAGACCTTTTAAAAGCCACCGCACTTTGGTGCGGTGGCTTTTGCTTTGCTGGGATTGTCCCCAATGCAGACAGCGACCGCGAGCATGGAGAGGATCTGGAGAGTGTGGAGAAGCATCGGGTGGTTGCTTCGTTCAAGCTCCATCATCAACCAACTCCTACCCGACAAGCGACGAGTGGGCTTGCCCGGCCCCGGGCAAGGCCACTCGTCGCCCCGCCACCTCACTCTCATTGCCGCTTCTCTTGTCAGTCAGGCTTTAGCAGCTTAGGATAGTGACTGCGCGGGCGTCGTATAATGGTGATTACCTTGGCTTCCCAAGCCAAAGATGACGGTTCGATTCCGTTCGCCCGCTCCAATTCAGAGGTCGGAGGTCGGAGGTCAGTAGTCGGTAGTCAGTAGTCAGTAGTCGGTAGTCGGTAGTCGGTAGTCGGTAGTCGGTAGTCGGTAGTCGGTAGTCGGTGATCTGGTTTTCCTTGCGCCTTGATCCTTGCCCGGAAACCGGAAACCGTCATCCCTGAACCCGCTATCAAACAATCCCCTCAGCAAACGCCAGCACACCTTCCTCCAGCGCCTTGAGGTCATATCCGCCCTCCAGTGTGGCCACCAGGCGTCCCCTGGCGTGGGAGCGGGCCAGATCACGCAATTGCGCGCCAATCCAGAAATAATCGTCGTCCTTGAGCTGAATCTGGGCCAGGGGGTCGCGCCAGTGGGCGTCGAAGCCGGCCGAGACCAGGATCAAATCGGGCCGAAAGGCATTGAGGCGAGGCAGAAGGTGTTCCAGCCACACGGCACGAAACTCGTCACTGCCCGAGCCGGGCGTCAGAATCTCGTTGATCACATTGGCATGCCGACTCTTGCCGGGCAGGCCGGTTCCCGGGTACAGGGGAGACTGGTGCGAGGACATGAACAACAGCCCTTCACGCCCGCCCACCACAGCCTCGGTGCCGTTGCCGTGATGGACATCGAAGTCGCAGATCGCGACGCGAGCCAGGCCATACTGATCGCGAGCATGCAACGCAGCCACGGCGATATTGCTGTAGTAGCAGAATCCCATGGCCTGACCCGGTTCGGCATGATGCCCTGGGGGTCGGACCACGGCAAAGGCTCGACATTCATCTTTTGCCATGACTTCATCGACAGCCTGGCAGGTGGCGCCGGCCGCCAGTCGAGCAGCCTTGAGAGTGCCCGGCCCCATCCAGGTGTCGGCATCCAGGGCGAATGGTTGAGGATCGAGCTCATGACTGTCGAGCTGGTTCAGATAGTCGGCACGATGTGCCCGCTCGAGCTGTTTTCGCGTGACTTCAACGGCCTGCAGGGTTCGGTGCTCCAATTTCGCAATGCCCTTGAGCGCGGCCTGCAGTCGTTCCGGGCGTTCCGGGTGCCCCGCCGTGGGATGGTGCTCGAGGCAGGCTGGATGAGTAATGACTGTCAGGCTCATCGGTCTCGTTCGTGGTCCCATAGCACTTCCCCGGCGCCCGAGGCGCGCGCCACCGTCCGGGCAATCACGAACAGCAGGTCCGAAAGCCGATTGAGATAGCGAATCACCGGTTCGTTCACCGGCTCCTGGCGGGCCAGGGAAATCACCCGTCGCTCGGATCGCCGACAGATCGTGCGTGCCTGGTGCGCCTGGGCGGCCGCCACGCTACCGCCGGGCAGGATGAAATCCTTCAGCGGCGGCAGGTCGGCATTGAGACGATCCAGTTCCTTTTCCAGGCGTGTGGTGTGGCGGTCGGCAATCAGTTCCATGTTGGGCATGCACAACTCGCCGCCGAGATCGAAGAGGTCATGCTGGACATCCAACAGGACGCGGCACAGGTCGTCCGAGCCCAGCTGGGCGATCAGCAGTCCGATGGTGCTGTTGAGTTCATCGACCGTGCCGAATGCTTCGACCCTGAGAGAGTCTTTCTGGGTCCGTGAGCCATCGCCAAGACCTGTGGTGCCGTCGTCTCCGGTGCGGGTATAGATTTTCGAGAGTCTGTTGCCCATTTGAGTTGGTTTGTTGGTGCGTTGGTTGGTTTGTTGGTTTACGGGCTGTCCTGCGGTTCCGAGGTATTGAGCAGGTAGAAGAAAATGCCCAGGAACAGTGGTGGCAGGCTGCAGAGCATCAAAAACAATCCCACGCCTGAAGAGGGTGGGCCGTAAGCCAGGAAGGCGCCGGTCAGCAGCAGGAACAATGCCAGTAACAAAAGGGTTTTCGCGATCATGTCAGCTATTGTAATGCTTGCGCTACACTCTCTTATCGATACTTTTCAGCTACCGGGAGAAGCCCATGATGTCGTTACCGATCTTCCAGGTTGACGCGTTCGCCAACGCCCAGTTCGAGGGCAACCCGGCGGCCGTGGTGCCTTTGGAAGACTGGTTGCCCGATGCCATGCTGCAGGCGATTGCCGCGGAGAACAACCTGTCCGAGACCGCGTTTTTCCTGGCCGACGATGCCGGTTATTCATTGCGCTGGTTCACGCCAACCGCCGAGGTGGACCTGTGCGGTCATGCCACTTTGGCAGCCGCCCATGTGCTGTTCGAACATCTCGGATTCAGCGACCATGAAATCCATTTCAGTACCCGCTCCGGAGGGTTGATGGTCAGCCGTGCCGAGACGGGGATGAGTATGGATTTTCCCGCAATTGCCTCCGATCCGATGGGCATCCCGGAACGCCTGGTCCAGGGACTGGGCCGGGCGCCGCTGGCAGTGCGCTCGGCGCCCGATTTGCTGGCCGTCTTCGAAAGCGAGGATGACGTTCTCGCGTTGCAACCGGACTTTGCCCGGCTGGCTCAACTGGACTGCCGTGGCGTGATCGCCACCGCGCCGGGCCGGAAGCACGATTTTGTCAGTCGCTGCTTTTATCCCAGGGTCGGGGTCAATGAAGACCCGGTCACCGGCTCGGCCCATTGCAAGATGACGCCGTACTGGGCCGCCGAACTGGGCAGGAATGACCTCACCGCCCGCCAGCTCTCCCGCCGCGGCGGCACCGTGAAGTGCTTACTGCAAGGCGACCGCGTCATCCTCACCGGCCAGGCGATCACCTACCTGACTGGTCGGATCCGGTGTCCTAGTCACAAATCAAGCACGTGAACAACCCGGTGGGGGTGAATTCTACATCGTCCGTCGGGGACGTAGCCCCGACCTACAGTTTGCTTTAGACGGAACACCGGCACAACCACCAGCCATCGAACCAACCAAACCAACCAAACCGTCAATCCTCCAAACCCGGTTTACCCCGCCCGGCCTTGATTCGACCACGATGGCGTTTGGCCTTCAGGCGCTTTTTCTTGGCGCTGCGCGAGGGCTTGGTGGCGATAAGATAGGTAACCGAGCTGGCCTGCGGCGCGATCGCTACCCTTGCCGTCCGACGTCTGATCTCGATATCGGCGCACAGCGGGCCGAATCTCCCAGTCTTCTTTCCAGTCGCAGCGAATCGAACGACGAAGCACACCAGACTTTTCGTCATTGGTTCATTCCGGCACGAGCGCAGCCGGGCCGCGCTCGGCTCAAGCGCGATCTTACTCCAGTTCGCTGTCATTCATGAATGCAAGCCGATCCGCCTGATCGGAGGCGCGCGGCGTTCTGCCCACGGGCCCTGCTTGAAGCGCTTCGCCCATCGCATCGTCGAGCGTTGTTCAGCGGGTGTGCGGTTTTCGGTTTGGGTCGACTTTGTGAGCTTCGCGCGCCGGCCCCGGGAAGTGCCGACTGCGCGGCGACCGCGTCATCCTCACCGGCCAGGCGATCACCTACCTGACTGGTCGGATCCGGTGTCCTAGTCACAAATCAAGCACGTGAACAACCCGGTGGGGGTG
>SL_3KL_010_SEDDRAFT_10001236_pt1 | contig 22954 bp, 24 predicted proteins | sample SodLakKL_010_SED_2_FD_10381 | JGI IMG/M metagenome (IMG submission 10381) | reverse complement strand
TAGTGCCGTTTGGTTTAAGGGTTGATCTTAGAACTGTTAACGAATCCTGATGATGAAATTATTGCTCCGGAACGGCTCGGGAAGTTCTTCGACCGCTCTTTCTGCATCTGATACCGATTTGAACTGCCCGATGCCTACCCGATAGCTGGTATTTCCGTTTGGCAGCACGGCTGCCCAGCGAGTCGCCTTGAAGCCCTGATTTTCAAGCCGCTGTTTTTCGATTTCGGATTTCCGTTCGTTCCGGAGCGAGTGAACCACGATGGTATAGGCACCAATGAGAACCTCATCTTCCGGTCCTCGAAGACCGTATGGCAGGGCGCTGTCACGAGTCATTTCATCAGCCGGGCCGGGGCCGGCATTCCCGGCCGGTCCCGGGGCCGGGTCCCTGTCGGGGGGAGTGGCCTCGTCCTCGACCGCATCCGGTGTCGGAACAATTTCCTGAACGGCCCGGTCATCCTCCCTTCTATCATCCGGGACAGGTACGGGAACCTGCTCCTGCACAACCTCCTGGCCGCTGAGGTTCCTTTGGTCGAGTCGCTGGCCGTCAAAATGGAAGAATAGTAAAAGCGCAGCAATGAGGATGGCCGCAACGGGTACCAGCCAAACCAGTATCTCCTTACGGTCACGCCGCCGATTCTTCGAAGCGCCGCCACCCGGCTTCACGCGCTGTGATAATGAGATTTTGGGGAGTACGGGCGGGCTGTGAGCATCCGCCGGATCCTCCTCTTGCTGCTCACTGAATGCCGGTTCCGGTTCGCTTTCCCGGTCTGTTGCCGGCTGCTCTTCCGGCCCTTCCTCCGGTGCCGTATCAGCTCCGTATGCATGCCCGGACAATCGTTCATCTTCCAACCCGGCATCCGATTCCTGCGGTCCGGATTCCGTCTCTTCAACAGGCTCCTGATCCTCATCAGGCGCACTTGTTGCCTGATCGCGCTTCCGGTCACCTTCCGCACCGGCTTCGAATTCCAGTTCCTCTTCCGGCTCCTCATCGGCATCGGAATCCATTTCGGAACCGGGAAGCTGCTCCTCTGCCGGCTGGTCCGAAATACCAAAGGGATCCGTCTCGTCTTCCGGTTCCTCCCCGGTGGCTTTCGTCGCAAGTCCTGGCGCCTCTTCCTCCGATGGATCATCAGAAACCGACTTTGACGGTGATACTTCTATGGGGCTCATGCCCGCAAACTTGTGGTTTACTTCCAGTGAAAGGACCTCATCCGGCTGGAAGTCCAGATATCCGTCATCCCCTTTCCGAAATGTCCCCAAGCCCGCGACGTGGCAGGAGCCGTTCTCATCGGTTTCGATGGCAACCGCATCCACCCAGGCCTGAAGCGTTCCGGATGCTTCGCTCTCGTCGATATCAAGTGCCCTGGCAAGAAGTGCTGCAAATTCGTCGTGATTCAGTTTCATGGACCCCTCAGTTTTCCGGTGTAAATACTATGATATCTGCCGGCGGCTTCATAATGATGCGACCGTCTTTTTCCTGTTGCTGCTTCTGCTTTTGATGTGTAATGGAAAAAGTACCCAGTCCGCTGATCTGCACCTGGCTGTGCTTCTTCAGGTGTCCTGCAAGAATAGCCACTATTTCCTGCTCTGCTGTTTTATCCGTCATATGGTTCACCAGTGAAAAGTTAATCCCCCGTAAAACTGAAACGGGCGTTCCTGATAACGCTGCCACACTTCAATTTCCTGATCCAGGATGTTCAGTGCCTTGAAATAAAATCCGAAGCGGGAATGCACCCGGACGTCGGTCCGTACTCCAAGCTGAATGAATCCGTCAATGGTTTCGCTGTCTGCCGTTTTTCGCTTTCCGGACAGATCCATCCAGCCTGAAAGGCCGAGCCACGAAACCGGATGTGTGGAAACCAGCACAGAACCCGTCCATCCCGGAACATACGGAATTTCTCCCGATGGAATGACATCCTCTTCCGCGTTGGTGTAGTTCAGACCGAAACGGGCCGATGTGGTAGTGCGCCAGGTGCGGAATACCCGCGAGAGGCCGGCATACCACTCCACATGGGTCGCCTCGCCGATGTAGTTGAATTTATAGAAAAGCTGGGCGGAATCGTCCCAGGGGGCATAATACCCCCGGTTGTAGTATTGCCAGTAATCGAGACCGGAGTAGAGTTCGATCCTGTTCCAAAGCTCCACTCCGGAGTGCAGGTTGATATGGAGGCCGCGCTCGTGCTCCAGCTGTTCGTCATTGTTCAGGGTAAAGCGGTTCTGAAGGTGGATGGATTCAAGTGAGGGGTCATTGACAAATCCCCGCAAGCGCATCTGAACAGAAACGCGTCCCGCTCCCTTGAAGCGGTACCGGATGTCCGGGTACAGATAAAGGTCGAGCTCGTTCACGGGATCGTAAAGCTGGTAGAACCGCAGCCAGGCTTCCACCTGGTGGAAACTGCTGAACGTGTGGCGGTAGCGTGCGCCAAGATTGTTGTTCAACCAGTACTGTGTCCCTTCCAGTCCGGTGTCATACACCGCGCCGGTCCCGTTGAACTGCAGACCGAAAACCTGTTCCATTATCGGCCCTTCCCAAAAACGGTTCACAAGAACATGGTAGCGGGTTTCGTTTGTGGCATCCTCCAGGTCTGGATATGAGCCCGTCCGATCGCCAAAGCGGTTAATGGCGGCAGAGGCCTGCCATCCGCGATAGGCGTTGACCAAATGCTGCCAACGGGCTTTCACACCAAAAGTGCTGTAGCTAATCTTTTCGGGACTCATTGTGGGTGCCATCGGACCGGGAAGCGGGGTGTAGTTGAAAGAGGAAGCCCCGGAGATGCCAACACCCCAGCGGCTGCTTCCGGTTATCCGCGTCCATTGCAGGTCACCGGCCATGTCACGGAAGGATGAGAAGTCCCGGTCGCCGCCGGACGACTGATGGCCGATGTGCAAGGCCACGCTCTCGCGATCCCGGATGGGCGCCTCTGCAAAGACGCGCAACTCCGGACTGCGATACGATCCGTATCCACCATAGGCATAGACCCTTCCCCTTTCGGCGAAATGGATGAAGTTCCTTTCCGGCCTCAGGGCCGGCTCCAAATCGCTCAGCGGAATGGTTGCGACGACTTCCTCATCCGTTTCCAGAAAAGGCATTCGGTCGGGGTCCACCCGGAACACCGGCGGACGGGGACTGAAACCCAGCACCGGCTGTCGCGCTAGGCCGGGGAACCGCACTTCGAAGTCACCCCGTATTTCGATATCCTGCGGATCGATATCAGGCAGGAGGGATGATGCACCACCATCCTGTTGCTGCGCCGCTGCCGGCCATGCCGCAAGAATGAGGAGCATTGAAAAGAGAATGGGTGTTAGCCTGGAGGGTTTCATTTCGGTAGTAATGGATTACAGGAAACAGCGAACGTAAAGTAGAATATAAACGGAGGATTTGACATGACCGTCTGTGGTAGATGGTTTATTTTTTCGACTATGGCTGCTGTCCACCCTGGCTTGTCCTTAGCTTCTGATGCCATCCGGCCTTATTGGCTGCAAGGAGCAGGGGCGTTGCCACTAAAATAATAATCATCATTACCAAATGTGTAACAATTGCATATGCCACGCCCAACGTTTCCGGGACGGCGAACAGAAGCAACAAGGACCTGCTTACAAACCAGTGGTAGGTGCCGATCCCACCCGGCGAAGGGAGGGTGACGCCGAGTGCGGACACCACGGTGATGACCAGTGCCTCGCGCATCCCCAATCCATATTCCGTGTGCAGGTCAAATGCCGTAAACGGTATATAGGTCATCAGGACATAGCAAAACCAGATGGCTGTCGAGAGCAATATAAACAAAGGCCAGTTTTTTACACCTCTTATACTTAGCAGTCCTTGCATAAACTTGTTCGAGATGTCTGAGAAAACCCGGAATAGCTGACCCAGTGAGGGGATCCATTTACCGAGCACCCGAAACAGCCGGTAGAGCAGGTACATCACAGCCAAGGAAGCAAGGGCCAGCATGCCCAGGATCAAGGCCCCGTTAAGGCTAAGCAGGGACTGCAGCCATTGAACCGTGTCGGAGCCAAGAAGCGGAACGATCACACTATAGTCAGACAGGAGATACACGAAGACAAACAGCAGCATCACCAGTAAAACGATCAGGTCGAGAAGCCGCTCCAATACAACGGTCCCCATCAGCTTGGTGCGGCTGATCTGTTCCTTGTTGCCCACATACACGGAACGGGACACCTCTCCGAGTCGCGGGACGGCATAATTGACCATGTAGCCAAGCATCACTCCGCTGAACAGGTTCATCCGGCTGGCGCGGACTCCCTCCTGCTCAATAAGCTGTTTCCAGCGTTCAGCGCGCAGATAGTGACTCAGAAGAGAGACCATCAGATACGGAAGCAACCAGAAATAGGTCAGTTTGCCCATGGTCAGGCGCAGGTCCTGAAACGAGACATCCCGCAGAGCAAGCCAGAGGAAGAGCGCCGCAATCAGGATGCTGATAATAAAACGGAGATACTTGTTCGGCATGCCGTCTACTTACGAAGGTCAATGATCTCGGCACTTTCCGGGTATTCCAGGACAAAGATACCATCCGAGTAATCCAGGTAACGTGCATCCGTAAAGGTTGTGCTCAGTTGATTCTCCATCTGGTCGATTGCCCGGATCCTGTCAGGTGTCAGGTCGGCATTGAGTCTGATAAATACCTCCGTAAAGATCTCGAAGGGGTCGTCCGGACGCAGCAGGATTTCTGTCTGTTCTCCCTGTTTCGCAATTTCCGCAACATGGAACAGTTCATCGGCGTCCGAAAAAAAACGGGATGGGGCAAAATCATCCTCTTCCGGTTCGTACTCGCTGATAATCAGCTTGTTCTGGCGCTCGTTATAGACCATGGAGATGTCACCGTTCACCAGCACGACCTGGTGGTCGGCGCGGATCTTGTACTTGTCCTTGGATATCCAGAGCACTCCGTTTATAACCTGCGACTCACCGGTGTACGAATCGACTAATTCATGGCTCATGTGAGCATGGAGGACTTTCCCCTGTCCGAAAAGCTGTCGCACCCGATCCAGTTCGTTCTCAGGGGCAAGGGCGCCCGCTGGTGCAGCGATCAGAAATGTCAGCAGAAGGAAAAGGGATGACTCACTCATCCAGTTCCCGCAGCAGGTCTTCCAGTTCATCTTCATTTTCTACCAGTACTTCGCGGGCGGTGCTTCCCTGGTATGGGCCGACAATACCCGCAGTGAAGAGTTGATCGATCAGGCGGCCTGCCCGGTTGTACCCCAGTTTCAGTTTGCGCTGAAGCAGGGAAACCGAACCCTGTTGGTGAAGCACGACCACCCTGGCCGCTTCTTCAAACAGATCGTCCCTTTCGCTTTTGTCCAGAACACCACCCTGACTGCTATCGTCTTCCATTTCCGGAAGATAGTAGGGATAGGGGTATCCGGTCTGCTGCCCAATGAAGGCATTGATCCGCTCGACTTCCTCCGTGGAGACAAACGCGTTCTGAAGCCGTATCATGCTCACACCGCCGCCATTGTACAACATATCACCTCTTCCAACGAGCTGGTCGGCTCCCATGGTATCCAGGATGGTGCGTGAGTCGATTTTGGATGCCACCCGGTAGGCAACCCGGGCCGGGAAGTTGGCCTTGATGGTACCGGTGATCACATTGACGGATGGACGCTGTGTGGCCACTACAAGATGGATGCCCACCGCACGGGCCAGCTGCGCAAGCCGGGCAATCGGCTCCTCGATCTGCTTGCCGGCCGTCATCATGAGATCCGCAAGCTCATCGATCACCACCACGATGTAGGGCATGTACCGGTGACCCAGCTCCGTTTCCAGCGCATCGCTTTTGAATTTCACATTGTAGGATGCGATATCCCTCACCTGTGCCATTTTCAACATTTCATAGCGATTGTCCATCTCCTTGCAAACACTGTTGAGCGTCTGCAGCACCTCCGAAGTATCGGTGATGATCGGCTCAGACGCATTCGGGAGTGTCGCCAGATAATGATTCTGTATGTTCCTGAAAAGTGAAAGCTCGATTTTTTTCGGGTCGATCATCACGAACTTGAGGTCGTCCGGATGACACTTGTACAACAGGCAGGTGATAATGGTATTGATACCCACCGTTTTACCGGAGCCGGTCGCCCCGGCCATCAGGAGGTGGGGCAGTTTGGCCAGGTCCACCATGAAAACCTCGTTCTCAATGGTGCGCCCAAACGCTACCGGCAACACCATTTTGGTCTCGGCGAACTTCCTGGTGTTGATCAGGGAGCGTATGTAGACGATTTCCGGATTTTTGTTCGGCACCTCGATCCCCACGGCCGATTTGCCCGGGATCGGTGCAATGATCCGCAGTCCCTTGGTGGCCATGGCCATCTTCAGGTCATTGGCATAGCTTTCAATACGGCTGATCTTGACATCCGGTGCCGGCTGCAGTTCGTACAGGGTGACCGTGGGACCGACAATCGCCTCAATACCGGTTATCTCGATCCCGTGGCGGTTCAGCTTGTCGAGGATGATCATTTTATTGCTGTTGATCTCCTCATAATTGACCTCGTTTCCCTCATTGGGGGCTTTGTCCAGAAGGTCCAGGGTCGGAAACTTGTATTTTATGAGCGGCTTTTCGACCTGTTTGCTGCGTTCGTTTTCCAACTTGCGCTTTCCGGCTTCCTCCTCCGGCGTACCGCGATAGACCGTGATATCCAGATCCGCGTCACCGTCCGGCTCCGAACCCTCAGATGGGGAGAGGCCCTCCCTGTCAGACACCCCGGCACCCCTTTCCGGCCCGGAGCCCTTATCCTTCTTCCCTTTCTCCAGTATGGCCCTGGGGGGAGCACCCTCGACGGAATTCTGCTCCTCATGCCGGCGGCGTTCTTCCTCTTTTTCACGGGATGAAAGCACCAGTCGCTCCCACTTTTTCCGGCGTTCTTCCTCGGTGACCACCTCTGCTTCGCCGGTGCGTCCACCCGGCCTTCCGGGATCCGCCCCTTCCCTGATATCATCCCGGTCATCTTCCGGCAAACCCCGTACCCGCGAGCCGTTGCGTCCCGATCGTGTTTCGTCCGCGCCCGCTTTGCCGGATGCACGGCTGCTGAAAAGCGAAGCGAAACCTTCTTTCATCTCCTTCAGATTATCGATTGCGGACTGGATGTCCCTGTTGGTCAGAAGGATAATGGCAATGATGCTCAGGCTTCCAAGGATGATGACCGGTCCGTACTGTCCGGTAAGCGCCCTCAGGATATAGGCGATGGCCAGTCCGGAGGAACCGGCCCAGTCCACCGAAACCAGTTCAAATTCGTTGTGGAACCAGCCCATGATGGATGCGGCCAGTATCATGGCAAAAACGGCATAGAGCGACTTCAGGTGAATCCGCTTCAAATCCTTGTGCCGAAGTATGTTCCATCCGTAAAGCAGTACTACCAGCACCAGGATGATCGAAAAGTAGCCGAACAGGACCTGCACGAAAAAATACGAGAGATAGGCACCGAGCGGCCCCAGGCCGTTCTGGATGCGCAATGCGGGTCCCTGACCGAAATCCAGAAGCGTGCGGAAGTCCACACTCTGGATGATGGCAAAATCTTCGCTGCGATAGGTTATGATGCTGATGGCAAACGTGACCGCAATGGCCATCAGAATGATGCCCAGCATCTCCATTTTCCTTTCAAAGGAGAAAAAAGCCTCCCCGGTATTCTTGGTTGCTTTCTTTTTCATTTATCTGATGGATATCACTCCTTCGCGCAAGGCAGGGACAGATGAATACAGATCTACCTGGCTGCAATACGCAATGTCCTCTTCGTTTCCAAGCTCACGGAGCCGTTTTGCGTGGTTACACTCCCGGATGAGTGCCGGTATGTCATCACCGAACTTTTCAAACAGCCCATAGGCCACTTTCACTCCGTCGGTGGCTTCATACGGCAGCTGGTGGCCGCACAGCTTGTGCGTGATGGCCCCGGCGCACACCATATCCTCAATGGATAGCCGGCTGTTCCACCCGGAACAAATCAGCAGGATTTCACCCTCATCCTCTGATAGCAGCGTCTCCACAAGCGCTGAAATGTTGAGGAAGCTGCCGATGAGTATCCTCCGGGCTCCGCTGCTGCGGGTAATGGCACGGGTTCCGTTGGATGTCTTGAACAAAATCGTCTTGCCGGATACCTCTTCACTGGTGAATTCCAGCGGAGAGTTGCCCAGCTTGTATCCCTCCACTTTTTTCCCCTCTTTTTCGCCGCACAAGATCACACTTCCCGGATCCAGGTATCGGGTATAACGTCCGGCATCATCGTTTTCAGCCAGGGGGATGATGCTGTTGGCGCCGTTTTCAAGCGCGGTCTGTATGGTGGAACAGGCGCGGAGCACGTCTATCACGACCACGGTTTTGTCCCGGACATCCTGCTCGCTGAAAGAGATGGATGACGAGTATACATCGATTTCACGTTTCATTTCTTTCTCTTATGGAATGGTAATCGGACCACTTCTGATGGATATTCCTTGTCCCTGATGCGGATCATCACGCTGTTGCCGGCTTCGGCATGTTCCGTCGGGATGTAACCCATGGCAATGCCACGGTCCAGCATGAAGGATAGCCCTCCGCTCGTAACGTTGCCCAGAACTTCTCCATCCGTGCCGATGATGGCATGACCGCTTCTGGGGATTCGCCTCTCATCCTGCACTACAAATCCGCAAAGACGACGACTGACGCCACGGGATTTCTGCGCGAGCAGGGCATCCTTGCCCATGAAGCTGCCCTTGTCCCACTTGACAAGCCAGCTCAATCCCGCCTCCAGGGGAGTGTGATCCTCTGTCAGATCACTACCGTACAGTGCAAGGCCCGCTTCCAGCCGCAGGGTGTCGCGCGCCCCCAGCCCGCAGGGCCGGATCCCGTTCGGCTCCCCGGCCACCATGATGTTTTCCCACAGATCGCAGACGTTGACATGGCGGATGTTGCAGTAGAGCTCGAAGCCCCTTTCACCGGTGTAACCCGTGGCCGAAACCAGAATGTTGTCGTAATCCGACACCTCCATGGACCGGAATTCGAACATCGGGATATCGCCGGGTTTATCCCTGGTCAGTTTTTGCATGATGGATACCGCTTCCGGCCCCTGCACTGCGATCAATGCGATCTCCTCCGAGATATCGCTCACCTCGGCCCGGCCGTCGTTCACCTGCATGATCCAGTTGAAATCCTTTTCAATGTTGGATGCGTTGACGACCAACATGAATTCCTGTCCTGAGAGGCAATAGACCAGCAGATCATCCACAATCCCGCCGTTATCCAGGCACATGACGCTGTACTGTGACTGGCCGGCCTTGAGCAGCGCGGCATTGTTCACGGTCAGCTCCTGCACCACCTCAAGGGCACGCTCACCGCGGATCAGTATTTCCCCCATGTGTGACACATCGAACATTCCGGCACGGTTCCGCACGGCCAGATGCTCCTCCTTTATACCTTTGTACTGGAGCGGCATCTCATATCCCGAGAAGTCGACCAGTTTTGCATGAAAGGTTCGGTGCGCTTCAAACAATGGGGTTCTTTTCAACATAATCATCGGATTTGGTTCAATCCGCAAGATACAAATATCATAAGGGATTTGAGGTATCCGATTTCAGGAACCTGCCCGATTATATTTTGTCTTCCGGGAATATTTCCCGATTCTATCTTGTTCAAAGCAAGACAGGGATACGTTATTCGTTACACATTATGTTTATTACATTTAAAATTCGGAATTGACCTATGGCCATTAGCAAAGAAGATGTACTGGATGCCCTGAGAAACGTAATCGATCCCGACCTTGGCAGGGATCTTGTTTCGTTGAACATGATCGAGGATATCGAAGTCGATGGGAAAAATGTCTCTTTCACGGTCAACCTGACCACTCCGGCATGCCCCATGAAGGCAGAGATCGAGCACGCATGTATCAACGCCATCACGCATCTGGTGGATAAGGAAGCGGTGGTGACCCCCAACATGAGCTCGAAAGTGACAGGAAGCCGTACACAGGGCCAGGGGGACCAGAACCTGTTGCAGGGTGTAAAAAACATAATAGCCGTGGCTTCCGGAAAGGGTGGCGTCGGAAAATCCACGGTTTCCGTGAACCTGGCCGTTGCCCTGGCCAAGGCCGGTGCAAGTGTCGGGCTGGTGGATACCGACATCTACGGTCCCAGCATTCCCACCATGTTCGACATCCACGATCGACCCGACATCAGCACCCAGCGAAAATTGATACCTCTTGAAAAATATGGTGTAAAGCTTCTTTCCATGGGTTTTCTGGTGAAACAGGACGAGGCCGTGGTCTGGCGCGGACCCATGGTGTCAAGCGCCGTAAAACAGTTCCTCAGCGAAACGGATTGGGGCGAGCTCGATTACCTTATCCTGGACCTCCCTCCCGGCACGGGGGACATTCAGCTGACCATAGTGCAGTCGGTCCCACTGACTGCAGCGATTATCGTCTCCACACCGCAGACCGTGGCCCTGGATGATGCACGAAAAGGGGTTGCCATGTTTGGAAAGGTCAAGGTGCCTGTTCTTGGCATCGTTGAAAACATGGCGTTTTTCACACCGCCCGACATGCCGGACAAAAAGTATCACATCTTCGGCAAGGACGGGGCAAAGAACCTGGCGGAAAAGATGGGCGTGCCGTTCCTGGGGGAAATTCCGATCGAACAGCAACTGCGCGAGGGCGGGGATTCGGGCAGGCCCATTGTCGTGGGGGATGTGTCAACCCCCTCTGCCAAGGCGTTTATCGAACTGTCTCAGCGCGTGGCTCAGCAGGTAGCCATCCGGAATGCTACCAGCGAGCCGACGGAAAAAGTCGATATCCTTTATCGCTAAGACGTAAATTGCCGCTGTAACGGCTTCCCAATCAGGCGGAGCCCCTTCATACCGGCATACCGGCTGAATCAAAAAGACTGCCGCTCTCCAAAATCTATTTTCCGGAGAGTGGCGCCGATGTCTACTTCTCGCGAAGGCGGGCTGCCTTGCCACGAAGGGCGCGCAGATAGTAGAGCTTGGCACGACGTACCTTGCCGCGCTTTTTCACATCTATTTTCGCAATAAATGGAGAGGAAAGCGGAAAGATGCGCTCAACGCCGACGTTGTTGGAAATTTTGCGGACGGTGAAGGTCTGATTGGCGCCACGGCCTTTTCTTCCGATGACAACACCTTCAAATAGCTGAACACGCTCCTTTTCCCCTTCACGGACACGGTAGTGAATGTTCACCGTGTCGCCCGGCTGAAATTCAGGAAGGTCGTCGCGGGTCTGGGTTTGTTCGATAAGATTAAGCTTTTCCATTGTATGCTAAAAGTTTAGTTACTTTTTGTTGATAAAATTTCTGTAAAGATCCGGTCGCACTTCCCTGGTCCGCTCAAGTGCTTTTTCTTCCCTCCACATCCGGATCCGTTCATGGTTTCCGGAAGTGAGGACTCCCGGTATACCAAGTCCCCTGAAATCAGCGGGACGCGTGTAGACCGGAGCAGACAGCAAACCATCCTGAAAGGAATCATCCAGGGCACTTTCGGCATCTCCAATGACGCCCGGGAGCAGCCTTACGATGCCGTCGACCAATATCATCGCTGGAAGCTCCCCGCCGGAAAGCACAAAGTCGCCGATACTGACTTCCATGGTCACCAGTTCATCGCGGATGCGCTGATCGATTCCCTTGTAGTGACCGCAGAGAATAATGATGTTCTCCAGAAGCGTCAGTTTGTTCACCATTATCTGATCAAGGACCGGGGCGTCGGGAGTCGGAAAGATAATGGCATCATATTGCCGTTCTTCTTTTAGTGAGTCGATGCAATCAAATACCGGTTGCGGTGTCATCACCAGGCCGGCACCGCCTCCGAAGGGATAATCATCCACTTTTCCGTGTTTGTCGGTGGAATAGGTTCGCAAATCGTGAACAACGATATTTACTTTTTCCGATTTGCGGGCCCTTCCGACAATACTGTGGTCAAGCGGTCCGGTCAACAGTTCCGGAACTGCCGATATGATGTCGATCCTCATCTTTCACTCCAGTGCTTCAAGTTCCGCGGTGTTCCGGGTGTGGATCGTGCCGGTGTCGTCCTCAACTTCTGAAACGAACTGATCGATCCAGGGGATGAGAACGAATCTGTCTGCCGACTGAACCACCAGTATACGGTAAACGGTCGTATCCATGAGGTCTGCAACTTCGCCCAACCGGGTCCCGTCACTCCTTATCACCGAATAGCCGGTGACATCACCTGAATCGGCAGGGGTTTCGGTAAAACGGTCGGTTTTCACATCCAGTCCTCTCATCTGTTCCGCTTCTGTGCGGGTTTGGATTCCTTCCAGTCTGACAAAGAACACGTTCCGTCTCCGGGGGTGATGGGGCCGCATTTCATCAACACGATACGGCACCCATTGACTGTCCGGGTAACGGAGATACAGCAGGTCCGGCTTTTCCTTTAAGGATTCCGGATGATTGACTTCCATCAAAAAGCCACCGAGGGTACCCTGGGCTTTGGCAATCATTCCAAGCGGATAGAGACCCTGGCCCGGTTCTTTTGCCATATCAGCAACCTCAGAAAGTACCCGTTACGGTGCTATTTTTTATCTTTCTTGGATTCAGGGGAATCATCGGCCGGCTCTTCTTTTTCTTCTTTTTTCGCGGCTTTTGCTTCCTCTTTCACTTCCTTGTCGGCTTTTGCCTCTTTTTTCGGCTCTTCTTCGGCTTTTTCTTCAGCATCCGCCTTTTTTTCTTCGGCCTCAGGTGCGGCTTTCTCTTCCGCTGCTTCCTTGGCCTCTTCCTTCACTTCCTCTTTGGCATCCGCTTTCTTTTCTTCGGGTGCTTTTTCTTCAGCATCCGATTTTTTCCCTTCGGCCTCAGGCGCGGCTTTCTCTTCCGCTGCCTTTTCTTGCTCCTGCTTGGCTTCGGCGGCTTTAGCCTCTTTAGCCTCTTTGGCCTCGTCGGCCTCAACAAGTGCTTTTTCAGCAGCGGCTTTGGCTTTGGCCTCCTGATCCTTCTTGAACTGCTCCTCTTCGGCCTTGAGTTGTGCCTTCATTTTCTCAGCCTTTGTAGCAGGCGTTTTCTTCTGTTTGCTGCGCTCTTCCTTCCAGGTCGATATGGTGGCATCGATCTCGTCTTCGGACTTGCCCCATCTTTCCAGGTGCAGCCGGTAAAAAATACCCTCTTTTTTGAGGATGGAACGGACCGTATCCGTTGGCTGTGCACCGTTTTTCAGCCAGTAGACCACCCTGTCAGTCTCCAGACGGAGAAGGGATGGCTCCTGGGTGGGATTGAATCTTCCCAGATCCTCAATGATGCGTCCGTCACGCTTGGTGCGCACATCGGCGGCAACAATGTGGTAATAGGGAAGTTTTTTTCTTCCGTGTCGTTGTAGTCTTAGTCTAACCAATGTTTTTTGCTCCTAAACAGGTTTATCGTTGTTCCTAATGTAATTTTCTTTGTCCGGTAAGGTTTTTCAACCCCTCCATGGCGCGACCCATACGGTTCATTTTGGTCATGGTCTTCATCATCTTTTTCATCTGGGTAAACTGCTTCAGAAGATCATTGACCTCACGGACTGTTGTTCCCGAGCCATTTGCTATTCTTTTGCGACGGCTGCCGTTGATCAGATCCGGCTTCCTCCGCTCCTCAATGGTCATGGAGTTGATGATGGATTCCACCGGCTTCATGGCATCGTCATCAATCTCCGCATCCCCCAGCTGTTTACTCATGCCGGGAATCATTCCGACGAGCTCCCTCATGGAACCCATCTTCTTGATTTGCTGCAGCTGACCGTAAAAATCTTCCAGATTAAACGTATTGGATGAGATTTTTGACTGCAACTTTCTTGCCTGGACTTCGTCGTACTGCTCCTGGGCCTTTTCGACAAGTGAGACCACATCCCCCATTCCGAGGATGCGCTGAGCCATCCGGTCCGGATAGAACGGGGAAATGGATTCCATCCCCTCACCGGTGCTCATGAATTTGATCGGTTTGTCGACAACCGTACGGATGGATATGGCCGCACCGCCGCGGGTATCACCGTCAAGCTTGGTGAGCACCACTCCATCAAAATTGATCTGCTGATTAAACTCCCTGGCCGTGTTGACGGCATCCTGCCCTGTCATGGAATCAACCACGAAAAGGACCTCCGAGGGATTGACCGCTTCCCTGATCCGCGCCACCTCATCCATCATGTCCGAGTCGACGTGCATGCGACCCGCCGTGTCGATGATCAGTACGTCGCGGGCGTTTTTCTTCGCCTCGGTCAGTGCTTCCTTCGCAACGCGAAGGGCGTCCTTCTCCTCGATGGAGTAGACGGGCACGTCAATCTGGCCTGCCAGCGTCCTGAGCTGATCCACAGCGGCGGGCCGGTACACATCAGCAGCGGCCAGCATCGGTGATTTGCCCTGATCACGGAGCATTTTTGCCAGCTTTGCAGAAAAAGTTGTCTTACCGGAGCCCTGCAGACCCGCAATCAGGATCACGGTGGGGGGAACCTGGCTGAACGTGATGTCCTCCTTCTGCTCGCCCAGGACACGGATCAGTTCATCATATACGATCTTAGTGAACTGCTGGCCCGGCGTAACCGTTGCCAGTACGCCCTGGCCCAGCGCCTTCTCCTTCACGGCCGCCGTGATGGAGCGGGCCACTTCATAGTTCACATCCGCATCCAGCAGTGCACGGCGTATCTCCCTCACCGTTTCAGCAACATTGACGTCACTTAAACGCGCCTGGCCGGTGACCGACCGGAATGCCAATTCCAATCTGGTGGAAAGGTCTTCAAACATAGTCTAAGAGATACATTGCTCAACCCCTTGTGTCAGGGGTGATTTTGAGAATTGATTTGCAAAGTCAGGAAAAATATGTAAAACATTAACAGGAATCAATAATTATTTCCCCTTCAAGCCTCTTTTCCGGGTTTGATGGCCCTGATTTGCGCAAGCGCGTCTGTTGGTGTTTGTTACAGGTTTTCATTTTAGCTACTTTAGGAGCATTGCAACTTGTATCGACAGTAAAAACAGGATTACCGTATGACTCAGAATACCAGCTACCAGCTACTCAAGGGGAAAAAAGGCCTGATTTTCGGGGCACTGGATGAACGCAGCATCGCCTGGCGCGTCGCCCTTGCATGCAAACGTGAAGGTGCTTCCTTCACACTGACCAATGCCCCCATCGCCATCCGTTTCGGAGCGTTGGACCAGCTGGCCGAAGAGACCGGTTCCCAGGTCGTTTCCTGTGATGTTTCGGATTACAAGCAGGTGGCTAAGCTTATCGATGCTGCCGTCGAAAAAAACGGGAAGCTCGATTTTATCCTTCATGCCGTCGGAATGTCCCCCAATATCCGCAAGGGCAATGAGTACTCCCAGCTGAATTACAAGCTGATGCAGCAAACCCTTGAAATTTCCGCGATTTCCCTGCACAAAGTACTGCAGGCAAGCGTGGAGAAAGAGGCCCTTAACGACGGGGCGAGTATCGTCGCCCTCTCCTACATCGGTGCACAGCGGGTTTTCTCGAAATATTCCGACATGAACGATGCCAAAGCGTTGCTTGAAAGCATCGCCAGGAACTTTGGAAGCCGGCTTGGAAAGCGGGGCATCCGTGTCAATACCGTGTCGCAGGGGCCGACGAAAACCTCTGCCGGTTCAGGCATCGGCGGATTTGACGCCATGTATGATTTTGCGGAAAAACTCTCGCCGCTCGGAAACCCTACGGCCGATGAATGCGCCGACTACTGCGTCACTCTCTTTTCCGACCTCAGCCGCAAGGTTACCATGCAGAACCTGTTCCATGACGGCGGATTCTCCACAAATGGCATCAGTGAGGAGTTGATCTTTGAGCTGGCGGAGCTGAATGCAGCCAAAAAGCAATAGATGGAAGCGGGCTGCAACTGTGCCGGCCCGGCTGCCCGTGCCGATGGTGTATGGACAATGATATTTTGGACCCCACGCGATGAACACACGGATTCTGGGTATCGACCCCGGCTCCCGGATAACCGGATTTGCCGTCCTGGAGCACAGAGACCGGCATTTTGAAGCACTATGCTGTGATGTAATCCGGTTGACCGGCATGGATGATGGCTTTGACCGCCTTCGGGTGCTCTACACGGAGGTTGCTGCTTTGATAGCCGAGTATCGGCCGGATTGCTGCGCCATCGAGACCCCTGTTTACGGCAAGGACCCGTCGGCCATGCTGAAGCTCGGCCGCGCGCAGGCGGCCATCATCATGTCCGTACTGCACAAGGAAATCCCCCTGTTCGAGTACTATCCTAAAGCTGTAAAGAAAGCCATCACCGGAACAGGAAATGCGCGAAAGGACCAGGTGGCCTACATGTTGCACAAGCTGATCCGGATCCCGCAGGAGTCCCTTTCCAGCGACGCTTCCGATGCCCTGGCCGTGGCCTGGTGTCATTTTCAAAAACTGCAGGATCCGGCCAATGCCCCCGGAATGAACAATGCCGCGAACCGGTCTACCGGCCGCCGGAAGAACACCTGGAGCGCTTTTGTCGATAACAACCCGGACCGGGTCCGCTAACTTTGCCGCCCATTCACTATCAATCCCATCGGGGTTTCCCTTCATAAGACAGCCAGCTTCCACACATGATTGCCTACCTTAAAGGAACCATATTCACCAGACAGCTGGGATCCGTGATCCTCGATGTCGGTGGGATCGGATATCAGGTGCGCATATCCAACCACACCTTCGAACGGATTCCCGCTTCAGGCGCATCCTGCACCCTGCACATCCACCATCACATATCCGACAGCGACCAGCAGCTCTTCGGGTTTGCTTCCACCGAGGAGCGCAATCTGTTTGAGATGCTGATCACGGTCAAGAGCATTGGGCCCCGGCTCGCCCTCGCCCTGTTGTCTGCCATGCCCCCGCGACAGATCGTGAGTGCCATTGTCAATCAGAACGCCGGGCTTATCGCACGGAGCCCGGGCATAGGCAAAAAGTCGGCTGAGCGCATTGTGCTCGAGCTTCGGGACAAGCTGGGTGATATTGTCGCACCTGAAGAGGTTGGAAGCGGATCCGGAACGGTGCAGAACGAAACCATTTCCGCCCTCGAGGCGTTGGGGTATCAGCGGGCACAGGCACAACAGGCCGTCCGCACCGCACTTGGACCCGACGGGGATGCAGGCAACGTTTCCGAATTGTTAAAAAAGGCCCTGAAACACCTCTGATTGGTAACAATTTCTTAACCTGTGCCGTTTTTATTCATTTCAGGGAGTATGTAACTTGTTGAAACAACCAATCAAACCCATTCCGCGCACGATTTGACCAAGCCAGTCATACTTGTAGTCGATGATGAACATGACATCCTGGATCTTGTAGAGTACAATCTGATCAAACAGGGTTATGATGTGCTCACATCCGACAATGGCCGTGACGGCATCCAGCTTGCAAAAGCCCACCGTCCCGCACTCATCCTTTTGGATATCATGATGCCGCGGATGGACGGACACCAGGTGTGCCAGAACCTGAAGCTGGAACCGGACCTCAAGGATATCCCCGTTATTTTCCTGACTGCCCGAAGCGACGAGCAATCGGAGGTGCGCGGACTTGAACAGGGTGCCGATGACTACCTGACCAAGCCGATAAGCATATCGAAATTGATGTCCCGCATCAAGGCGGTGCTGCGGCGGGNGCGCGAACCCGCTGATCAGGTGAAGAACAATATCATCTTCGAAAACCTCACCATTGACCGGGACAGGTATGTCGTACTCAAGAACAATCATGAGATCAGGCTTCCGAGAAAGGAGTTTGAAGTGCTTTTTCTTCTGGCCAGCCATGCCGGCAAGGTGCTCAGCAGGCAGGTGCTCCTCAACGAAGTGTGGGGCGCCAACATTTACGTGATCGATCGCACTGTGGATGTCCATGTCCGTAAGATTCGGGAAAAACTGGGTGACAGTCTCATCGAAACAGTAAAGGGCGTTGGCTACCGCTTCAAAAAACCATGAAAATGGAATCCAGTCGCTATTTCCGGACAGGCATCCGCCTGGCTTTGCCGCCAGGACTGGTATCCGGCCTGATGGTTGCACTCATCATCTTTGCATGGACCGGCAATTCCTGGTATACCTTCCTGTTGGGATTCGCTGCCGGCAGTTGCGTTTTCGGGACTGTCTATTACTACGCAAGGCATTTGCTGGGACGCCGGCTGGAGCAGATACGATCCATTATTCAGCGCATGCCTTACCGCTACAACCAGAACGCCCGCACACCACAAAAAAAGGCTGCCGATGAAGTGGAGGCGTTGCTACGCGACGCCGAGCGGAGCAGGGAAATGATTTCCCTGGAGTTCCGGAAAATGGATGAGACCGAAAACTATCGCAAAGAGTTTATAGGTGATATTTCCCACGAGCTGAAAACGCCCATTTTTTCCGTCCAGGGCTATCTCGAGACGTTGCTTGACGGTGCGCTTGATGACCCCGAGGTCAACCAGCTGTTCCTTACCAAGGCCATGAAGAACGTCAACCGGCTCATCATACTGACGAATGACCTCATGGAAATTTCGCGCCTGGAGACCGGTGAGCTGAAACCGGAGTTCTCCGTCATACCGCTGAACAACATCATCCACGATGTCATCGACTCCTTGCAGTATAAAGCCGAACAGCGTAATGTCAGGATCATCTTTGAGGAGAAGGAGACCAACGCCTTTGCCCTCGTTGACCGCAACCAGATCCGCCAGGTCCTTGTCAATCTCATCGAGAATGCCATAAAGTACAACAAGACGGATGGCAGGGTGTACGTCAGCACCCGTTTTTCGGCCGCCGATCGCTCGAAGATCACCGTCAGCATCCGGGATACCGGAATTGGCATCGAAGCGGAGGACATAAAGAGAGTAACGGAGCGTTTTTTCAGGGTGGATAAGTCTCGGTCACGTGAACAGGGCGGTACGGGTCTTGGGCTCTCTATCGTAAAACACATCCTCGAATCCCACAAGGAGCAGCTTGAGATCGAAAGCAAACCCGGACAGGGCTCCGTTTTCCGTTTTACCCTCAGAAGCGCCGATCACCACGCAGATCTTATTTCTGCTTAGCTTCGGTTTTTGGTAACTTGCAGGATATCCACAAAAATCCGAATACCAACTATCAGGAGTTAACGACATGGTGTATGCACTGATCATGGCCGGGGGCATCGGATCCCGTTTCTGGCCCAAAAGCAGGATTGCCCGCCCAAAACAGTTCCTCACTTTTTTCGAAGAGAAAACCCTTCTTCAGAAGACCATCGATCGCATACGTCCCATCATTCCGCCGGAACGCATCCTGGTGAGCACCAATTCCGACTATATTTCCCTTGTCCGGGAACAGGTTCCCGACCTGCCCGTTGAGAACATCATTGGTGAACCCGTGGCCAGGAACACGGCACCCTGCATCGGCTTTGCATCGGCCCTGCTCCATCATCGTGACCCGGACTCTACGATGATCGTGCTCCCGTCAGACCACTTTATCCGGAACGATGATGCCTTTTTGCGGGATCTCGAAACCTGTGTGCGGCTGACGGAGAATGACGGGAAGCTGGTCACGATTGGCATCACCCCCACCCGGCCTGAAACCGGCTACGGTTACATCCAGTTCAACGACGAGCAGCAGGTCACGTCCGGTGACGACATCGCCTATCCCGTCAAAACTTTCGCCGAGAAGCCGGATGTCCAGACAGCACTCAAATTCCTTCAGTCCGGTGATTTCCTGTGGAACAGTGGAATGTTCATCTGGAAAACACAGGCCATCCTGAACGAGATCGAGGAACACCTTCCCGTGCTCCACCACCAGGTGCAGGTTTTTTCCGATGACCTCAAAAAAAACAAAGGGGTCATGCGTCAGGAAACGCTTGAATCGGTCTACTCAGCCTCTTTTTCCGTTTCCATCGACTATGGCATCATGGAAAAATCGGGAAATGTCGTTGTCGTGCCCTCCCACTTTGAATGGAGCGACCTTGGAAGCTGGATGGCTATCTACGAACTGCAAAGCGAAGAGTCTGATGATACCGGAAATATCCTTCAATCCGGAAACGCACTCGTCGTCCAGTCACAGAATTGCTATGTCGACTCACAGAGCCCAAGACTGATTACGCTTGTCGGGCTTCAGGGTATCGGCGTCATCGAAACCAAAGACGCTCTTTTGATATGCAAGCTGGATGAGTCCCAGCACGTCAAAGAGGTCTACGATCAGTTGAAAGGAGATGATTTCCGCAGTTATCGCTGATGTGCAACCGGGCGCTGTTTGCATTGAATCCTCAAGACAAGGGCTTGATCTCCATCCTTACACTTGGGTCTGGTGGATGCGGCGAGTGTCGTAGTCCCGGATTGCACAGGCATCAGACCGATACCTCCAGCTGATCAAAGGCCAGTTTCACACGAGATGGCAGTCTTTTTGATACATCCTGATGATCCACGAACGGTGACATGTGGATGAGGTATGTCTGCTGAACGCCGAGTTTTTCTGATACTTCGATTGCCTGAGGAATGGTATAGTGGGTAGGGTGTGGTGGCGACCAGCGCAATCCGCTCATGACCAGTATTTTTGAGCCATGGATTTTTTCCGCCGTTTTGTCGGGAATGTGATTGACATCCGTGATATATGAGATGTCGTTGATCCGGAATCCCATAACCTCCATTTTACCGTGCATAACCGGCAATGGGATGATCGTGCAATCCCCCTCATGCACTGCATCTGTAAACGGCCTGAAATCAAGGTCGACCGATCCCGGTGTTTTATTCGGTGGAAACATGTAATGAAACCGGTGGCGGATCGCCTCCTCGGTCTTTTTACTGGTGTAAACGGGGATGGGGGCTTTCTGTGCGTAATTATATGACCTCAGATCATCCAATCCGGTAATATGGTCAGTATGCTCATGCGTGAGCATAAGCGCATCGATGTGGCGGATACCGGCACGAAGTGTCTGAAGCCGGAATTCCGGACCTGTATCTATGACCAGGGAGCGCTCCCGGGTACGGATCCATGCCGAACACCGGTAACGCTGGTTGCGGGGATCCCCTCCTGCATATTTCGGGCCGAACCCGCCCGCAACCGGCACGCCCATGGAGGTCCCGGTACCTAAAAAAGTCAGTTTCATTGGGTTGCCCGCTCCTGCTTGTCTATCCGGTCAAGCCATTCCTCCAGTTCTTTGCGAACAGCGGGTTTAAGGTAACGGTCGTCCAGATTCTGATGTTTCAGAAATCGCACAATTTGTCCCACATGGACCTCGGTTGGATACATTTTGTTGATCATCACGATTTTATCACCCTCCAGCACACAGAAGCCACCCCTGAAGCTGCCCTTTTCCCTTCGCAAGGTGTATCCAAGATCCTCCACGATCTTTTCGAGCTCCGATAAAAATCTATCCGTCTTCATGCCGCAGTTTTTCCTGATTCCATTAATCTGCCTTTAAAATAGCATATGGCGTTACAAATGGCATCCCGATTAGAAAGTTATTCCAAGGCCGACATGGTGCCCTTCCAGGTCGTAGTGGAAGCGGTCATCGGTTCCCGAGTATCTTCGCCAGGTGTAATTATATGAGGCCACAAGACCATATCGCCCGAAGATCTGGTCCACATGAAACTTGAGCCGTCCGTTCAACGATGCAAGCTGTCCGGAGTCGCTTCCCATGGAACTTAGCGTGAATCCGATTTGGGGCACAAACTCCGCGCGCACTCTGATATTTCTGACCGGATTGACGTAGGCGCCGGCCCCAAGACCGATAGAGGCGGAACTTTGGCGGAACTGCTCGTTTTCTGGTTGCTGGTTTCCGGTTTCTTTTACTCTGGTGTAATCCGTTGTCAGCCAAATGGGAAGGAGGATACCGGCGCTTCTGCTCCGCGCCAGTTGCAGGGAGCCGGATATGTTGGCACCCAGGTTCAGGTAGTTCAGGGAGTCCGCATCTCCGATTTGATTCCGGAATCCACCATAAATCTCAACTCCCGGCAACTCTATCCGCACCCTGTAGACCGGCTCCGTAAAATTGTAGACCCTCCCGGAAAACGACTCCCCTTCACGCAGACGCATGGTAAGGAATTCCGGTCCGGCCGTGACCGAGTTGCTTGAAGGGCGGATCCTTCTCTCCGGTTCTTCAACCGAGAACATCTGAGCCTGCAATGTCACCGGCATTATGGCAAGAAACAGGATCAGGGAGACTGGGATGAGAATTTTTTCCATTTTAATCGGGCCCGGTGTTACATTAGGGAACGATTTGTTCAAAACGGGCTTTTTACCAGTCATCACTGTTAAGGCACTTGAAATGAGGGATATCATGATATCGATTATTGCACTTTTAATAACAATGGCATTGCATATGGGAACACAGGAAGATAAAACTTCATTCTTTGATTTTACCGTAACGGATATCCGGGGGCAGGAAGTCTCCCTGAGTGAGTATAAAGGTAAGGTAATAATGGTTGTCAACACAGCATCGCTGTGCGGTTTCACAAAGCAATATGAAGATCTGCAACACCTGTTCGATACCTATCGTGAGCAGGGATTTTTCGTACTCGGTTTTCCTGCAAATGACTTTGGGAATCAGGAGCCCGGCACCGATGAGGAAATCAAGGATTTCTGTGAAATGAATTTCAACATAAGCTTTCCTCTGTTTTCAAAAGTTGAGGTAACCGGTTCTGAACAGCATCCTCTTTTCACGTTTCTTACAGAAGTTGAAAATCAGGACTTCACCGGTGGGATCAATTGGAATTTTGAAAAATTTCTTCTGGACAGGAACGGAGTCCTGCAACACCGTTTTCGCACCCGTGAAAACCCGATGGGTGATAACGTGCAAGCTGCTGTGAAACGATTGCTGCAACAGAAGGGATAAACATTCCCTGTCTTAAATAATTTGGAATTGCAGGCGTTGCCATCACTGACGTTTTAGGAACGCCTCTTCCCGGTTACAGTGAAAGTCGAATGACAAAATTTTCAGTCAATCATTGACTCTGTATAGAGATTGTTCTTATATTTATGATCCTTGGTCCGGTAGTTCAGTTGGTTAGAACGCCTGCCTGTCACGCAGGAGGTCGTGGGTTCGAGTCCCATCCGGATCGCAAAAGCGTAGTNA
>SL_3KL_010_SEDDRAFT_10001235_pt1 | contig 22955 bp, 18 predicted proteins | sample SodLakKL_010_SED_2_FD_10381 | JGI IMG/M metagenome (IMG submission 10381) | reverse complement strand
CTGCCTTTGTTACCTGCCATGCTTCCCCGCCAGAAGGATCGATCATCCATATCTGGTTGCCGTCTTCGCCCCGGGTTGAGGTGAAAGTAATAAATTCCCCGTCAGGTGACCACTGTGGGTTGGATGAGGAGACTTCACCCCGTGTGAGCTGAAACTGACGCGAACCGTCACTCTTTACCAGATGGATATGAGTAAGATAGTCGCTTTTTTCTCCTTCGGTTCTGGATTCTGAAATGGTAAAGGCAATCCATTCCCCACAGGGAGAAATTGATGTACCGCCCACTCTTTTGAAGTTTTCTACCATGTACCTGGGAGTCCATATTTCTTCGCCGTTACCGGTATCTCTTTCGCTTTGACCTGCAGCATTCAGGCCAGAGGTAGTGGCTGCCCAGAAAAACAACATGATCAGGATTGTAAGGTTTTTTTTCATAGTTTATTTGTTTATGGTTTGAATTAAGTCATTATCAGGTAAAGTTTTGTTGTATATAATTTTCCTGCAATGCTCCTGTTGCCAGGAATTGTGGATAATTGACCGGCAGTATCAAGCATTTGCATAGTAAATAATATGTTTAAAAAATAAAATTAATAAAAAAAAAGAACTGTATTTAAAGTAAGATTGAACCGTTTGAAGTCATCCGTCAGGGAAACACCTACAGTCCTGTTAAAGAGCATACTCACCAAAAATCCAGACCTTTTTTTATAAATTGCATAATTCAGGTGTACACTGTTACCGTTAGTATAGTTAAATAATTATGAATTTATTCCTGTATGAGTGAAAATTGCCGGCGTCAATTTTTGAAGAGAATTATTGCAGGAAGCGCATTTTTGGCTTCCGGGGGTTATTTTTTACTCAGGACTGACAAGAAACTGCCTGACGCCACATTAAATAATCCGGAATCTGAAAGTATGCACATGATTCAAAACAGAACCGGGAGTGAAGCCATGTTTTACCAGCAGGTATCAAATGGCAGGGTTCAATGCCTTCTTTGTCCCCACAGCTGTACTCTGGATAATGGGAGTACCGGCTTATGCAGGGTCAGAAAAAATTTTGACGGCAAACTTCACACCCTGGTGTACGGATATCCCTGTACTTACGATATAGGCCCCATTGAAAAAGCTCCGCTTTATCATTTTGTTCCCGCCCACAACAGGCTTTGTATTGCAACCGTGGGGTGTAACCTGAGATGCAGGTATTGCCATAACTGGCACATCTCGCAGAGATCACCCGGTCAGGTAAGGGAATATGAGATTTCAGCCGAAGAGATGGTAGAAGAGGCACCACGGAGAGGTGTTAATTCGATATCCTTCACTTATACTGAACCAACGGTATTTTATGAATATATGCTCGGGATTAGCCGGCTGGCAAAGGAGAAAAATATTAAAACAAGTATTGTTTCAAATGGATATATTAATCCGGAACCGATGCGCAAATTGCTTCCTCATCTGGATGCCGTAAAAATTGACTTGAAATCTTTCAGCGAAGATTTTTACGAAAACATAACTTCCGCAAGGCTTGAGCCTGTGAAGAGAACACTAAGGATTGTAAGGGAGGAAGGAGTATTCCTGGAAATTGTCAACCTGGTTGTACCCGGTCTCAACGACGATCCGGGTGAAATAAGAAGTATGTGCAACTGGATAAAGGATAATCTGGGTGACGAAGTGCCGGTTCACTTCAGCAGGTTTTCACCAACATACAGGTTAACCGAATTGTCGCCAACACCTGTGAGCACTTTGGAAACGGCTGTAAGAATAGCATATGAAACCGGATTAAAATATGTTTATATCGGGAATGTGCCAGGCCATAAGCACAATTCCACATTTTGCCCGGACTGCAAAGAAAAGCTGATTGAGCGTGCCCATTTTACAATACTTGCCAATAATATTGAAAAAGGGAAATGCAGGTTTTGCGGATATGCAATAGCAGGAATATGGGAGATAGGTTAATATTTTTTCAGATCTTTATTCTGAAAGGATCTATGCTTAATGAAAGAGAGTTTATCACAGAATAATGACCAGTGTATGACCCATACAGGCCGGAGAAACTTTATCGTTAAGGTGTTGACAGGAAGCACAGCTATTCTTTCTGCAGGGGCTGTATTTAAAAAAAACTCGTTGTGTTTATCGGGGCAGACTCCATTTTCACCCGGCCTGCATGGAAATGAGAGTCTTTTGCCTTTCAGCTGTTCTGCACACTATTCTGCATCGGGAATTGCCAATGATAACAGGCACAGACCTGCCGCCTTTCAGGGAACAGAGGCAAAATTCTATTCTTTGGTTGAATCAAAACGTTTACGTTGCGATTTGTGTTTCCGTAATTGTTTAATAAATGAGGGAGATACCGGTTTCTGCAGGGTTAGAAAAAATGTTGAAGGCAAACTTTACAGTATGGTTTACGGAAGGCCTGCCGGACTTCAGATTGACCCGATAGAGATGGAGCCTATGTACCACATGTTCCCGGGTCACCAAAACCTTTGTGTTTTCACAGCATCCTGCAATTTTCGCTGCAGGCATTGTCACAACTGGCACATTTCGCAAAGGGGGCCGGATGAGGTTGCATCAAAAGAGCTTTCCCCCGATGAAGTTGTGGAAACAGCAATAAATAAAAGATGCAGATCAATCTCACACAGCATAAATGAGCCGGCTGTGTTTTATGAATATATGTACGATATAGCAAGTATTGCAAAGGAAAGAGGATTGATGACCCTTTTCCACACAAACGGTTACCTGAACGAAATGCCTTTAAGAGACCTGCTAAAGTACATGGACAGTGTTACGGTAGACCTGAAAGCTTTTACAGACAGGTTTTACAGGGAGATATCCTCTGCAAGTCTTGAGCCGGTTCTTAACTCGTTGAAAATAATAAAGGAAGAAAATGTGCACCTTGAGATAGTAAACCTTGTAATACCAACGCTTAATGATGATGCTGATGAGATAAGAAGTATGTGCGTCTGGATCAGGGATGAGCTTGGCGATACCGTTCCCCTGCATTTTAACAGGTTCACCCCGATCTATAAACTTTCCGGCTTGTCGCCTACACCTGTAAGGACACTTGAGAGGTCAGCCGGTATAGCTTTTGATACCGGACTGAAATATGTTTATATCGGGAATCTGCCGGGCCATAAGCATAACTCAACATATTGCCCATCTTGCGGTGAAAGGCTGATATACAGAACTCATATATCGGTTCTTGAAAACAATATTGACAAAGGCAGGTGCAATTCATGCGGATATCACATTGAGGGCATATGGGAAGAGACGGTATAATTAGCCAGGACTCCAGCTGTTTTGGAGTGATACTTTTTAAAAGCAATTTAATCAAATAAAGGAGCAAGCTATGGTTGACAAAAAACGAAGGGAATACATCAAAAAATCGTTAATAGCAACTGCGGCAGCCCTATCGGGCGGCTATTTTCTGCATGTCATCAACATGAACCGGACGGCCGGGACAAATGCATTGTTTCCCGACCCATCGCCAACAGGTAAAGGTTCTTTTGAACCGCTCTCTTCTGGCGGGAATTACAGTAATTTGTCGGTTGCAGGCAAAGAAGCGATGTATTACACTGTAACTGAAAGGAACAGGGTGCGGTGTGATCTGTGTTACCGGACTTGTTCCATAAGCGATGGCAGGAGGGGGTATTGCAGGAACAGGGAGAACCGGGGAGGCAAGTTGTACAATGTTGTTTACGGACGTCCGTCCGCAGTGCACGTGGATCCTATTGAAAAAGAGCCGCAGCATCATATGCTGCCCGGTACAGAAATACTTTGCCTTGGGACAGCGGGTTGCAATTTCCGCTGCAGGCACTGCCATAACTGGCATCTTTCCCAGCGCACTATCGAAGAGATTGGCGATTACTATGATCATCCGCCTGAAGGGGTTGTTAAGAAAGCCCTTGAAATGGGTGTGCCCACAATATCGGCCACCTATAATGAACCGACCTCTTTTTATGAATACCTCCTGGATTATGCAAAACTGGNAAAAGAGAATGGACTGAAGATCCTTTGGCACACAAATGCTTATATGAAGCCTGAACCTCTGAGAGAGCTGCTTAAGTACACCGATGCGGTTACGGTTGACCTGAAGGGGTTCTCAGCAAAAGCGTATGATAATTCGGATGCGGAGCTTGCACCCGTTTTGGAAACCCTTAAAATCATCAAAGAAGAAGGGGTGTGGCTTGAAATAGTAAATCTTGTTATTCCTGGAATAAACGATTCAATGCAGGAGATAAGGTATATGTGCGAATGGATAAGAGACAACCTGTCACATGAAGTACCACTTCATTTTTCAAGGTTCTTTCCCAACTACAGGCTTACGAATATTCAGGCCACACCTGTTCAAACCCTTGAAAGTGCATACAGGACTGCCCGTGATGTGGGAATCGATTATCTAACGATTGGCAATGTTCCTGGTCACAGGCATAACTCTACATTTTGCCCGGAATGCGACAATATGCTTATTCGCCGTACCCATTTCCAGGTAAAGGAAATAAACATCAGCAGGGGCAGGTGCAATTCCTGCGGCCATGTTATACCAGGCATCTGGGCTTAAATAGCGGGGTATGCGGAAAAGAGTTGTTCTTGCAATAGTAATAATGGGTTTCAGCGGACTTGTAGCCGAAATAGTTCTTTTACGGGAATTGCTGGTTGCTTTTCATGGCAATGAACTGTCAATCGGTATAGTGTTTGCAAACTGGCTTCTGCTGGAGTCCGCCGGCGCTTTTTTCCTTGGCAAGAGAATTTCTAATGCCCGGTGGAATCTGGGAATATTTGTCCTGACAACGGTTCTTTTCACTCTGTTTTTCCCGGCTGCCGTCTATGCGGCCAGAGTATTCAAGGATTTTCTTCCGGTTGTTGCTGGTGAAGGACTTGGCATGCTGCCTATGTTCTACGTTTCATTTCTGGTGCTTCTTCCGGTAAGCCTTCTTCATGGAGCGCTCTTTACTTCAGGATGCAAGCTTTACCATATTTACCAGAAGGACGGTGTGGATGGTAACGAACGTAAAAGGAAAAAGGGAGCGGAAGCTGGTACTGAAACCGCTTTGCCCGGAGGCAAACCGCAACCGGGTATATCCCCGAATCCGCAGGAAGCCGGTTTTCCCGGAAGCACTTTAAAAAATGGCGAACGCCCACTTTTATCTGATTTGCAGGGCGCGTTCAGCATTTCAAGGATATATATTTATGAAACTGCCGGAACTATTGCGGGCGGTTTGATATTGACATATATTCTTATTCCTTGGATCGATTCTGTAAAAATAGCACTTGTGGTCGCCCTGATAAATATTTCAATTTGTTCTGCTTTGCTGAATCCTTTCAGAAAAGGACCCATTGCAATCAAGGAAAAGATTGCCGGTATATTTACAGTATTGCTTGCTCCTGTCACAATGTTTTTATTGATCGGCAACGGGGCTGAAAAAATTCATTTCTCATCCCTGGAAAGGCAATGGAGAGGGCAAAACCTGATTGATTACAGGAACTCACATTACGGTAATATTGTGGTAACCGAAAGCGGGGGTGAATACACATTTTATTCCGATGGGTTGCCGGCAATTACGACACCCAATCCCGATATAGTATATATAGAGGAGTTCGTTCATTTCCCGATGCTCTCACACCCTGCTCCTGATGAGATACTTATCCTCAGCGGAGGTGCAGGAGGTGTTATAAGAGAAGTGTTAAAGCACGAAGTAAACAGGGTGGATTATGCAGAAGTCGATCCGATGCTTCCCGGGATAATTAAAAAGTATCCCACCTCCCTGACTGTGGCAGAGCTTGAAGATCCCAGAGTAAATACCATGTATGTTGATGGCAGGTTCTTCCTTAAACGGACAGATCATGTTTATGATGTTATTTTCAGTGGCTTCGGCGACCCTTCGTCACTTCAAACCAACAGGTTTTTTACGCGGGAGTTTTTTTCACTGGCAAAAAGCAGGTTGTCTGAGGATGGAATCCTGGTTCTGGCACTTCCCGGTTCCTTAACATATATGAGCGATGAACTTGCTGATCTGAATGTTTTGACCATCAACACGTTGAGAGATGTATTTCCCCATGTCAGAATTATCCCGGGAGATGGCAAAAACATCTACCTCGCTTCAAAATCGGGAGAGGTAACCGAAGTTCCGGTTGCCGGTTTGTCAGAAAGGATCGAAAAACGAAACCTTAAACTTGACCTTGTTTCGCCGGGCTATTTGGAATACAGGCTGGATCAACGTTGGCTGGACTGGTTTATGGTTAATACTGAAGGAAGTACTGGCGAAAAGAATCTCGATTTCAAGCCTCTCGGTGTTTTTTACAGCCTTATTTACTGGAACGAACAGTTTTCCCCTGCTTTTAACAACTATTTTGCTCGCAGTGAAAATATTAACCTTTTCTATGCAGCTATTGTTGTATTGCTGTTTTTTCTGATTTTAGCCTCTATGTCTTCATGGATGAAGAATCCGGTAAAACCTGCAATTTCATTTTGCATTTTTTCCACCGGGTTTGCAGGGATGCTTTTCGACCTGATACTGATCTTTGCATTTCAGGTTATTTACGGCTATATCTTTTACTGGCTTGGGCTCCTGGTTACCGCTTTCATGGCAGGTGTGATGGCCGGGGGGCTTTGGATGTCGGCTTATCTAAAAAGGAGAGAAAACACATTTACTGCAATTATAAAACTGGAGTTTGCTGTAATTGCTTTTGCAGTTCTGCTGCCATGGATATTTATCAATGCCGGTACATTTCTCGTATATCAATGGTTCGATTATCTTCTGAAGGGCATCTTTCTGCTTCTTTCTTTTGCTTCAGGCATACTGGTGGGAGGGGAGTTTCCGCTTGCAAACCGCGAATATTTGAAGATGTCGCCTAATCTGGGCGGAACAGCCGGATTGCTTTACAGCTCCGACCTTATGGGAGGATGGCTTGGTGGTATTATTGGAGGAGTAGTTTTGTTGCCGGTGCTGGGCCTGTTAGAAACTTCGCTTGTTATCGCTATGGTCAAGATTGCAAGTTTGGTTTTGCTGGTATTGAAAATCAGGGGAAATGCTGTGATACCGGCATAGCCCGGTATCACAGCAAAAAAAGAACTATTCAGGCATATCAGGCAGCTCAGGCATCCCTTCATATTTTACTACATGTTCAGGCCTGCCGCTGAAAACAAAACTATTGTTCCTGTGATCCCTTTCGTCAAGCGATATGCGCCTGAATACATCCCCCCAGTTTTCGAAATCCCCGAACTCCTTTACCCGCTCTGATTTAACAGGTTGCTCGTCAAGCTCCGGATGGTCTTCCACAAATTTTGCATATACATGTTCAGCATGGTCTTCGAACTCACCATTAAAATGGAAAGCTCTCCTTATGCTGAAAAGTGCCATAAAGAATGAAAGCAACCTGTAAACGGAAACCATGGTGCAGGAGACGATACGGGAAAGATACCAGGCTTCTTTCATGTTGTCTTCCTTCATTTTCTCGTTGGCCACCAGCAGATGCGAGTACTCATTGTCCTGTGCTTCCCTTCCCCAGTGCATGATCTTGTTAGCTTTGTTTACCAGTTCCTCCTTTTTGTATTTGCAGGTCATTCTTTTGTACTGCCTGTTTTCCCATGCCCTGTAAGGGATACTGGCCAGTATTTCAAGAAGTTTAATCTTTGAAAGGGTAGTCTTCCTCCCTGCAACAATATCCATCGAGATGAAAAAAAACTTTGCAGCAAGAGTATACTTAAAACGCTCCCTTGCCAGAGTCGCCTTGTGCTCTTTTTTGAGATCAACCATATTCACTTCTGTTAATGTTTAAGAATAATAACTTTTTGATATAAATAACCGCTTTTATTGAGAATGCTGCGGTTTAATCCCTAAAAATAACTAAATATATAAATAAAAGATTAATTAAAAAATGGGAACTGTTATTTTGACCAATTTGTGGCAATCTAATCTGATTGCCTGGCAGCCTGGTTAATCCTTTCTAAACGATTGAATTTTCATATATGTAAGTGTGCGCCACAACCATTCCACAGGCCCGAACCTGAAACGTTTCAGCCAGTAATGGCTCCAAAGTAACTGTACAGGGTAAATTGCAATAGCTATAAGTATCCCCTGCCAGTAATTAATCTTCCCGTATAATCCCAATCCATAAGAAAAGAAGATTGTTGTGCAGATAACCGATTGGGCGAGGTAATTTGTAAATGCCATTCTGCCTGCTTTGGAGATATATTTACCTGTTTTTTTAAACACCCCTTTAACGTACAGCAGCGACAGAATATAAAGGTAAACCATCATCATTGCAGGGCCGCCTATGGATACTGAAGTTATCATTAATACCATATCCCATCCCGGCCTTATCATTGATGAGGTTTCACCATAATAAACATAAGAAATATTAAGAACAACAGCTACCGGAAGGCACCAGTAAAAGACTTTTTTAAGTTTTTTAACTCCGGCAGAAATATTGTGAAAGATCTTTTTCCTTCCAAGAAGGAAACCTACCAGGAAAAGTGATACAATATTGGGGAACATGAATATTATTCCGTTTACAGAATAGAGATATTCGTTTATCCTGACTTTGAAAATATCTGCAAAGGTTCCTGAACTGTATACCGATAAGGCTTTATTGATAAAATCCGCTGCATGCTCCTCCTGCATTTCAAATGCAGCTTCTATTTCAACGGCCGCTTCTGGTATCATCATCATAAGCTCAATTGACCCAACCATCACGGATGTCAAAAGTATTGGCAGAAGGATAAAGACAATTGCCCAGATAATGATTGTCCTGTCGGATGATTTGGCAAACCAGGTCATGATAAACCCGAAAATAGCATAGACAACAAGTATATCACCATACCATAGAAGTAACACATGTAATATTCCAAAGAGCAGAAGATACAGCAACCTTATTCTGTATCTTATTAGTAATGGTTTTATGGAACCTTCAGCTTTTTTTATGAAAAAGTAAAAACCGGCACCGAAAAGGATGGAGAAGAGGGGGTAAAACTTTCCTTCAAGAAAGAACCATATCAGCCATTTGGTGATTTTATTGGACAGGTCGTCCCATAGAATATACCCGCCGGCCTGGGTAAAAACCGGGGAGTTAAAGTAGGAAATATTGACAAGGAGTATACCGAAAATTGCTATGCCCCTGAGAAAATCGAGAATATCCTTTCTTTCCTTTGATGCAAGGGGGGAAAGTTTAGGATTTTGCATTGTTCAAATACTTTTTATTGGAGATAATTGACACCGGACAAACTTAACGGCTCTAAAAATACCAGACTACTTATAACTGTAATTGTAAAACCTGAGTATATCCTCCCTTTTTACAGTGTCTACCTTTACACGGCTTATCCTTGTTTCTTCAAGGGGCCTGTCCCTGTCATCAGTGGGTTTTCCTGCTATGATGTCAATAACCTCGAGGCCGCTCATTACCTGGCCGAACACCGTGTACTCCCCGTCGAGATGGGGAGCAGCCCTTTCGTTTTGAACTATATAAAATTGTGTGGGACTGGAGTTTTTTTCCGGATTTCTTTCGCCACCGTAACGTGCAGCGCCAATGGAACCCCTGCGGTGAGTGATTTGCGGATCGATTTCTGCAGGCACATGCGGAGGTATTATACCCTGTTCCCAGCCGGGAGTGATATTGCTTGTTGCAGGATCGCCCGACTGGATCATGAAATTGTTTATCACACGGTGAAAGATTATCCCATCATAAACACCGGCTTTTGCAAGTTTCACGAAATTCTCCTTATGCAATGGAGTGTCGTCAAATAGTAAAAGAATGATATTACCGTGTTCAGTTTCCAGGGTAACAAGGTAATCATGCTCACTGTCGGGTATCGCCTCTTGAGCGGAAAGAGCAAACGGGCTCAGTAAAAGCATCAGCAATACTGAACTGAACAAAATGGTCATTTTACGATGTATTACTTAATTTTTACTGATGTAATGATTAGCTGTATTTGATAACTTCCACCGGGCATTCTTCGGCCGATTCTTTAATACAGTCTTCGTTTGCAGCAAAATCTGCATCTTCTTTAACAACTGCTTCATCAGGCATTTCAAATACCTGCGGGCAGATATCCTCACACATTCCGCATGAAGTACAACCTTCTTCAATCCAAACCTTTGTAATAGCCATGATTTTTAGTTTTAGGTTTTTGACGTCTGATAAAAGATTCTTTATATGCAAATATAAGGTCTATTTCATATCTGAAAAAAAATATTGCTATATTGAGCGATTATTTTTTTACATAAACATTGGCCGATTCTTAATTTTTTAATAAAAAACTTAATTATGAAAAAAATATTTGTGTTTTTAGTTGTAATGATACAGTTTGTTTTGGTTTGGGAGGCTACTGCCCAGGAAAACAAAAAACTGATAGAACAATCTACTTATTATGAATGGAAAAATGTTGGCAGCCACCAATTGAGCAAGGACGGCGAGTGGGCTTCATTTGAGATCAACCCCCAGCGTGATGGCGACGGGTGGTTGTATTTAAAAGATGTTGGCGGGGGAGATATCGATTCTGTAGCAAGAGGAACGCGCGCTTCTTTTTCTCCTAATTCCAACTTTCTTGTTTTCAGGGTGAGGCCCGAGGCGGAACTTATTATCAGGTCAGAAGAGGAAGAGGATTTTGATTTGCCTTCTGACAGCCTTTTTATATGGGATCTCCCCAACAGGTCGATGACCAGGATAGCCGGTGTTAGATCTTTTACAACAGCAGACAGGGAATCGGACTGGATCTTGTATGAGAAGACCGACCCTGAAGCTGCAGGGAACAGATTGATAATTTATAATCCGGTAACCGGTGATAAGTATTCCTTTGAGAATGTTGACAATTACACTTTTTCACCAAACGGCCGGCTTGCAGGAATGTTGATAGATGAGGGCGGAACGGACCGCCATGCAAAAGTCAAGCTCTTTAATACGGCAGATCAGACCACAACTACAATTCTTGACCGCAAAGGTGTTGCCGATCGTCTTACACTTGATGATGAGGGCATGCAGGCGGGTTTCCTTTTTTCCGCTGATCAGGAGCAACCACGTATATTTGATCTTTATTACTGGCAGGAAGGAGAACATCAGGCTTCACTTGTTGTTGATCCCTCTTCTGAGAATATGCCCGAAGGCTGGAGTGCTAGTATAAATGGATCTCTTAATTTTTCCGACAGCGGTTCGAGACTTTATTTTGGAACGGCGCCCGATCCTCTGCCCGAACCCGGGGAGCCGGGAAGGCACGAGGATTATCATGTTGAAGTATGGCATTACAAGGATCCCCTGATCCAGTCGCAGCAAAACGTTCAGAAACAAAGGGAACTGCGGAGGACTTACGATGCGGTATTCCATATTAATGACCGGCGCATGGCTCAGCTTGCACGCGAAGACATGCCCGAACTGAGAACAATTCAGGGAGGTGAGGGAGATATTGCTCTTGGATCTTCACATCTGCCTTACAGAAGGATGACGACCTGGACATCAAGTAATTATCGTGACTATTATCTTGTTGATGTAAATACAGGTGAAAGGGAAATGGTGCTTGAAAAGGATTTGTTTCATACAAGCCTTTCTCCTGACGGCAGCTTCCTGATTTACTACAATTACAAAGACAGAAGCTGGTACTCTATGTCGGTTAACGACAGAACAGTAAGAAATCTCACTGGAGAGATACCTCATGAATTTTACAATATTCTGGATGACAGGCCCCAGGAGCCTTCTCCTTACGGGATAGCCGGTTGGGTAGAGGATAACCGTTATGTATTGATATACGATCATCACGACATATGGCAGGTTGATCCTGAAGGCAGTCAGGAACCCGTAAATCTTACCGGTGGCTATGGCCGTGAAAACAATATGAGACTCAGGTATGTAAACCTGGAAAGAAATGACTATATCGGACGCAGGCAGAGAATGGTGCTTGACGCCTTTAATGACACCAATAAACAGAGCGGTTTTTACGAAATACAGGCTCACCGGCCCGGCAGGCCTTCCCGGCTGGTCATGGATGATGTTCGTTACTACTCACCTTCCAAAGCGGAGAATGCCGATATAATGGTTTGGAGGAAAAGCACTTTCAGGATGTACCCCGACCTGTGGGTTAGTGACCTCTCTTTTGGCAATGCCCGCAAAATATCTGATGCAAATCCGCAGCAGGACCAGTACAGATGGGGTGATGTTCAGCTTGTTGAGTGGGTTTCTTTCAATAATGACACTTTGCAGGGACTGCTTTATACACCTGAGGACTTTGATCCGGACAAGAAGTACCCGATGATTATAAACTTTTACGAGTTGAGGTCTCACAGGAAACACAATTACTTTAATCCCGGACCCAGCAATTCGAGGATAAACTTCACCAATTACGTTAATCACGGTTATGTGGCCTTTGTTCCCGACATTGTTTACATTGAAGGTTATCCGGGTCACAGCGCCTATAACTCCATAGTGAGCGGCACAAAGGCAATGATCAACCAGTTTGACTTCATAGACAGGGAGAATATTGCTTTGTCAGACCGCAGCTGGGGTGGTTACCAGGGAGCCTATCTTGCCACCCAGACTGATATGTTCAAGGCTATTGTAGCAGGTTGTATTGTGAGTAACATGTTCAGCGCTTACGGAGGAATACGCTGGGCAAGCGGCAGGAGCCGGCAGTTCCAGTACGAAGATACGCAAAGCCGTATAGGTGGAAGTATATGGGAGTATCCCCTCCGGTACCTGGAAAACTCGCCACTCTTTTTTGCCGATAAGATCAATACACCTATTCTTATGATGCATAACGATGCCGATGGAGCGGTGCCTTTTGAGCAGGGTATTGAAATGTACATGGCCATGCGCCGCCTGAACAAGCCGGTATGGATGCTCAACTATGTGGGCGATGCGCACAGTATCCAGAGATGGCCTAACAGGCTCGACTATGATATCCGTCTGATGCAGTTCTTTGACCATTTCCTGAAGGGCAAGCCTGCCCCCGTATGGCTGCAGGAAGGTATTCCCGCTGTAAAAAGGGAAAGAATGGACGGATACGAATTGGTTGAGTAATAGAAAATCATTCAAACTACCCGGATATTGTGTCCGGTTGTTTTAAAGGTCATGTTCTTTTAGCCGAATACAATGACAAATGGGGGTGCCTTAAAAAGCACCCCATTTTTCGATGTGAGCCGTGCATGGCAGATAACCGGGAAATGCGAACCAGCCTCGTTTCCCCTGGATATTGAGAGAAAAATGGTTAATCCCTGATGCAGCGTACAGGCAAACGATTTGTTTTAAAGTAGCTTGATTCCATTATGTAAGGACTACTGCCCAAAATTAAGGTCACATAAGCTTCAATTTCAGCCCAATCAGCGTCGTCTGACAACCACCATTTTGCATTGTTTCCAAGAATGCCAAAATTATTATAGGCCACTTCACCTGATATAGGAAGCGCAGAAAATCCAAATTGATCAAATCCGTATTGAGTGCCGTGAGAATCCCACCGAGGGTGCTTACTTACATCGCATTCGCCCCCGAGGGGTGAATGAACCTGCAGGCATGATTTCAATGCATTGCCAACTCCTTCGGGATCCTGGTTGCCACCATCGTTGTGTAATTCGTATTCACTTACAAGATAATCCACCAGCTCATCCCAGTCATCTTTTGATGCCACCCTCCAGCCTGCGGGGCAGAGCCCTCTTTCATCATCAACAGCATACCAGTTGTACAGCAAACCGTATGCATCAATCATTTCTTCTTCAGAGTCAATTCCATATATACCGCCATACTCATCTTCGTGCGGGTGGACAGCATATGCGCCTTCTTCATTTTCCTCCCATTCTGTTTCGGTAATATCAGTTAATATTTCCGATTCATCGTTATATTTTGTTACCTTGAGGTTTTCCGCCATCCACTTCTTTCCGCCTATATATACAGTTTTGTAAATATTGCCTTCTATATCATTAACTGTGCTGGTTGTGCCGTCGGAGACAAAAAAGTTTGCAGTAAGTGTAACATCTTCTGCGGGCATTGTGAATTCAAAGTTTTCCTGGTCGCTTATTTCAGTATCATCCCCGTCAGTCCAGTTAACAAATTGATATCCCTCTTCTGCGGTAGCTGTAAGGGCAACCTCTTCACCTTCCGGATATTCACCTGCACCGTCAACAGTTCCTGCTTCCTGTGGATCGGCTTCCAATGTAAGGTTATAGAGAGGAATCCCTTCAGTTGAAAAACTTACCTGGTTTCCGTAGGAAGTGCCTTCACTGTTGGATGCATAGGCTCTTACATAATAAGTTGTTTCATGCTGGAGCCCTGTCAGGTTGCTGGTAAATTGCCCGGTTCCTTCGCCGTCATTTGTTATTCCTTCATTGTTTGTAACGTTCGGTTCCTGGGATGTGCTCCATACAACTCCGCGGGCATTGACGGGGGCTCCCCCGTCGTCTGTAATATTTCCACCGCTTTTCGCCGTAGTCTGGGCAATCTCTGTAACAGCTGCAGTTGTCAGAGAGGGCTTTTCTGCCGGGTCATCTTTCTCGCATCCGGATGTAATAATGAGAATGGCGGCTAATGCAATAAAAGAAATTACTGTTAATGGAATTTTAAATTTCATGACATGATAAAATTAACTGGGTTATTAAAAATGGTAATTAAGGTTAATTTTTTTTTTTGAGAAACTATAACAGGCATAAAAGTGCAATTATTGAATACCGGTAAGAAATATGTATAATGAAAATTTTAATGCAGTTACAGTATGGTTTATTCTAAATACAAGAATAAAGCTAATATTTTGATTTTAAAAAAAATTGACCAGTTTCACCATCTTATGGTGTAAAAATAAAAATCCTGGTTTTAATTGCAGGTATATTTATTTGCGGTTTTTTTGGAAATAATTATTCCTTTCAATTTTTTAACTTTATATGTTGAGATTTAACGGATTTTTATTCAAATAAACCCAGTTATTAAAATTTAATTTAAGTGAAAATTTTATGAGATGGCTAAATCTCTTACTGAAAAAACGGAAAAAAAGTGCAATTGAAAACGATATCAGGGGCACAAAAATGCTTGATTCCCGTATAGTTCAGGGGACAGTACAATACACTGATTTTTTCCCGGCTTCCGGAATAAATGTGTCGGCTTACCGTAAAGGACTGAGGACTGAACATATCCTAGGAGAGGCTGTTACAGCCCAGAACGGTTCGTACACCATAAGCTATAAAACCGACCATGCTTCCGGCACCCAGGATTATCCTTTACACCTGATTGTTAAGGCTTATGATGAGGAGGGCATATTACTGGCTGAATCGCCGGTCTGTTACAATGCACCGGTTAATGCCGGTGTGAACTTCATGCTCACTACAGAAAGGGTTCGTGTCATGTCATTGTTTGAGCGCATCAGCCGTGCACTTTCACCATTGCTTGAAGGGCTGACACCTGAAGAACTTGAGGAAAACAATGAGCATAGTGACCTTACCTTTATTGAAGCAACAACAGGTTTCTCAAAAGCTGTTACTGCCCGTTTTGTAATTGCTCACAAGTTGAGCAGTTACGGCATGGAGCCCGAATTCTGGTTTGCTCTGATGGGAGGTTCATTTTTAAAGCATTTTGGAAATAAAAGCCTTGCAGGACATCTCACGGAAATCAACAGGAAAATAGCTTCAATGGACAGTGATATATTAAGAGAAAACCTTATCCGGGCATTTTATCAGGATGAAATCCCGGCTCACATGCAGGATAAGGTTGAAGAATGGGTAGAGCGTTTTATTCAGCTGCAGAGTTAGATTGCAGAATATTTTTTTATTATTTTTTCAGGATTCATCAGTATTTCAAAATATTGAGCCTGTTCAAACGGGAAATAGAAGTAAATTATTCAGGCAAACTGTTATTGTTGCAGTCCCGTATAACAGACAACACCAATTTTCCTCTCACCCTTTCGGTTTCGATCAATTTATGGGCCTGAGCACCTTCCTCAAGCGGGAAAGCTCTTTGTACACGGGGCCGCACAAGCCCTTTTTTTATAAAATCGGAGATAAGAACCAAATCGTTGCCCGAAGGTCTTACCATTATAAAGTCAGCTTTCTTTTTACTTATGAAATTAAAGGTTTTATGAAATAAAAGTCCCTTACCGGGAATAGTGGAAATATATATTCCTCCTTTTTTCAGGATTTTCCTGCACTTGCTGAAAGAGCTTTTGGCAACAGCATCAAACACTTTGTGGAACTTCTGATTCAATCTGGTAAAGTCTTCATTATTATAGTCTATTACCTGATCAGCACCCAGACTTTGAACGAATTCAATGTTATTTTTGCTGCATACACCAGTTACATTTGCACCCATTGCTTTGGCAATTTGAACGGCAAATGAGCCTACCCCGCCCGATGCACCATTGATAAGTATCCCGTCGCCTTTATTTATGCGGGGCCCTTTTTGCAGGCTCTGAAAGGCTGTAAGGGAAGCAAGGGGTGTTGCAGCAGCTTCCGCCATGCTTATACCTTCAGGAATACGGCAAAGATGACTTTCTTTAACGGTTGCAAATTCGGCATAACCTCCTCCATTGAGTGAGAGCATGCCAAAAACTTCGTCGCCAGGCCGGTATCCGGATTTTTCTCCGGCTTGTTCCACAACCCCCGCAATATCACGGCCTAAAATGCAGGGGAACTTGCCTCTGTATATGAATTTCAGGGAGCCGTTACGTATCTTGTAATCCACAGGATTTATGCCGGCCGCGTGTATACGAACCAGTATCTCACCCGAACGGGGCAAGGGAATGGCGATTTCTTTAATCTGCAATTGTTCCTCTCCGCCAAACTGATTTATAATTAATCCTTTCATTTGCCGTTTTTATAAACGAAGGTAAATAAAAAGACCGGGAATAATTTCATGGGATGTGATGGTTTAGCAATTCAACCAGGTGAGCAGGAAACTAGCTTTCTTTTTGGAATTTTACAGAACGGATCTTTTTGTTAATTTTACATGTTTCAAATTGCTGTTAATGAAAAGAATTTCTGAAATCTGATTATCCATGACCAGAAATGGTGTTTTTGACCCTGGATGATTTTATGCATAGGGGTTTTAGCTATGCAATCAATTTCTCACAAAGTCCTGCAGGAAGGTGGCCGCTCCAGGGGGGGGGAATATAAACTAAACTATAAATTAAATACTACTTAAAAAATTATGGGCAGATCACAAGAGAGTTTTAGCAAGAAAGAAAGAGAAAAGAAAAAGGATAAAAAGAAAAAGGATAAAATGAAGAGGAGGGAAGAAGTCAGGGAGGAATCTACTAAGGGAAAAAGCCTGGATGATATGCTGGCATATGTTGATGAAGACGGTAATATAACCTCTACTCCCCCCGATCCCTCTAAAAAGAAGAAAATAAAAGCGGAGAGTATTGAAGTGAGTGTGCCCAAAAAAGAAGCTCCTGATTCGTCCGATTTGATTAGAAAAGGCACCGTAACTTTCTTCAATGAATCCAAGGGTTACGGTTTTATTAAGGACCACGAAACACAGGAGAGTATTTTTGTGCATGTTAACGGCCTTGATGAAGACGTAAGTGAAAACGATAAAGTGGTTTTCGAAACTGAAATGGGCCAGAAGGGCTTGAATGCAGTCAGGGTTAAGCTTTTGAAATAGCGGCTTTGTAATGCTTGCCGTTTTATAAACACCAAAACCTTATCCTGGCTCATATGCAGGATAAGGTTTGAGAATTGATCAAAAGGTTTATTTAGTTGCAGGGTTAAATGGCTGGATATTTTTTAATTATTTTTTCAGGGTTCATGAGTATGTCAACATATTGAGCCCTTGCATAAGCAAACGGATCCTTTAATACTGAATCTGACAGCCTTCCCCTGAAATCATCAAGAGATTTGTGCGATTTTGATTTCATCCATGCATCAAGGTTTTTCACCATTTTTTCAATATGCTGGGCCTTGTTCTTATAGAGTGCACTAACAACCTGTACGCAATCAGCTCCTGCAAGGATCATCCTTGCAACATCTTCACCCGAGAATATTCCGGTATTGGCGCAAATATTCGCTGTCACATTATTGTATAAAAGCCCCGTGAACTTCAAAGATAATTTATAATCCCCTTCATTGCTAAGGTTAAAGGGGGAGAAGATTTTTTCACTCTGAGTATCTATATCGGGATAGAAAAGCCTGTTGAACAACACAAATCCGTTTGCACCGGCCTCATCCAATTTTGAAATTATTTTGAGGGGATTTGAATAGAAAGGTCCCAGTTTTACAGACAATGGAATGCTTACAGCCTTTCTCACCGCACGGAATGTTTCAAGTTGTTTTTCTTCGGAGTCATCCTGGTCAGCTTTCCTTGGGGTAATATAAAAGTTAAGTTCCAGTCCGTCTACCCCGGTTTCTTCAATAAGCTGCGCATATTCAACCCAAGTCTCCTTGTAAACAGCATTCAGGCTTGCTATAAGAGGGATTGACACCGACTTTTTGGCTTTTTTCAGTTCTGCCAGGTATTCCTTCGGGCCTGCATGTTCTAAATGGGGATGAATGCTGATCATTTCCGCATGGCGTTCATCAAATTCATGCAATTCATCATCCATCTGCATTCGCTCATATTGTATCTGCTCTTCAAAAAGAGATTTGTAAACGATTGCTGCAGCCCCTGCTTTTTCAAGCTGAATAAGAGTTTCGGGGTCTTGTGAAAGGTTGCAGGAACCTACTACTATGGGATTCTTTATTTCGATACCCATAAATTTTGATTTGAGATCAGCCATAATTGTAGTGTTTTAGTTTGGGGTTTTGTAAAGTTAACAAATTACAGGGGTCTTGGTTCACAAAACAGGTATGAAATTTTAATTACTGATTGTTCCGGTCATAGTCAGGTAAAAAACATCTGAAATATTTAAGCAGTTGAAAAAATTTTATGATTTCGCATTACTGCCTGAATCGAACACTGCACATATGAAAAAAATAGCGCGGAAATCAAATCTGTTAAGCGGAGCCCGATCAGAATTTAATTCCTGCCCTGAATGCGCTTGTATTGCTTTCTGTTTTAATTCCGTCAAATGAACACCACAGGTTACTGTTACATTTTTTAAGCAACCTGATCGTCTCCCCCGCCATTGTTTCCTTCATCAGGTTAAGCGACAACTTTTCGGGGTAATTTTCCCGGTGAAATTCCGGGGAGAACGAATCCATTATCCAGTCAACATACCTTGTGGTTGTTACATGTTTGTTCAGATCGATATCGCAATATTTGGCTGTTAAGTCAAAAATATCCCCGTCATTAACAGGTGGAAGTTTCACCGGTGGTTCAGTCAGAGCATGCTTTCCTTTAAGACGTTTAAAATAATTCTTATCGATACCCTCAATTCTCTTTATCCGCTTTGTCTCAATGTCCACGGCAAGCCATCCTGAGGTAGCCTTTGCGGTAACATTCCTATCCTTGTCCCTTAAAACAAAATCCCTCAGGTAAAGCAGTTTTGCAATATTTTTCGGCCATGTTTCAACTTCTGCAATCTCCTTCCACAATAGTGGACGGTAAATTTCCAGTGTAAGTCTGCTCAGCACCCAGAAAAGATTTTGCCCCCTGATGCCGCCGTAGCCGAAACCGAGACTGTCGGCCGAGTCTATAGCCGATTGTATTAATAAGTTTACAAGGGCTCCCGGCCGGATTCTCGAATACATGTCGGTGTCAGCCGAGGTTACCCTGAATCTGGAAAAAGAGGTCAGCTCACCTTCTGTTAACTTGTTCATGAACTAAAGCAGTTTAAGTGCCCGGCCTAAATCCTCGATGAGGTCTTCACTATTTTCAATACCAACAGAATACCGAATAAGTGTTTCAGGTATTCCAGAAAAATCATACTGGTTCCGCCATATGTATCTTTGATCGATACAACCCTGTCGCCTGGTCTTAATAATGAAAAAAGGGTGTTGCTGATGGCTGCCATACCTGTAGAGAAAGAAATGGCTGCTCCGGCTTTCTCAAGAATGCGGATTTTCTTTTCCAGCACCTGTACAGTAGGGTTTGTATTGCGGCTGTAGATGTACCCATTCTTAACTTCTTTGGCCACTTCATACCATTCGTCAATGTCGTCGTAAGCAAAGGTTACGGTATTAAAAACAGGAACGGTGTGGCTGCCGTGTGGAAAGCGATCCGTTTCACCGGCCCATACAGAAGCAGTGCCTGCCTTAAGTTTGGAAAAGTCCATAAGTTGAATTTTTATATAACATGCTGCAGAGTAAAGATATAAATTAGATTTCAGAATCAGAAACCGGTTTACCCATAGGTGGTTCGAACCGGAATTTATCCGTGACTGTTGGCTGTTTTCAAGTATTGAAGTTCTTTTAGGAGTAATTTTTCGGTAATGGAAGGGATTATTTTGCTTTATCTCAAAAAAAAGACAAAAAAAATTATTTGTATTGATTTTTTTTTTAACTTATAGATGCAAATGCATACATGTTAGATGTTTGCCTTTAAAATGAATATGTTTTTTCGTAAACCTGTATTCATTGTGTGCAATTATTAACTTAAAACATCATTAAAATGAAAAACTGGTTCAGAACACTTAGTTGTCCTGTAATAAAGCTTTTTAAGGGCTTTATCGTGCTTTTTGCAGTTAAATTATTGTTTTTGACTGGTATTACTATTTTTAATTCATGTCAAAAAGAACATGAATTATCAGTGAACATTAAGCAAGAAGAGGCATTACAGAGATATGAAAGTATTGTATTCATGGCTTCATTAAAAATTCAAGAGTTTGTGGAAAACAGCAATCATAAAACTCTTGTAGAAAATGAAAGAGAAGCGGAAGATATATTGATGCCCTTGATAGATGAAACAAAAAAAATGCTTCTTGCTTTTGGTATTAATAACTCTGATCTTTCCGAAGAATTTGATGATTTAAATGATCCGAGACTAATAATTGCAGGGCTTGCTATTTTAGCTGGAAATAATTCCGATAATCATGCTCAAAATTTTAATTTTGATCTTTTTTATTCAACAATTCATGCAAATGAATATTGGGATTGTGCTGTTAGAGCTCTTGGGATTTCAGGTGCAGGATTAGCAGCTTTGGCAAAGGGTAAATTGACTAAAGAAGCAATAAAAATGGCTGTAAGGGTAGCGGCAAGAAGTGTTGGAGGGTATATTGCAGCTGCATTTATTGTTGCGGATTTTACAAGTTGTATGGGATGGTGGTAAATATTTATTGTTTAATTCAAATTTTCATGATATGATTTACGAGTCAGTTCTTTACCATTCAGTAGTAATCATATTTTATATTTTTGTTATATCAATGCTTCTTTTTAATTCCAAAAAAGATTTAGTTAAAAAAAGGCAATTTTGGCTTACAGTATTAGCAATTGTTTTTCTTTTATTTATGATTTACGATAGGGTTGTTATAATTAGAGATCTTTAAGTAAACAGAAGCACACAATACAGGTTTTAGAAAGACTGCCCCGGTTTATTATCTCGGGGCAGTCTCCTTTAAATTCTTTCCGAAAACCCCGTGATCAAATCTCCCTTAGCCTCCGGCAGAGAAAAATATTATCATCAGTTGTTGGGTTGTTATCCGTGTTAACACCATTATATGACAGAATTGCAATATATTGATTATTGATTAAAAATGATTAACCAGGTTTTCAAGTATTGAAGTTCTTTTAGGAGTAATTTTTCGGTAATGGAAGGGATAATTTTTTTGTATATTGCGAAATTATTTCATTTGCGCTGGCTATTACCGGAGAATGAAGGGGTGAATCATAAGTATCAATTTATTTAACGGCAGTTGGAAATCCTTTTTGCCTGAGCATAAATAACTAAAATACACAATAATATGAAACGTTCAAAACTGTTTATTGCCATTTGCGGCACTGCTCTTGCAGTAGTTATAGCATCATCATGTGAAGAGACAACTGAAACTTCCGCTGACGAAGGAGAGGTTGAAGTTGCTACCCAATACAAGGAAGAGGCGGCTCAGTTGTATAATCATCCGCTTATACTGGAGGCTTTCGATATAATTCTTGAGCTGGAAGAGCGGACTCTTGAAGACCACATCAAAATTACCGAGATACCTGCACCTCCTTTCATGGAAGATGAAAGAGCCGCGGCTTTCAGGGATATGATCGACGAAGCCGGGGTTGATGAGGCGTATATCGACGAGGAGGGTAACGTGATCGGGGTACGCAAAGGCACCAAAGGCGACAGGTTGCTAGTGCTTTCGGCTCATATGGACACCGTTTTCCCGGAGGGAACCGATGTTACAGTCAGAATGAGCGGTGATACTCTTTTTGCTCCCGGAGTGGGTGACGATTCCCGTGGCATGGCAATTGTGCTGACAGTGCTCAGGGCTATGAACAAGGCGGGGATAGAAACAGAGGCTGATGTCTGGTTTGTCGGGACAGTCGGCGAGGAGGGCCTTGGCGACCTGAGGGGTGTGAAACACCTTTTCAGGGAAGGCGGACCGGAAATTGATGCTTTCATATCGGTAGATGGGGGTGGCGACAGCCGGATAGTTAACAAGGGACTGGGTTCCGTGCGTTACCGCCCTAAATTCAAGGGTCCCGGTGGTCACTCCTGGGGGGCATTCGGACTTGCTAATCCTGCGCATGCACTGGCTAGTGCAATAAATGAATTTGATGAAAAAGCGGGGGAATTCCTGGCCGGTGATGTCCCGCGTACAAGCTATAACGTAGGACGGATTGGAGGCGGAACCTCTGTTAACTCTATCCCTTATGAATCCTGGATGGAGGTGGATATGAGATCAAACTCCCATGAACATCTGATGGAGATTGAACGGATTTTTGTTAATGCAATGAAAAAAGCCCTTGAGGAGCATAACAGCAAGAGGGCATCCGGCAACCCGCTGGAGCTTGACCTGGATAAGATAGGCGACCGTCCTTCGGGTGAAATAGATCCGTCAACACAACTTGTTCAGAGGGCTATGGCTGCCGCGTCACAGTTTGGCTTTGAGCCGCGTCTGGCCCGTTCGTCAACCGATTCAAACATACCAATCTCACTTGGTATCCCTGCTGTTACCATTGGCAGGGGAGGTGCAGGCGGGTCCAACCATTCCC
>SL_3KL_010_SEDDRAFT_10001234_pt1 | contig 22965 bp, 15 predicted proteins | sample SodLakKL_010_SED_2_FD_10381 | JGI IMG/M metagenome (IMG submission 10381) | reverse complement strand
TTGGGATACCGGAGAGAAATCGAAAGCAATTTATCCACGTATGCCTTCTGGTAATGTAAAACAATCTCGTTGTTATCCAACTCCGGCACCGTTTTGAAGAACGGGTGCTCGGTTGGTACGGGAACTGCACCATATTCTATAACATTCGGAAGTCCGGATTCTTCAGATGTATAGTTGATATTGTTTGCCGGATTAAAAGGATGATGCGACCATCCGCCAAATGACTGATGATCATGGTATAAGTCGGCCGGATCCCAGAGTTCAATTTGTACAATCATGTCTCTTTCGAAAGCCATTCTGAGAAAGTTTTCGAAACGATTCCAGTACTCCGGATTGAAACGGTCAAGGTCGAACAGTCCGTTGTCATCTCTTTCATAAGCGAATACATTCCCCACATTTCTGTGGCTCATGGTATTACGCAGATAATTTCCGCCAACCGAGGCAAGAACATCAAGATGCTCTTCCAGTCCGCCCGGATGGTTGAAAAGGTTATCCTGCCAGCTCCCTCCAAGCAAAAGGGTTGTCTTCCCCTTGTATTGCCAGTACCAGGGATTTTCGGATGATATGTCAATTCGGGATTTATCATCCGGGGTTACTGTTTGTGCATGTGGTTTATGCATCATCAATTTTTCGATCTCCTCTGCGATTTTTTCGGGATCGCGTTTTTCAATTTTATATCTGTGTAACCCGTCCGGATCATATTCCCAGGTTGTGAGTCCGTCGTCATGTACCTGAATCCATCCCCAATCGGACAAATCCCAGTGGTCTGCAGCGGGACCGTTGTCTATTCCTCTTACTGCATACAACACTGATGCCTGATCCCAGCTCCTGTGTCCTTCAAGAGCTTCGTGCCTCGGGAACAGCTCGTAAGCTCTCCGCACAAAGTGTGCATCCGGCCCGGGACCACCCTGCAGCGCTTTTAATCCGGCGCCGGTGTAAATATCTGCGCCTATTTCGAATGGACTGAAAACGATGGGAGTTGGCCAGTTCTCATAAGCATATGCCGCAGCTTCCTTGTGACTTGTCAGATTAAATTCATCCCAATCATAGCGCAGTGTTCCTGCCATGCTCACCCACAGTCTCACCTTGTTCCGAACCAGATCCACACCGTTTAATTCGCTGTGCTCGTCCGGCTGACTTAACAGCAGATCCCTGAAATTAGTCATAAACCCGATACTAACCATTACCACACCCGGATTTTCTTCGTCTATATCGGGTTCATTTGCCAGTACACTGCGGTAGACATCGATTACATCCGGAGCATCACTTGCATCATTCCAGTGGGTATGTGTCCGCGGATATTCACGCGCAAGCTGCTCTGTATAGAGATCGTCATATCGAGCAGCGTCATCAGACTTAACCACACCAATCGGCAAATCGGGACGATTATACCATGTGTTCATGGCATCGAGAGCGAGAATGGCTTTTTCCTGCCGGTCGGATATCCCGATGGCAAGTATTTCGGCTTCACATTTATCGGCAAGAGCATGAAGCATAGCCGCGGCTCCCACATCATCCACGTCGTAATTGAAATCGGTGTCGAGGATCACGCGCACTTTATCTTGTTGCGCAAATGCACCGGAAAATGTAAGTGAAGTGATCACAAGAAATGACAGAATAAATACGATGATTCTTTTAAGCATAATTAAACCTTTATAGTTATTATTGTTACTAAACGCATTCTATTAATCCTGCCAGATGCCTCCATACGGCCACCATGGACTTTTATAATATGGCGATTCGACAATTATTTCACGTCCGTCACGGACGTAGGTAAGCCGTGCCTTAATCCAGTGTTCCCCGGCCATAATATCGTAATCGATTTCATCGACATATAATTCTTCGGGAATTTCATGTAACTCAACCGCAGTCTCGTTGTTTACAATTAATTCCAGTTTTTCAATTTCAATATTTGAAGGACCTCCGTCCATTCTTAGATCGATCCTCTCTCCGATTCTCTGTGAAAAATCAAGGGCTATTGTAGGCGTGCCGGGACTACCCGTAATTTCCGCAAGCAGGTTGAAAAAATCACGCTTACGTTCAGATGAAATCTGCCAGTTTACCGGTATACTTTGAAAGCCCTGATTATAGTCGTACCTTTCATCGGGGAGTCGGAAATCGAAGTATCCCCAACCCGTATAACATTTAACGCTGGCAACAAAATTATTTCCTTTCTCACCCCATCCCTGATCAGGGTTTCTCCAGGGAATATCGTCTTCATTATTTACGAGGGGCATAGGTCTGTAAACATTTTTTTCTCGAATCTCTTCCGAAATTTCGGTAATACGTTCGTGATTTTGTACGCTATTACCGTGTATCAGTACATAGTCGGATACTTCAACAATATTATCCGTCGGCACCTGTCCTCCCGCAAGCGATGTACTTGCATACAGCGATCGCCCGTCTACTTCGATATCCTGTACAAGTTTAATCAATTCGTGAACCCGCTCGCATCTCAAAATCTCGTGATTATACGCAGGCGCCGTACATTCATTATTAATTTCAATAATAACATTGGTATAGCCGTTACGAAGCACCCAAGTGGCGGCATTTCTCACAGCACGCTTTACCGCTTCCTCATCCTCAACGGTGCCATCTTCACCAAAATAAAACAGACCCAGTATCACCACCATGCCCAATTCATCTGCCCGATCAAGAATCCGTTCTGCCCGCTTCATATAGGACTCTCTGAGTGAACCATCCGGTGCAAATGCCGAATTGTCCCAGGGGAAACCGGTGCAGTATCCGTATGGACAACCGCCTTGCAAATTCAGTGTGAATCCAAGGAGTCCGTGTTCCCTCCACGAAGCCATGGCTGTGACAAACTCATCCGTATTCCTGTCGGGATCCCATACTCGTGTATCCGGATAAGTCCACTGTCCGCGGGTCTTTTCATTGAGATCGTCAAAGATACCCTGAACAAGACGGGCGTTCATCAGCAGCCCTTCAACAGGGTATTCACCGCCGTAGGATGTTGTCCATGTTTGACCTTCGTAGGTCGGTGAACCGTTGATATGAAATTTCTCGCCGACAATGGTGACCTCTGTACGACGTTCAGGGATTGGCGGATCATCGTTCGTTTTTAAATCATTTGCCAGGCAAGCAGAGAAAAAAAACGTGATAAGTATTATTGAGGAGAGTGAGTGTTTGATTTTCATGAGAGACTTCCTATTATTATTTCTGATTGATTAATCTGCAAAGTCATCTTCAAGATTATTACTACCACATAAAGTAATTAGAGCATTATTGTCAATATAGTGATCATCAACCCAGCTCCTCGCTTTGCCGATAAACCGCGATGGCGGTCAGCATGATCCCGACACTCTTGATAGTCATAAGCAGCAGGAACAGAGCTGTGAAAAAGGCAGGCATGACCCATAGCGTTGCGATTTTGACCATGACGGCCGGTATTATGGTGGCAAGGATGATGCCGCTGCCTGCCATTCCGGGTCTGAATCTGGAAGCTAATTCGGTTTTTTTGAAATGAATCATTAAAGAAACGGCGACAGCGGTGGCGATGGTGCCGTTTCCGGCGGCAGCCACACCCTTAAAAACACCGGCAAGTTCCATAGTCTCGGGAGTCCACAGCAAAGAATGATCGTGGCTGCCGATGGAAAGGGCAACATTCACATCCGCCCAGGCCCAGAAAATCCGTCCGGCGGCATAGAGAAAAAGTAGAAAAGCGGTTATCAGGGCAATGTGACTGCCGGTAAGAGTGCGGATTCGTACGAAAGCCCGGGCAAACAACAGAATACAGACCACCATGACTGGTTCCATCACCAGTCCGGCTGTCAGAAAAGAGAACGAACTGACTGTGAGCACCGCCTGTGCGAGCTCAACCTGCGAATCATGAAGTTGGAAAAGCAGGTCGGGGATTGCGTGAAGTACCGGACAGGCCACGGAGAAAATGGCCAGTATACCCCAAGCAATGGCCCCTGTTCGAATGATGCGCAATGATACGCCCATTGGGGTCCATCAATCAAGGATTGTAATCACACATAAAAATAAATTACCTCAAATTTAAAAAACTATTAACCATTAATCTCTCAGATCAATACGATCATTGATAGGCTTTATCAGTTGAATCGATTGGGCGTCTTTTACTTCATCCGGAATCTGAAATGGCCGTCCCTTATCTTGAAAAACAGCACCGCATTCTTCTACATTCTCTTTAAATAACCAGATTTCAAAAGAAGAAGAACCTGTTTTCATATATTCAAGCGTGAAGTCACGTCCGGGTCCGCAACCATTATAGACAGTCCAAACATAAAGCAAATCATTTTTTATATAGGGGAACTCATCTTTCTCCACAAGTATATAACCATCACCAAACCGATTAAGAAGAGCAGAACGTATCATATCTTCTTTATCCAGAAGTTCAGCCCAATCTTTTTCTTTTCCTTCTTGAACTAAAATAAGTTCAGCAGGAAAAAAGGTTCCTCGTCTTTCTATTTCGCATTCTGCTAATAATGAATCTAATTCATCTAAAGTATAATCATCTTCCAACTCCACTAATAGCTCACCAGGTACGAATCGAAAATCTTCAAAACCGTTATCTTCATCAGGAGATAGAATATTGCAACTTATCATACCAAAGACGAGAATACTTGCTATCGTAAATAAGTAGATTCGTTTCATATTATTTCCCTCCTAATCTAATAATGCTCAAATTGACCGTTTTTTCTGACAACGTATACCGCATATGGTCATCTCATTGCAAATAAACTGAGTTACGCCTTGCGATAGGATGTATTGCCGGATGCACTTACTCTTCACAAAAACTTTCCCAATCCTTTTAATCCGACAACAATAATAAAAAAGCTGTTCCGGCCAACTTTCAAAATCAGCAGGGAATTCAACAACCTCATACTGCACCATCACCGCAGCGAATGGCAGAGCTTTATTGGGATAGGTAGATTTAAATTCATCATTCTCCATGGCTTTTTCGTAGTTCCCAGTCCATAGAAAGAAGCGGGCCTCCAATATTCCATACCCGCCTATGCAAACCGTTGTTATCGATGCCGGTAAATATCCCAGCCCAGGTAGGTTTCCAATGCCTCTTCAATAACCGATGAGACTGTCCCGCGGGTCATCGCAACATGGTGCTCAAACCCGTTCTTACAGACAAACTTCATAAGCTGTTGAAGGTTATTGACTTTTGTTACCGCGATACCACCGTCCATTCCGTATGGATCCGACGTAAACTCACCCTCGCCCACGTATGCCTTCATAGTTCCCAGGATATCATCGGTCGACACCCTGAAAAAAGTGAACGGACCGGGCGCAACTTTTCCCTTAACGGCTCCGAAAGTATCTTCATGACCGAGAACAGTGCCAAGAATATCAAGAGTCGATATTTCCGGTTCACTCTGCATGAAACTTTTCGGGTAGTTGCTGCAATGGGTGCAGACACACATGTTCCTGTCGGCGCCGAAATTGTTGTTCCAGTCCAGCAATGCCGGTGGGTTTCCCGATGCGAGCAGAAGTGCATACATTGAAACCGCTCCCGCAACATCGACTTCACAGGCACTGGGCAGGAACTTCTCTCCCATCATACTCATTATCGTGCAGGTTGCACAACCATAGTTTTTCTGCACTGACTCCCAGCATTGGATGGCGGTTGCATCTATCTGATTCTCAGCAACCCAGTTTTCCACTGCCAGTCCAAAGCCTGCCAGCTTGTTAATCTGTGTCTGTTTTATGCTCGATGGGATCCTTCCGTAATCCCTAATTTCTTCAACATTTTCTTGTAGTTCTGAGGAGTTGGAGTCAAACTTCTTTGCTGCAGCGAATATCTCGGAAAGATCGACAGGCACCACTGTAATACCGCAAGACTGAAGGATCTTTTCACTGTACCTCATGGTCTGGAATGCAGCGGGACGGGCTCCGATCGCACCAATCCTTGCATTGGTGAGACCATTGACCACACGACAAACACCGGCAAAATATTCAAGATCACTATCAAAATGCTCACTCTCCAGAGGATACGTATGGTAGGTGGTATCGGTAAACGGGATGCCGTACTGATAGAGGTTGTTGCATACCGATATCTTGCCGCAAAAAGCATCTCTGCGGCTGTACACATCTACTTTGTCATTATCATCATCACATGCCTGTATCAAAACAGGCACTTTGAGACCGGACAGACTCAGTGAATTAACAACTCCCAGCTCATCGCCAAAGTTTGGCAGTACGACGATTATCCCGTCTATCACATCACGGTTTTTGCGAAATAACTCAGCACATTTTTGCGCATCTTGCAGAGTTTCTATATTGCCGGAAGGCGTTTCGGCTGCGGGCAGTATTACCGCACTATGTCCTGTCTTTTTGATTTTCTCAAGCAGCACCGAACGTGCTTCTGTTGCGAGTTTTGCATTGAAGATATTTCGGGTTGCAACTATCAGTCCGAACGTAAGTTTATGTTTGTATGCCATGGTCTTTTTCTTAATTCTTATTTTTAGTTAAATAATGATCGCACCTCAATTATGACAACTGCTCATCTTTGAAAAGCGCACGGGCTACGGCTGACTTCCACCCGGTGTAAAGTTCTCGTGATCTCTCAACCGGCATGTTGCCTTTTATTAGCTCCCCTTTTCGTAAATCTTCAAGCTCCGGGAGCGACTGCCACCACTCCAAGTACAAACCTGCTGCCATCATCACACCTGCAGCCGATGCCTCTTCAATATCGCTCCTGTTTATAACCCCGCCGATGATATCTGCCTGAAATTGCATAAGAAAGTTATTTTTAACAGGCCCGCCGTCAACCCTTAACTCAATTTCCCCGATCCCGGCCTGCTGCTTCATCAGGTCCACCAAATCCCTTACCTGATATGCAATGGCTTCAAGCGCCGCCCTTACGACATGCGCTTTTTTTGTACGGAACGTCATGCCGCAGATTATTGCTTTTGCCTCATTGTTCCAGTAAGGTGCACCCAGTCCCGCAAATGCAGGCACCAGATAGGTTCCTTCACTCGATTCAACCGACGAAGCAAGGGCATCCGTATCGGCAGCATTGCCGATAATCTCCAACTCATCCCTGAGCCATTTTATAGTGGCGCCGGTGCAGTGGATATTGCCTTCGAAGACATACCGAACGGACTCCCGTATCCCGTAACCGATAGAAGTGACCAGTCCCTGCGGACTTGCAAGAGGTGAATCGCCTATATTCATCATTATAGACGATCCCGTTCCGTAGGTCGCCTTTGCCATACCGGTCGAAAAACAGAGTTGCCCGAAGAGCGCCGCATGAGAGTCGCCCATCACTCCGCTAATCGGAACCGGTTTATCAAAAGCACCTCCTGCAGTAGTTTCGCCGAAATGCTCATCCGAGTATAGTACGCGCGGCGCCATGCTTACCGGAATCCCAAGAAGGTCCATTATCTCCTTATCCCATTCCAGGGTGTTGATATTAAACAGCATGGTCCTGCAGGCGTTGGAATAATCGGTTGCATGAATCCTCCCTTCAGTCAGTTTCCAGATCAGCCATGTGTCCGTCGTGCCGAACAGCAGTTCCCCATTCCGTGCCTTCTCACAGGCGCCCGGTACTTTTTCAAGAATCCAGCGTATACCGGTGGCTGAAAAATAAGGATCAATTATCAGTCCGGTTTTTCCCCTGATCTTATCCTCCCATCCGTTATTCCTCAACTCCTCACAGTAGCCGGCTCCTCTGTTGCATTGCCATACTATTGCATTGTATACCGGTCTCCCCGATGTCCGATCCCAAACCAGCACTGTCTCTCTCTGGTTGGTTATGGCAAGCGCCTGAATAGCTCCATCTTGCCGTACCCTTGCCATTTCTCCTATTACATCTAAGGTGTTGGCAATTATCTCTTCCGGATCATGTTCAACCCACCCCGGCTGCGGATATATCTGTTCATGTTCCCTTGACGTCCGTTCTACCACCTTAGCCCGGTTATTAAAAATTAATGCCTTTGTTGCCGATGTGCTCTGATCAACAGATAAGATATAGGAGCTCATATGAATGTAATTATTATTCCTTCCTTGTATTCATCCTATCAATCGCGACTGCAAGCAGGATAACAAGACCTTTTACAACCTGTTGCCAGAACGGCGATACATTTAAAAGTACAAGTCCGTTATTAAGCACCCCAATAATTAACGCTCCCTGAACGGTGCCCATTATCGTTCCTTTCCCTCCTGAGAGAGATGTACCGCCAATCACAACTGCCGCGATTGCATCCAGCTCCATTCCCATCCCCGCATTGGGCTGTGCCGAATCAAGACGCGAAGTTACTATGATACCCCCCAGAGCAGCCAACGCACCGGCGATTGAGTATACAATTACCTTTATCCGCTTTACATTGAGTCCCGACAGTTCTGCTGCCTTCTCGTTCCCTCCAACTGCATAGATGTGCCGCCCGAGTCTGGTTTTTTTGGTAAGAATCACAGCCGCCGCCACCACTGCTGCAGAGATCCACACCGGCACCGGGATACCGAGCAACCAACCTGTTCCGATAAATGCCATATTGGCTTCGAAACCGGTTATCGGAAATCCGCCTGTCCACAACATAGTAAGTCCCCGTGCAATGGTCAGCATAGCAAGGGTCGCAACAAATGGGGGAATGTGAAAACGGGTAATGGCAATACCGTTGAAGCAGCCAAGGAAAGCTCCGATAGCAACTCCACCTACTATCGCCCCAAAAAGTGTAAATCCTATATATACATTGGCATCTGTAAATTCAGCACCGAATTTCAGCATGCCTGCCGTGACCGCCCCGCACAAGGCAAGCACAGATCCAACCGAGAGGTCTATTCCTGCAGTCAGGATAACCAGTGTCACTCCTACTGAAATGATCAGGTTGACAGAGATCTGTCTCATGATATTCCAACCGTTTTCCGGCGTCAGGAAACGATCGGTCATTAAAGTCAAAAATATGCACATGAGCAGAAGGGCTATCACGGACTGAAACTTGAGTAGATTTTGTTGTAAGGTTTTAATGTTCATCTGGCAAGCCGTTTACTATTTTAGTTTATTGGTTTAGTTGGCATAATTATATTTCTCACTGATAGTTAAATTTATCAATACCTCGGGAAAGATCCATCGAAACGGCCGGTCGTAGTTCGTCTGACAACCCGTATCCTTTTACATTCATTGAATGGCATGCCCTGCCGGAAAATTTTCCTTATTTCACATACAACATTCGTTTACTCTGTACAAATTCATCGGTTTTGATCCTGAATATATACATACCTCCGGATAACTCCGAAGCATCAAATTTTACCGTATGTAGCCCCGCATTCAGATGACCGTCAACGAGACGCACCACTTCTCTTCCAAGAATATCGTAAACCGTTAATTTGACCGTGTCAGCTTCAGGCAGCGCAAACCGTATATGCGTGATAGGATTAAACGGGTTCGGATAGTTCTGATAGAGATTATACTCGACAGGGATATCTTCCGCTGCCTCTATACCGGTAACCGGATCGTCAACGCCTTCAACCGTAATACCCGATACAGCCATCTTCGAACGCTGACCGCTCTCCTCGTCTACCCGGGTTCCTGTAAAATAATATCGCCATAGTAACTGAACATACGCTTTATTATCAACTTCGGGTGGAAGACGAACCGGTCCGATGTGTTCCCGGTGCCCCGGGTTTTCATGTCTGCGGTATTCGACCGGTTCTCCGGTTTCATCGAGCACATCCTGAAACTTACCGTCATTACCGACACGATATTGAAGACGGAGGTTATAAACGCGGGAGTTCGGTCGCACGGTTATACCTTCCCACGACACCTCGATATTCTTTTTCCCCTGTGTGTTCAATGCAAGAATAGCACCACCGAGGCGGCGGCCGGGATAGCCGGGATTACCCTCTTCGTTGCTTGTGTTTATAAATGCAAACCCGTCTGCTTCAAGACCATTTATGCGGGTACGTGAATCCAGATTATACACACCAAATGTTAAATCCTCGACTTCGGCATCGAGGCCGGGTTCCATTTCATTCATATAAACGAACACCATATTATTGGGATAAACACCGGCGGGGACATCTGATGACCATTCTTCGAACACATACACCCCATCGGCAAGTTTGAACGGTTCCGGTATAAGGTCTGCCTCATCATCTTTTTCAAAAACCGCGGTGAGGGCTGCTGCCTCTGTCATGGGCAATTCGATCTCCGCAGCATTTATATCACCGTCGTATCCTTCCCAATAGGAGAATTTGTAACCGGGATAAGCTTTAGCTTTCAGTGTTACAGGAATATTATGAAAGTATATCCCTGTCCACGGATATGGTTCCGGATCGATCCCCGGGGTGGAGGGACTTATTTCGATAGAATTCACATATACACAACCGGTTGAAGGGTCTGAAACGTTTACAGTAAGTTCGACCTCACTCTGGATGTTGAAATATTCTCTGATATGGCCGCGCATGTATTGCGGTCGGGCATTAACAAAATTCCGCATTACGTTTACATCATTTTCCCATACCGAGACCCAACCCCAGCCCGGTCTCTTCCAACGCTCAATTTGCTCGGCAATTTCAGGTTCCACCATCTCTGCCATGTTATTTATTATGTTATGAACGCGTTCCGGACGGAAGGCAGTATTTATTTGATCGGCGAACCGGTTGATAAAGTTATTGCGAAATGTTTCGTTCTCCAGAAAACTTCTCAGCAAAAATGTCGACCAGGGTGGATTTGGCCAGTCGGGGCCGTCTGTTCTGGTTGCAAATTCAAGCATGTTGTCTGACGGGGGATGTATGTCGAACAACCCAAATCCGAAATCCGTATCATACATAAGCCATCGCCAGCGCCCGTCTTTTCCATAGGGAGCGTCGGGATCGTATGTGTCGGTTTGGTACCTCCAGAAATCTATGTTATTGCCCGGCCAGTCCCCATTACCTACATAAATCTGGGCTACCTGATAATCCAAAAAATTTTCTACATCGATGCGCGTTTTTATATATTCATAATGTTCGTCAGCCGACAAACCGTATGTTTCAATGTAGTTAATGGTCTCGTTATAGTGGACATCACTTCCTTCTTTAACCCATGCATTTCCTTCAAGTATATCCACTCTGTCATCTTCGACATCGTATACCCGGCTTAAATAGTGACGATCGTACCGTTCCCTGAAATTATGAATACCCCAGTATTCACCGTTGATAAAAACAATCGCTGGCCGGTACGCCTGAACATCGAAGTTCATATGCTTGACTACTTCTTGTATAGCAGCATCCCTGAACAGGGTTAAATCAAAATCGTTACCTGAATTGCGGAGTATCAAGCGATTGTACTCTGTATACGGAAGATCGGGGAAGATACGATGATAGAATCTGTTATCGCCATATTGATTCCGGGCATAGAGGCGCAGTGATTTCATGCGGAAAGACCGGCTGATGCCGCCGTGAATACGAACTCCCATCCTTTGTTTCAATGACGCTTCAGTCATTCCATCTTCAAAGAGCTCCATATGCGCCGGGTGTTCCCATTCGTAACCCCGTTGATGATAGTTAGCAGGCGAAAAGCCGCCTGCCCCATCGTCCGATGACGATCTCCAATCGTCGTATATTATGCCGGGGACATAGATACCGGTTTCATAACCGAAAAGATAATTTTCCTGCATTGCAATCGAAACGACGGGCAGGGTGTACCGGTCCCGCATTTCCGGGGTTACAAAATATGTATTAGTTTTTTCTTTGCTTTGCAGTGCACCTGTTTTCACGGCTCTGGCGCGGATAACAGTACCTTTGAATATTGAATGTGATGGAAAATATTCAGGTGTTATTGCATTATCGATGGTTGTGTGTATCCGGCTTATTCGATTCGGCTTTTCAGTTCGGTCGGTTATTGTAATAGGATCTGAATATTCGAATGATTCATACGCTGCATCTGCAAGGGAACCATCAGTGTCCGAGGGGTTCCGACGATACCTGTCTTTATATTGATAGGTCTGTCCTCCTATGTTTGCCGGGTCGGGTTCGGAGCCGTCCATGGTATAGATAATGGTTACATCGGGATCGGGGTGGCTGAGTATAAGCTCGATATTGTTTGCATAAAAACCACCGGAATGCGAGAACTCAACCGGGTCAAGCAATTCCTGATATCCTTCGGTGTCGTTTGGAGCACCGGGGGTCGGCTCATTAAAGAAATGCCATTCACCGGTTCCGTCGGGTTTCCTGCCGAGACTGATATCCGTCGGGATGGCTGTCGGTGCAAGTTCATCGATTCGCGTGCTATCCGAGGCAGTGAGGAGGACTTCTTCACCTGCTGATGCAATTCTGAAATTTGTGTGAAGCGGGTAATCCGGATTGTTCCGGTCTTTACCCGAAGCCCATATCACCATGAATTCACCCGGCTCAATGATAACATCTGGAAAAATCCACCGGAAAGGACGATCGTAGTCGTCGGAAAGTCCGTATCCCTCCAAATTCAGAGGCTCCGAACCGGAATAATAAATTTCGATCCAGTCTTCAGCGTCTCCGTCTTCATCTTCGATAGTCGTGGCATTCGATGCCATGATCTCATTTAAGTAAAGATCATGACCGAACGATTCAGGTGTATAAAAGAAAATAAGGAGCAACAGAATGAGGGAAACGGAAGAATTCATAACTATCTTATCCAATCTATTCATAAACATCATTTAGTTTTGTGATCGTGATTATATTTCAATTCATGGCGCATAACTGATATTTGCGGTTGCAGCTTTCATTATAACCTCTTCGTCGGCATCCCCTTTTTTTAATGTAGCCGTCAATCGCGAGGCAGAGAAAACCAGTATCCTGTCCGAAAGAGAAAGTATCTCGGGTAATTCCGATGAGACCAGGATAATTCCCATACCTTCGGCGGCAAGCTCCTCTATAATTTCATACAGCTCTTGCTTTGCACCAATATCTACGCCCCTGGTAGGTTCATCCAGCAGCAGGATTTTGGGATTCGAGGCAAGCCATTTGGATATTACCACCTTCTGCTGGTTGCCTCCGCTTAACGTTTCGACAGTTTGCCCGTATGAAGCGAGCCTGATATTCAGCTTTTCCTTGAATCTTTTGCACATCTCAGTTTCCTTTTTCCGGTCAATGAACCCAAATGACAGCACTTTCATCAGACTCGCAAGAGTGGTGTTTTCTGCAACATTCAATTCCAATATCAGCCCCTGCAACTGGCGGTCCTCCGGTACAAGTGCCATTCCCGCCCTAATTGCGTCAGAAATGGAACGTATGATAACGGGACGTCCTTCAATTTCAATTTCACCGGACACATATTCATTGTGCAGACCGAAGAGCGCTTCAAGCATCTCTGTCCTCCCTGCCCCCATCAAACCGCTGACTCCCAGAATCTCACCCTTGCTGAGAGTGAAACTGACGTTATTTACAAGGAACATTGACGGAAGTTCGGGATTCCTTAGTGACAGGTTTGTAACCTTCAGCAACTCTTTTCTTTGCCCATCCGTTTCCGGTTCCTTCCTGTTCCTGATTAAAATATCCCGCCCCACCATCATCCGTATTATATCATCCCTCATAATAAGTTCACTCATTTCCTTGCTGCCCGTTACCTTGCCGTCGCGCAGAACGGTAAAATTGTCTGCTATTCTGAAGAGTTCATCAAGCTTATGAGATATATATACGACAGCAACCCCTTTCTCTTTGAGGTTAGAGATTATGCTGAATAACAGGTCAATTTCATTACCGCTCAGTGAAGATGTCGGTTCATCCATTATCAGAACCTTCGACTCGAGGAGCAATGCCCGGGCAATCTCAATAAGTTGCTGCTGCGCCGTGCGCAACTGGTAGACCGGTGTTTCGGGATCAACATTGAGATGGAGCCGGGCGATTACCTCGCGGGTCTTTTCGTTCATCTTTCTGTAGTCCACCATTCCCAGTCTATTCAAAGGCTCCCTGCCAAGAAAAATATTTTCGGCAACGGTCATGTTGCTGACAAGATTCAACTCCTGGTGGATAATTGCTATCCCCATATTCTGCGCCTCTGCCGGAGTGGAAAAAGTGACCTCTTTGCCCTCGTAAATGACCGTTCCTTCATATCCGGTGTAAACCCCTGAGATGATCTTCATTAATGTTGATTTCCCCGCCCCGTTCTCCCCCACTATGGCATTTACCTTTCCCGGATACAATTTTATGCTGACATCGGTGAGAGCATAGTTTCCAGAAAATTCCTTCGAAATATTCCTTACCTCAATTACGGGTATGTCGGGTTTTACGTTAATTTCCATGGCTGATATTTATTTGGACCGGTATAATATTTAACCTTTCCGGAACTCCTTCCGGTCGGTGTATCTCGGTAGCTCCGATAAATGAGACAACGTCCCCCGGTTGAACCTCTCTCCTGAAGGGGTCTATAACTTCTGATTTCACCTTTCTGTTAAGATGTACAGAGATCATATTGAAATCCATCATATTCAGGAATTCGTTGATATCAACAATGTCTGACGCGTCACGGATTGCATTGCCGAACACATAAACCGTTTCGAGCTCAACCGGTATAGTGCCGTCTACAGTTACATACACGACGGTTTCATCAATGTCATCAACAGTTCCCGATCCGGAAACATAGAAATAATATGTATTGGAAATTCCCAGTTTGTTGGAATAACGGTCGAATGCCGCCTCGGGATCATCATTGAACAACCCCATCAGATATGATAACTCTGCGGCATCTGAAAATACTTCCGGAAGCTGATTTGTCCATAGGTCAGCAACATATTCCTCAACGACAAACATTTCACTGAGAGGTCTTGTTATTTCCCGGTCCAGACGTTGAATGTCGAGTGAAAGAAAAATTATTAGCAGGAATAGCAGGAGCCCGGCACTGTATTTTATGGCTATACGTTTCATAGTTGATCGATCAATTTGAATAATATGTTAAGCACACAGCTTATTGGCTTTTTCCTGGCATACTAATCCAGAAATTCAGAAACGTTATCCGGTGTTACAAGAACCACTTCAACCGGTGTGCGTGAATCAAAATCGCGCCTGCCATTAATATACTCATCGGCAAGCACAGCCGACTTCTCCGCCATCAACACGGGGAACTGCATAACGGTTGCAGATATCCTGTTATTTTCAATTGACCTGAGTGCGTCATACGCTCCGTCAAATCCGAAAACTTTAATCTGATCGGCTTTCCCGGCAGAAAGTATTGCCTGGTAAGCACCCAACGCCATTGCATCGTTTCCGCAAAAAACCGCATCTATGTCTGGATTTGCCTGCAATATGGATTCCATCACTTCCATTGCCCTATTACGGTCAAAATCAGCGCTCTGCTGAGCTACCATCACCAAATCCGGAAACTCATCAACGACGCTGTGAAACCCGCGTGATCGGTTCCAGGTGTTATTATCACCCACAAGTCCGAGAATTTCCACGTATTTACCTTGCTGATTCATCTCCCTCACAAAATACTTGCCCAACTTTACACAACCCGTAAAATTATCTGAGAGCAACTGGGTCACGGCCGCATCGCGTGAATTTATCTCCCTGTCCATGCAAAACGTGGGGATACCTGCGTCCCTTGCCCTTGTGACGTTCAGTACCGAACCGTCAGCATCGGTAGGATTAAAGAGGATCGCATCATATCTCATGGTAATAATATTATCGAAATGTTCAGATTCGCGGGCTGAACTATTCTGGGAGTCATATATCACGGCCCTGTAGCCAAGCTCTCTGGCTTTTGCCGCTGCGGACTCTGCAAGTACAACAAACCAGGGATTGTTAAGAGTTGAGATAACCACGGCCATTTGTCCTGTTTCCGATTCCCGGGCGCCGGAGCAACTCAGAGACGAGGTCATCATCAAGATTATCAATAAATAATAGATATATGATATTCGCATAATTCAAAAGTATTTTAGTTTATAATTTAGTGAATTACGTTGTTGCTAAAATCAATTTTTGGAGGTCCGTTTCAAGATATTTATAGCTGATGCATGCAACCCTTCCGCCGAAATTCCATAATGCCTGAAAATATCCGTCTGTGATCCCGTTACCGTATACTCGTCGGGTATGCCTACCCTCTGAAACGGTATATACACTCCCTCCTCCATGAGAGCAGCAGCACACGCCTCACCCAATCCGCCGAAAATAAGATGCTCCTCAACCGTAATCAATCCGCTGCACTCATTGGCAGCCGTTATTAATGTCTCTTTGTCCAGAGGTTTAATTGTATGCATACTTATTACCCTTGCACTTATACCCTCATTGTGTAACAGCTGAGCAGCTTCAAACACAGGGGCAACGGCTTCTCCGCATGCAATAAACGCAATATCATCGCCATGCAGCAGCACCGATGCCCTGCCGATCTCAAAACGGTCATCAGTTCCGTAGAGATGAGGCATCGGCTTTTTCCCGAATCTCAGGTAGATGGGTTTGTCGCTTGATGCCGCTGCTTTTACCGAGAGGCAGGTCTCTGTGTTATCGGCAGGCACCACAATTGTAATATTGTTTATCGCTCGTAGTGCGGCTATATCGTGCAGCGAGTGGTGGGTCGACCCGAGAGCACCGTAACTGACCCCTGCACTTATTCCGACGATATTCACAGGGAATCCGGAATAGGCAACATCGTTTTTAATTTGTTCAAGTGAACGGGCGGTAAGGAAGCAGGCAGGAGCTGTTGCGAAGACCTTCTTGCCGCATGATGCAAGTCCCGCAGATACCCCGACAAGGTTCTGTTCTGCGATGCCGGTTTCAACTATGTGTTCAGGCAACTCTTTGGCAAACCGGACAAGCTTAGCCGATCCGCGTGAATCGCTTGTAACTGCAAGAACATTTCTGTCTTCCCGGGCCAGCTCAATCAATGTTTCCGAGTATACTTCAAGATTTGCTTTCCCTAAAATCAATTTATCTGTTATCTGCATAGACTGAATTCTTAATTGTTTCGAGATTCTGTTCAAGTTCATCGATCGCCATACTGAATTCCCGATCATCGGGAACGCCGTGATGCCACTTTGCAACGTTTTCCATGAAGCTGACTCCCTTCCCTTTAACGGTATTGGCAATTATCAAGGAAGGTTTTCCATCGGTAAAGGGGACCTCTTTAAAAATATTTCTGAGCTCCGGGATATTGTGTCCATCTACAAAAGCAACATCCCACCCGAACGCCCTGAATCTTTCGTCTACCGGGTAGGGGTTACAGACTTCAGCGGTCTTCCCGGTGATCTGCAGCGTGTTGTTGTCAATTATCGCCACCAGGTTATCAAGCTTGTTATGAGAGGCGAACATGGCCGCCTCCCAGTTTGATCCCTCTGCCAGTTCCCCGTCGCCAAGAAGGGTATAAACCCTGTAACTCATATTATCCATCTTACCTGCCAATGCAATTCCTGCACTGATTGACAGTCCATGACCCAGCGCTCCGGTATTAAACTCAATTCCATTCACTTTCCTGGTCGGGTGTCCCACAAAGTGTGAATTGTATTTGCTCAGCGTCTCCAGGTCACTTTCCGGGAAAAACCCTTTTGAGGCAAGCACTACATAGAGTGCCTCCACAGAATGTCCCTTACTCTGTATATACCTGTTCCGTCCGGGATCATTGAAAGTATCCGGCGATACGTTGAGCACATCGTTATACAACACGTTCAGAATGTCAATGCAAGACAGATCCCCTCCGGTATGTCCCGCATTCGCCATCTTGATATATTTAAGCAGCTTCAGACGCAATTCGGCAGATTTGATTTCCAGTTCTTTATTGCTGTAATATGCCATTACCGTTTACCAGATTGATTAATTCAGAAATATTAAAAGTTATAAACAGACAACACATTATCGTTGACCCGGTAGTCTGGAGGAATCCAACTGCCGGATGTTTCACGGTTTATTCGGATCCGGCGGTAGACCCAGTCGTTTGAAAAACGTTTCCGGTTCTTCCGGTACTATGACGGTATCATCTAACGGACGATCAAGCGATTCATAATGCCTCCGTCGTGATATCATGTCATCGACCAATTCCTGATATGCAATCTGTCCCACTCTGACGGCCACCCTACGGGGAACCACGACCACACCGTCTGAATCTGCGACGACCACATCACCGGGATGGACAAGCACACCTCCGACAACAACGGGCCGTTGTACATCGATTATCTCGTTTCTTCCGATTCGTTCTCCTCTTCCACGTTCATAATAATTTGTGTAAACAGGATTTCTCTGGAGGATTATTTCGTCGATATCCCTGATACCTCCTGCCGTAACAAGTCCCACCGCTCCTCTAATTTGCCAGTCCATAATGTTATTCGATCCCGTGGACCCTGCATCATTATCATCTTTATTATCCATGACGATAACGGTTCCAGGTTTTATATACTCCCTGAAGGGTTCGCCGGACAATTCGTGATACCACCGGCCGCGCCATTCGCGGTATAATTCATAATTCGCGGGGTCCGTGAGATCAACGCCGGGATGAATCGGATGATTTGTCGGTCCGTACCGGGCGGTAACCGCAATGCCGGAGAAGCGGTGACTCATATCATTCACATCTCTCCAGAGAGGCACTATCTTCGGATCCATTACCCCTACTTCTATATAACCGACGGTAACCATCGCATCGACGACATCTGCGACCCGTGCGCCTTTATACAGTTCGATTAATACTTCATCCGTTACTTCGTTACCTTCGCTCTGTGCATACGCACCGTTACTTAACAGACATAATAATGTCAGCACTGCTGTGATTTTTATTTTATTCATGATAGGATCCTTTTGATATATTTATGAAAAGATAATGGTCTTGTAGTTTATTTAAGAACCAGTCATCTGATAGTTTAATACAAGATGATTGCCGGATTAGATAAAAATAAAATGATTCGATAAGTAAAGCAGGACTTCAATATGCGATCACCTCAACCCTGCAGACCAGATTATGGCACCCTCCAGGTGTTTTATAAACAAAGAGTCCGAATAAAGTTCCGCCGGATGCCCGAGTGCTGTTTGGAACACTGTTCCCTTACCTACCTTTTTATACCAGACCAATGGGTGGTCACCCATGCGCTGATTTACGCCTTCAAACCAGCGATTATCGTCTACATCATAACTCGATTCATCAATGGAAATGAGGACATGAACATCATTGCGCGGATTGCGATCGAAGCTGTACCACTCATCCTCAATTATCCATACTGAATCCGGAAAGAATGCTGTTGCCGGATGGCTTCGGTCTTCGATAATGAGTTTGCCGCTCTGCACGGGAGGATGTCCGGTAAATTTAGCCCCGATCGCTTCTGAAAACCACGTCCATTCGTTTTCCGTGACGGTTCCTGTGTGTATCGTTACCAGACCACCACCGTCCATTACAAAATCTTCGATTACCTGTTTCTGCGCATCAGCGAAGATATTGCCAATAGTATGCAAAAACACCACGACATCAATAGATTTCAGATTCGATTTTGTAAAATACTGGGAATCCTCGGTATGAACCATTTCCCAATTATTAACCCTGCTAAGCTCCTCCAGTACTCGGACTGCTTCGGGGATAGATTCGTGGCGGTATCCATCGGTCTTAGTAAACACAACGATCTTCATTATATCCTCGTCCGGTTTTTGTTGACAAGAAAGGACTACAAGTATGCTTAAAAGAATTATTACGAGCATAACCCTAATTTCCATGATAGATTATCCTCCTTTCGATCGAAAGGGCTATAAATTCAAAGGAGCAACCGACGTAATATTGTTGGAGCAGAGTCACCTTTAAAAAGTATCCAGCATAACTGAATAAATGATTTCCTCCATTTCTTCGGGAGTTTTTAGAAGTACAAGGTATGCATGGTTTGTTTGTTCATCGTCTACCTCTTTCCAATAATTACCCCCGCTTTCATCAGGCACACAAATGCCGTTTTCTATTTTTTCCCAATATTTTCCTATTCCACCCCGAACAGCATATAACACGGATGTCTGATCGTAGGTAGAGTTTGGGGTGATCTCTCCTTCCCGGTAGTACTCATTCATCCAGGGTGCGTGCTTGCTGAAATGTTTGTACCCGATATATAACGGGGAGTCTTTTCCTGCTTCGATCAAGCGGGGACCCGTTTTTATCTGCACACCTAATTCATATCCTGAAAAAACAATAGGTACAGTCAGGTTCTCGATAACGAACTTGGTAACCCCTTCCATATCTCCGCAAAAATTCCATTCCCACTCACCTTCCGGGTACTGGCCTCCCATAATTGAAAATTTCTTTACTTTTTGTTCGATAAGTTCTTTGCCGGTTAACGGTGAATAATCATCGGGTTCTGATTTAATAAGGTTTTTGAGATTGGCAAGCGGACCGGTGGTCACGATGACAACGCTTTTATCTTCCTGTTCAGCCAGTATTTTTCTATACAGATTTACGGCAAGCGGGACATCATTAATAGTAAGTTCATTCGGCAGAGCATCGGCAATTGGTTTGGTGTGCTGCCATTCAGTCCTGTGAGTTTCCCTGCTTCTTGTCCCGATTGGAATCCCGGGATTGCCATAATAGCGGTTTACGGCATCAACGGCGGGTACGGCGTACTCTTCGGTATTCCACAGCATCACCGCAAGCAACTCGCATTCACCGCGGTTGTGGAAATTATGCAGCATCGCCAAAGCTCCGAGGTCATCGGCATCGCCGCCAAGATCCGTATCAAATATAATTTTCACCGGTTCGTTATCGGGTTCATCTGCACAGTAACAAAAAAAGACCAATACGAACAGACACATAAGAAATAGTTTCATATTTTTTCCATTATTGTTTTTAAACTGAATTAATTCTGTCTTCGGGTAATGCGCAACAGTACTGCTATACATTGTTTATTTATAAAATCAAGAGCCATATAGGTTACTTTATTTGATGGAACAGGACAGAAAATTTTCCTTATCTCAAGAGCATCATTTTCCGGCTTTCTACATAATCACCGTCACGGATATGGTAGATATATATTCCCGTAGAGAGACCTTCGGCATTAAAATAGACAGTGTGTGCCCCCTGCGGTCTGTCCTCATCCAAGATAGTGGTCACCTTTCTTCCCAGCATGTCATAGACCGTAATGGTCACGTGAACCGCCCGCTCCACATCGAACCGGATGTTTGTACCGGGGTTGAACGGATTGGGCCAGTTCTGATACAGTTTAAAATCGGCCGCCACTTCATCTTTGGTTTCTTCGACGCTCGTTGCCGGAGACTCTGCGGCATACCGGATGGTATCACTGCTAAGCGACACGAATTCCGACAGCAACCTTACGTATGCTGCCTGGTAACTGATTGAATTTTCTGTGATCTCCCATGGTTTGTACTGAGTAGGCCAGACACCTGTATCGTTAAAATCGGCATACATTTTTTGCGGAGGCTGGTTTAATTCCAGATAAGGATTTGCATGCCCGGTGAATGCCCGGTTCGGTCCCCCGACCAGATAACCGGGAGGCGGTCCCCCTTTTGCTGAAAAGAGCACATTCTGCCATGGACTGCCATGTTCAAACCAGTTGTGATAAAATTCGTTCACCGGGTTCTCTGCACCGTAGCCATACATATTGCTCAGGTAACATTTGTCTAAAGGGTTCCGTCCGTGTATGTAGTGAAGCATATCCCGCGCACGCTGCAAATATGGCTCCGGATTATCAGTTGCTATATATCTGGCATAATTAAGATTGAGAATCCCTGTATTTGCAAGCACGGAGAGACTGCCCCAGTGATACTGCGGATCCGGAACGGCAGCAAAGTAGGGGTCTTGCGTTTTCTGTTCACCGTAAAAGGGAGACGGCCGCGTGGAGAAGCGCTGTAGTATATGAGAACTTACCGACTCGTCTGCCCCCTCCAGAGTTGTATAATACAGCATACCCTCTCCGATAAAATTATTATACGGGCCCCACCACGACATAAGCGGAACATCGGCATACCGTTCGACGACCAGATTGTTCCATTTCTGTTCGCCGGTCAGTGCAAACATATAGATGCCGTACAGCACCTCCTCGGCACGCTGCCTCTCCTCGGATCTGTCGGCATCGCCTGCCTTAATCTCGCCCCGGTCGCTGTTGGTATCCAGCTCACCATGAGTATCATAGTAGTCCACAAAATAGTCATAAGCCTTCAGTCCTGCCTGAATCAGTGTATCCGCATAATCTTCCCATTCTGGAAACTCGCGATAGACCAATGCGGCGTGGGCAACCATACTTGCAAAAGCTATGGTCGAAGAGGTACTGACTCTTCCGTAATACCGGGTCCGGTCGTCAATACTGGGAGGTGATGCACTATAATATTCTCGTGCTCCCATTTTAATGATCACACCTCCTGATTCTACCTGCATCCGTAGCACCCAGTCCATCTGCCATTTCAATTCATCGAGTATATCCGGACGGCCACTGCCTGATTCGGGGATATTATAATTATCGGTCCAGATGTGAGAGTTGGTTCTGTAGGCAGCAAGCAACGGATGAACGGCATCGCTTGTGAATGTGACATACTTGTTGTAATCACCAGCATCGAACCACCCGCCATGCAGATCCCGTTCACGATCCGGATCGTGAGGCGCAAAAACATCGCGGGTATGTTTTTCCTGCAGGTAAGCCGCCTCATCCGCCCAGTTCTCCCCGGCGAACTCCGGCAATTTTTCATGGCCGCTCCTCTGGTAGAAGTAGGTACGCATGGCAGCTCTCAGCACATTTTTCCATGGATTTTCACGGATCTCAAACGGATGCGATCTCCGTTCCGTGACCGGGTCTTCTATACGATAATATCCCGGTTCGGTCACTTCGGAAAAATCGAAATGCCACACCTTGTCGCCGGACTGCTCATGCATTCTGCCATCATCCCAGGATGTGACTGAACCACGGAACACCACATCTCCGCTTTCCAGATCCCGGACAAGCATTGTGTCTCCGGGTTCATCCTGCCACATCCCGGCATCGGCACCCTCAACCGGTACTTTGATAACGGCTACTTTCCGACCTTCGATCGGATAGCCGAACTGGTCGACGAGAATTCCTTCCGTTGGGGTTTCCAAAGCAAACATAATACCCGGAAAGAGAATAAGAAAAACAAGAAACAATT
>SL_3KL_010_SEDDRAFT_10001233_pt1 | contig 22972 bp, 21 predicted proteins | sample SodLakKL_010_SED_2_FD_10381 | JGI IMG/M metagenome (IMG submission 10381) | reverse complement strand
CGGTCGCCCACGATCCCCCGGGCAGGGAAGCTGCCGCCGTCGATCTGGGGCTGAATGTTCTCGATGCGGACCCGCAGTCTGCCTTCCTTGGGCTTGGGGGTCGCGGAGGCGGACGAAGAAGAAGGTGGACTCACTGCAGTGGATTCCTTTCTTTGGGAGTGCGGGATCATGGAGGTGGCGACAGGTGTTCTCTCGGGGACCCGGAGCCACACGAATCTCGGAGGTTCCTCCCGGAGAGTGAAGTGGGGGGGCTCCTGAACCGGTGGATCCGACCGAAACCTCGGGGACGCCGGGGAGTGTGACTAAGACCCCGCATGGACGGCCGGACCCTTCCTCATGGGTCCGACCCACGAATCCTTTATCGGAGTGCTGGACCATGGAGTCTGGATCCGCCAAGCATATGCCCGAGATCGCCGCCTTCACCATGGAGATCGGGCTCGAGTCGGAGATCCCCACCTACAGCGGAGGTCTGGGGGTTCTGGCCGGCGACACCGCCAAGGGGGCCGCCGATATGGGCCTCCCCTTCAGCGTGATCACGCTGGTCCATCGACTGGGGTACTTCCGCCAGGCCATTGGAGCGGACGGCCGTCAGAGTGAGTCTCCCGCGCCCTGGGACCCGGATCGAAAACTCGAGCCGGTGGAACCTGTGGTGGAGGTGACCCTGGAGGGGCGCCCGGTCCGGGTTCGGGCCTGGCGCTACACCATCCAGGGCGTTCACAACCACCAGGTTCCCGTCTACTTCCTGGACACGGATCTGCCGGAGAACCGAGACGACGACCGGGCCATCACGAACCATCTGTACGGTGGGGATGAGCGTCTGCGCCTGCGCCAGGAGGCGATCCTGGGGATCGGGGGGGTACGGCTCCTGAGAGCCCTCGGGCGTGATCAGATCGGTACCTTCCACATGAATGAAGGGCATGCGGCCCTTCTGGCCGTTGAGCTACTGCGGGAGCAGGGTGTCGTGGCCGATTCCGAGCCGGCCGCACTGGAGTCGGCGGTGGAGGCGGTCCGGAAGGTCTGTGTCTTCACCACCCACACCCCCGTGGCCGCCGGGCACGACCGTTTCCGTTTCAAGATGGTTCGGGAGGTCCTGGGTGACGAAATGGGGCGCCTCCTGAAGGCAAGCGGAGCGGTGGAAGACAAGCAGGTGAACATGACCCACCTGGCACTTCGGTTCGCTCGCTTCACCAACGGCGTGGCCCTCCGACACGCCGGTGTGTCCCAGGGGATGTTCCCGGGCCATGCCATCCACCCCATCACCAACGGGGTCCACGCCAACACCTGGATCGGGGAAGCGCAGGGGGCTCTCTTCGACCGCCACCTCCCCGGCTGGCGGAAGAATCCCTTCATCCTTCGCCACGCCGTGGCCATCCCCACCGATGAACTCCGCGCTGCCCACGCCGAATCCCGGGATGCCCTCTTTCGTGAGGTTCAGCGGCGGACGGGCCGTGAGCTGCGGCCAGACCGCCTCACCATGGTGTTCGCACGACGGGCTGCACCTTACAAGCGGGCGGCCCTGGTGGTGTCCAGACCGGACCGTCTACGAGAGGTGGTCCGGCGGGGCGGACCCCTCCAGATCATCTATGCCGGGAAGGCCCATCCCCGAGATGAACCCGGCAAGGAGCTCATCCGCCAAGTGGTGCGTACCGGTCACGATCTGGGAGACGATCTCTCCCTGGTCTACCTGGAGGACTACGACATGAAGCTTGGAGGGCTGCTCACTGCCGGGAGTGACCTCTGGCTCAACATGCCCAGAAAGCCGCTGGAGGCGTCGGGGACCAGCGGGATGAAGGCGGCCATGAACGGAATACCTTCCCTCAGTATTCTCGATGGCTGGTGGATCGAGGGCCACGTGGAAGGGGTGACCGGCTGGTCAGTGGACGAGAGCTGGCAGTCACCGGTGGATGATGAACGGGAGTTCGACTCAATGGTGCGGAAGCTGGAGGACACCATCCTTCCCATCTTCCACCGTGATCCCGATGGATGGGCAAGGATCATGCGCTCCTGTATCGCTCTGAACGGCGCGCACTTCCACTGCCGCCGGATGCTTCAGGAGTACGTGGACCACGCCTTCCTGGTCTGAGGTCGGACCGGTGCCGTCGGCCGTCAGGTCGGCGGCACCGGTGGGGTGCGGTAGCGTCAGCCTTCAGGAAACGGGGGTGGCTCAGGGGCTGGGTACGCTCCAGTCCTCCGCCCGCAGGCGACTCCGGTGCCGATCCAGAAACCGCCGGATCGCGTCCATGGGGACGGCCAGGGTGATCCCGTATTGGATGTGGCGAACCTCCTCCAGGAAGATGGGGCCCTCGTAGGGGGCCCATGGCTCCCGGCGATCCATGGCGTCCTCGGCGGGACGCAAACGGGGCTCGGTGCGGGCCGCAGCCGCTCTGGCCATCCCCACCCACTCCATCCCGGATCCGTCTCCACGGATGGCCAGGATGACGCCTCCGCTCATCCCTTCATTCCAGAGTCCATCCACCACGAAGGCTCCAGTATGTCCTCCGCCGGGGTCGCTGACGATTCCCCTGGTCACCATGGGGTAACCAGCAGGGAAGCCGAGAACGTAGACGAAGGAGCCCCAGGAAAGCCGTCCGGGTTCGCCTGCCTGGGCAGGGAGCGGGCTGGTACCCTGGGGCAGCGGGGTCGGCGGGCCATGGACCCCCAGTATGGCCAGGTCGTTGACTTCGTCCACAGCGAGCACCTGAAATGGCTCCAGCCCCGGGAGCCCAACCACCCAGTCGGCCCGTTGGGTGAGAACGGAGACGCTTCGGACTCTTCGGAGGGTGCCGGGGGGGGATTCCCGCTCGCCGTAGAACTGCACCAGGGTATCCGGGAGGTGCACGGCGTGGGCCGCCGTAAGGAGCACAGAGCGCCCCTCATCATGGGCCATGAGAACCGCCGTGGCGGCACGGGTCTGCTCGCTGTCCACGATCTCTTCGGCCCGGTCCATCACGTCGGACCGACCCACCTCCGACTCGAAGGGAGCGGAATCCTCGTGGAAGATGTGGGTCCGGTAGCTCCAGGAGACCCGGATCCGGACCAGGGATGCCAGAACCTCCTCCAGTTCCCCGGAGGTGTCGGTAGACGGGAAGGCAGTCTGGTAGAAAGCCTGAGGCGACGGCGAGCCATGAGCCGCCGTCCCCCGGGCGCAACCGGTCACCACGAAGGCCGCAAGGACCAGGGTGAGGAGTCCCTTGGTTCTGATTGGGAGGGGGCCGGGCATGAGATGGCCGGGTTCGGGGGAAGATGTCGCGTGCAGCCACCCGGGGTATCTTGATGGTACCGGAGGCACCCAGGGTTCACAAGGCGTGATTGCCCCCGAGGACCGGGGTCTTCTGCCCAGGGGCTGACCGTCGATCCGGGGCGACGACCCGCCCCGGATCCTGAACTCCATCATCCATCCCGGCCAAACGGTTTCATGGCTTCCCAGCACGCCGATTCCTCTCCCTATGTCGCCGACGCCTCCAGGGTAGCCGGACGTTCTCCGGAGTTGGACGAAACCGGACACTGTCTCTGGCACGCCCTCCCGGTGGACGAGTGCGTCGCGGCGGTGGAGAGCCACCCTGAGACGGGGCTGGACCCGGAAGAAGCGGAGGCCCGCCTTCGCCGTGACGGCCCGAACCGACTCCCGGAGGAGGTGGGGGATTCAGCCCTCGTCCGTTTCCTGAAGCAGTTCCACAACGTCCTCATCTACGTGCTCCTGGTGGCGGCCCTCTTTACCGCATTCCTGGGCGAGTGGATCGATACCGGCGTCATTATCGCCGTGGTGGTGGTGAACGCCATCATCGGCTTTATCCAGGAAGGGAAGGCGGAGGAAGCGTTGGCGGGGATCCGCAGCCTCCTGTCTCCGGAGGCGGAGGTGGTGCGAGGAGGGAGTCGGCGGACCATCCCTGCCGAGGAACTGGTGCGAGGTGACGTGGTCCGGCTGGAAAGCGGTGACCGGGTGCCCGCCGATCTCCGGATCCTCTATGCCCGGGATGCCCGGGCCGAAGAGGCCATCCTAACCGGTGAATCCCAGCCGGTGTCCAAGGCGCCTGATCCTGTGGCCGGGAAGTCGGGGCTGGGCGACCGGACCTCCATGGTCTTCTCCGGTACACTGGTGACCACGGGACGGATCACCGGGGTCGTGGTGGAGACGGGGATCGCCACCCAAATCGGCCGGATCGGCGAGATGGTGTCCCGGGTGGAAGGCGTCACCACCCCTCTCCTCCGGCAGATCGACCGGTTCGGAAAGCAGCTTTCGGTGGCCATCGTGACTGCAGCCGTAGCCATCTTCTTCCTGGCCTGGCGCCTGAGGGGGTTCGAGCCCGCCGACGCCTTTCTGGCCGTGGTGGCGCTGGCGGTGGCGGCCATCCCTGAAGGACTCCCTGCCATTCTCACCATTACCCTGGCGCTGGGTGTGCAGCGCATGGCACGCCGGAAGGCCATCATCCGCCGACTCCCCGCCGTAGAGACGCTGGGCTCGGTCACCGTCATCTGCACTGACAAGACCGGAACCCTCACCCGCAATGAGATGTCGGTGGAGCAGCTCCTCCTGGCCGAAGCGGACTGGGAGATCACCGGTTCCGGATTCATCCCGGAAGGCCGCTTCATGGTGGACGGCGTGGAGCAGGATCCCCGCCAGGATCCGCTGGTGGTGGAGGCCATTCGCATCGGCCTCCTCTGCAACGAGGCGGAGTTCGACGCGGCGGAGCCCGGCGGTTGGGCCGGCGCCGGTACTGGCGGTGGCGAGCGGGTGCTCCACGGTGATCCCACTGAGGGTGCCCTCCTGGTGCTGGCCGAGAAGGCCGGCCTCACCAGGCGGGGAGAAGAGGAGGCTTGGCCCAGGGTGGATGTGCTTCCCTTCGAGTCGGAGCGGCGCTGGATGGCGAGCCTCCACCGGTCCCCCCACGGCGGATCGGTGATCCTGGTCAAGGGAGGGCCCGAGCGGGTGCTGGCCATGTGCGACCAGGTCCGAACCCCCACTGGAACGGAGCCGTTGGACCGGAAGCGCTGGGAGGAGCGCATGGAGGAGGTGGCAGGCAGGGGGTATCGCCTTCTGGCGTTGGCGGTGAAGGAGGTGGAGGGAGAAGTCCATGAGGTGAAGGAAGGGAGCGTTGAGGGCGGCGCCCTCCTGGTGGGGGTGGTGGCCCTGATGGATCCCCCCCGCCCCGAGGCGGTGGAGGCGGTGGAGCAGTGCCGCGCCGCCGGAATCCGGGTCATCATGATCACCGGTGACCACGCCGTCACCGCCCGGAGCATCGGGGAGCGCATGGGGATCGGCGACGGGACCGGCGCCCTTGTGGGCGACCGGATCGAGGAGATGGACGATGCCGAACTCCGGGAGGCGCTGCTAAGGGAGGACGTCATCGCTCGGGCCAGCCCGGCCCACAAGCTGCGGATCGTCCAGCTTCTCCAGCAGAAGGGACAGGTGTGTGCCATGACCGGCGACGGGGTGAACGACGCCCCGGCCCTGAAGCAGGCGGACATCGGTGTGGCCATGGGAATCAAGGGGAGCGAGGCGTCGAAGGGGGCCTCGGACATGGTCCTGGCTGATGACAACTTCGCCTCCATCGCCAGGGCGGTGGAGGAGGGGCGCACCGTCTACGACAACCTGAAGAAGACGATCCTCTTCATCCTCCCCACCAACGGGGCCGAGGCCCTCATCGTCCTTGCGGCGGTGGCGCTGGCCCTCTCGGACCTGCCCATCACACCGGCCCAGATCCTCTGGGTGAACATGATCACCGCCGTGACCCTGGCGCTGGCCCTGGCTTTCGAGCCCACGGAGCCCGGGATCATGGAGCGCCCCCCCCGGGATCCGGATGACCCCATGCTCTCCCGCTTCCTCCTCAGACGGATCCTGTACGTTGCCGTGCTGGTTTCGGTGGGGTGTCTCGTCCTCTTCCACTGGCAGATGGGTCGGGGGGTGGGGTTGGCCTACAGCCAGACGGTGGTGGTGAACGCCCTGGTGGCGGCGCAGGCCTGGTATCTCTTCAACTGCCGATTCCAGTGGCTGTCGTCGCTGGGCCGCCAGGCATTCCTGGGGAACCGGGCCGTACTCATTGCAGCGGGCCTACTGGTCCTCTTCCAGCTGGCCTTCACCTATCTCCCCGTCTTCCACCTCCTCTTTGGAACCGAATCCATTGCCGCCGCCAGTTGGGGACCGATCCTCCTGGTGGGTCTGGGGTTGTTCACAGTGGTGGAGGTTGAGAAGGCGTGGGGCCGTCGCAAGGGGCGCGCCCCAGAGGTGCGTACCGCTGAAGGAGGATGAAGCGTGGGAGCGTGGCGATGGGTGGCCGCCGGCGCGGCCGTGCTGACCATGGCCCTGGCGGCCCGGCAGGTGGGGGCCCAGGAGCCGGAAAACCGCGGGCCAGGTGCGGAGGCCCCGGCGCCGGTGCCGCAGGTGAACGAACTGGTACTGGCCCGCATGGAGGCGGAGCGGGCGCACCTGCACCGGGTCGGGTGGTGGGGGCTGATGAATCTCGTCGGCGGCGCCGCTCTCTGGGCATCTGCCTCCGAGGATGAGCCCGGTCGGGGTGCCTTCGGGATGCAGACCGCCGGGTGGGGGCTGGTGAATGGAGCCATCGCCCTGGCCGGCCTTCGCTGGGGTGGGGGCGACCCTCCAGATCAGCCTGGCGCCGCCCTGGCGGCGGAGAGTCGCTACGCCCACATCCTTCTGGTCAACCTGGGTCTCAATGCAGGCTATATGGGTGTAGGTACGACCCTGGCGGTGGTGGGGCGGGACCAGGAGGGCTGGGACGAGAGGCGGGGCCATGGGACCGCGGTCGTTGTGCAGGGATTCGGCCTCCTGGTCCTGGACCTGGTGGCCTACCTGCAGAGCCGGGAACGACTCAGGGGATTCCAGGGGCTCCTGGACCGGGTGGAGGTGGCTCCCGACGCCTCGATCCGCGTGAGGGTCCCCTGAACCCGGCGGGGCGTGGTGGACTTTCGCCTTGGCCCGGTGGCCCCCACCCGGTAGCTTGGACTCCATGACCAGACCATCCCGCCGCATCCTCTGGGTCGATGATGAGATCGACCTCCTCCGGCCCCACTGCCTCTTCCTGGAAGAACGGGGCTATCAGGTGGATGGGATCGCCAACGGGGACGACGCCCTCGCTCTTCTGGCGGAACAGCCCTACGACTTGGTGCTCCTGGACGAACAGATGCCCGGGCGCCGCGGACTCGAGGTGCTGGAAGAGCTTCGCCGACACGATCCCAACGCCCGGGTGGTCATGATCACCAAGTCCGAAGAGGATCGGACCATGACCGAGGCCATTGGGCGGCGGGTGGACGACTACCTGGTGAAGCCCACAAGTCCGCTCCAGCTCCTCTCGGTGGTGACACGGATCCTGGAGGGGTCATCCATCCGCCAGCAGCAGGTGGCCCAGGACTTTGCCCAACGCTTTCCCCAGCTTGGGTGGCTCCGCCAGGATGCGGAGCGTCCCGACGACTATGCCTCCCTCTACAGCGAGTTGGTGGACTGGCACATTCGCCTCCGGGCCGCCGGAGAGGACGGCCTTCTGGCCACGGTGGACTCCCTCATGCAGGAGCTCCGCCGGGACTTCGGGGACTGGGTGCGGCGGGTCTACCCCCAGTGGATGCGGGGTGCCGAGGAGGCTCCAGTCCTCTCCACCGATCTGGTGGAGCTTTTCGTCCTCCCCCTCCTGGGCGATGATCCGGTCTTCCTGGTGGTCCTGGACTGCATGCGCCTGGATCAGTGGCGGGTCCTTGCCCCCCTGCTGACATCGGACTTCGACGTGGACGAGGAACTGCACTTCTCAATCCTCCCCACCGCCACGCCCTACGCCCGGAACGCCATCTTCTCCGGTCAGTTCCCTAACGAGATCGCCCGATCCAACCCGGGGTGGTGGGAGCGCCAGGACGATGAGGGGAGCCTGAACGCTTTCGAGGACCGGCTCCTGGAGGCACAACTGAGGCGACTCACCGGCCGGGATGTTCCCGTCCACTATGAGAAGGTCTTCTCGGACCGGGACGCGGAGCAGACCCGCGCCCGGATCCTGTCGGCCGTGCGGAACCGGGTCGGGGTCATTGCCCTGGTCTTCAACTTCATGGACACCCTCATCCACTCCCGGTCCGACTCCCCCGTGTTCATGGAGATGGCTCGGGACGAGATCTCACTCCGGGAGTTGACCCGGGCGTGGTTCGAGCGGAGCGGGGTCCTTCAGATTCTCCGGGAGGCGGCGCGAGAGGGGCTGAATGTGGTCCTCACCACGGACCATGGCTCCATCCTCTGCCGTCGGCCCACAACCGTCTTCGCCCGCAGGGACGCCACCTCAAACCTGCGTTACAAGTTCGGGCAGGATCTCCGGGCCGAGGACGCCCGTACTGTCCTGCGCACCCGAGACCCGGCTGACCTGCGCCTCCCACCGGGGCGTCTGGGCTTGAGTTATGTCATCGGGGTGGAAGATTACTTCATGGTGTATCCCACGAAGCTCAGGGAGTACCAGAACCGCTACCGGGAGTCCTTCCTGCATGGGGGGATCTCCCCGGAGGAGATGATCGTCCCGGTGGCCACGCTGAAGCCCCGGATCCGCTGACGGTCCCGGGTCCTCCGCCCCTTGGCCGGCTGAACGGTGAGTCTCTACCTCCGGATCCTTTCGTACCTGCGCCCATACCTCCCCGTCTTTCTCCTGGCGGTGGTGGCCACCTCGGCATTTGCGGCGCTGGATGCCTTCTCCCTGGCGCTGCTGATCCCCTTCCTCCGGACCCTCTTCGCCGATCCGGAGGGGGCGGCGGCAGGGACGGCGGACCTCCCCGCTGACGAGCCGGTCGGCGGCAGCGATCTCCTCCAGTCCCTGATGGATGGGACCCTGGGACGCTTCGTGGACCTGGGCGCCCCACCGGATCAGGCCATCCAGGGGATCATTATCTTCCTCCTAGCGATCTTCCTGGTGAAGAACGTCTTCGACTTCCTGCGGAAGTATCTGGTGGCGTGGATCGAGCAGGCGGTGACCCGGGATCTCCGCAATCAGGTCTACGACCATCTGGTCGATCTGGATCTGGTCTTCTTCGGGCGCACCCGGGTCGGGCAGATCATCTCCAGGCTCACCCATGACGTAGAGCAACTTCGAACGCTGGTGACCAAGGAGTTGGCCAAGATCCTCTCTTCGGTCTTCGAGCTCCTGGCGGCACTGGCGCTCATGCTCATCATTTCGTGGAAGCTGACGCTGGCCGCCTTCATTGTGCTCCCCGGTGTCTTCCTCATCTGGGGGCCGCTCCTCAGGCGGGTCCGGCGCGGTGATCGGACCATCCTGAATCTGGCCGGCGAGGTGAACAGCCACATCCAGGAGACCCTCTCAGGGATCCGGCTGGTGAAGGCCTCGGCGGCAGAGGGTCACGAGCGGAAGCGATTCCGCGGGCTGACCTGGTCCTACTTCAAGGCCTTCATCCGCACCGAGCGATTCAGGGCCCTCTCCCACCCCATCACGGAGATGGTGGGGGCGCTGGGGACCGTGATCCTCCTCTGGTATGGGACCCGGTTGGTCCTTACCGGGGGTGAGATCGGAGGCGAGGAGTTCATCGGATTCCTGGCCCTTTCCATGAAGCTCTACTCGCCGGTGAAGTATCTCGGGAAGCTCCCCGCCATCATCCAGCCCGGTCTCGTGGCCTCCGAGCGGGTATTCGAGTTTCTGGACGCACCCGTGGAGATTCGCGATCAACCCGGCGCCCGGACCCTTGAGGAGATCCGGGAGGGCGTTGAGTTCCATGGGGTATCCTTCGAGTACCGACCCGGTGAGCCGGTGCTCCGCGAGATCGACTTCCGGGCTCCGGCGGGGAGTGTCACGGCGCTGGTGGGCCCCAGCGGCGCCGGGAAGACGACCCTGGTCGATCTTCTGGGTAGGTTCTATGAGGTGACCGACGGCGCTGTGCGGATCGATGGTGTGGACATACGGGATTTCAGCCTGGCATCGCTTCGCGACAAGCTGGGGATCGTCTCCCAGGAGACGGTGCTCTTCCACGACACGGTCAGGGCCAACATCGCCTACGGGATGGAGGATGTGTCGGAAGAGGACCTCCGGCGGGCGGCACGGGCTGCCCACGCAGACGGCTTCGTGCAGCGGCTTCCCCAGGGTTACGACACCGTGGTGGGCGAGCGGGGCACCCAACTCTCCGGTGGCCAGCGGCAGCGCATCGCCATCGCCCGGGCCATCCTCCGGGATCCGCCCATCCTGATCCTCGACGAGGCCACCTCGGCGCTGGATTCGGAGTCGGAGCGGCTGGTGCAGGTGGCCATGGAGCGGCTCCTCCAGGGCCGCACCGTCTTTGTCATCGCCCACCGTCTCTCCACTGTCCAGCAGGCGGACCAGATCCTGGTCATGTCCGAGGGGAGGATCGTCCAGCGGGGCACCCACGATGAACTCCTAGCCCGTGGGGGGCTGTACCGGCATCTGCATGACCTGCAACTGAGCGGGGAACAGGCCGCCGCGGAGCTGGTCGGGCCAAGTGCCCCGGAGTCCCGACATGAGGGCCCAGAGCCACGCACGCCGTGATGCCCTCCCCCTCACCTACCCTGGCGCACCGGATCCAGGACGTCCTCGTGGCCACAGTCCACTTCACCATTCGGAGCCTCCCGGAGCCCCTGGCACTGGCGTTGGGGTGGGGCCTGGGGTGGTTTGTGGGTTCCATCCTGCGGATCCGCAGATCCACCGTGGACGGGAATCTGGCTGTGGCCTTTCCTGACCGGAGCGTGAAGTGGCGTCGCCGGGTGGCTCGCCGGGTCTTTCCCCACATCGGCCGGGAGGCGGTCATGCTCCTCCGCCTGTTGGGAATGTCTGCCGGGGAAGTCCGCTCAAGAACGGTCATGGAGGGCTTCGACGCGGTGACCGAGGCGGCCGAAGGGGGGCAGGGGGTCCTGATCCTCACAGGGCACCTGGGGAACTGGGAAGTCGGCGGTGGGGCCGCTGCGGCTCGGGGCCTTCCCCTGGATGTGGTGGTCAAGGCGCAGCGCAATCCCTTGGTGGATCGCCGGCTCACCCGGTCACGGGAGGCGCTGGGGATGCGGGTCATCGAGCGGCGACAGGCGCCAAGGGAGGTGCTTCGGTCCCTGCGTCGCGGACGCGCGGTGGCCATGGTGGCCGATCAGGATGCCCGGTCGGGAGGGGTCTTCGTGGATTTTTTCGGCCGGCCGGCCAGTACCGCTCGGGGCCCGGGACTCTTTGCGGCCCGGACGGGGTGCCCCACCTTCCTGGCTACCTGTGAGCGACTTCCCGGGGTACGGGGTAGATATCGGGTGAGGTTCGAGCCCATGGAGGTCCGGCCGGAGCCGGATCGGGATACCTTTGTGGAGGCTTTCACCAGGGAGTACATGAAGCGAATGGAGGTAGCGGTCCGCCGGACTCCGGAGCAGTATTTCTGGGTCCACCGGCGCTGGAAAACCCCGCCCCGGGAGGCTCGGGAGCCTCGTGGAGGCGGCCCGGGCCATGATGCCTCCGTTCCTGAAGCCTGACGGTTCCGTACTCCGGGACGCCCGCTGGTCCGCCTCCGTCTCCGCCATTCACATCAACTGCCCAACCCACACCGTGCAAACGTGATCTACGTCAACATCCCCGTCCACAACGAGGCCGAGACCATCGGCCTCCTCCTCTGGAAGATCCGGAAGGTGTTCCTGGAGGCCGGCCGGGATTTTCGGATCCAGGTCCTGGACGACGCCTCCACGGATCGGACCACCGAGGTGCTGGAGCGCTACCGGCAGCGCTTGCCACTCCACATCATCCGCTCCGACCAGCGTCTCGGGTATGGTCGGGCGACGGAGCGCCTTCTACGGGAATCGGTGGAGCGGACACGTTACCCCAAAAGGGATGTGGCGGTAGTTCTTCAGGGCGACTTCACCGAGGATCCTGAGACCATTCTGGAGATGGTGAAGCGCATCGAGGGGGGGAGTGATCTCGTAGCCGGCTGCGTGGCCAGGGATGATCTGCCCCGAGGCCAGCGCAGGTCCCGGTGGCTGGCCGGACTGATCCTGGGGCGTGCCTTGAAGGAGGCGCCGGTCTCCGAACCGCTCGCGGGCCCGCGAGCCTTCCGGATCATCGTGCTTCGCAAGGCGTTCCGGGGGGGCGGTCAGGGGGCTTCACCGCTGGTACGCTCCGATGGGTGGGGCGCCAATCTGGAACTGCTGGCAGGGACCGCGCCCCATGCTCGAAGGATCGAGGAGATCCCCTTCACCCCCAGGATAGAAGGAAGGCGGCGGGAGACCCGCTTCCGGCCATGGGGTACGCTCCGCGCTCTTCTGCCGCTGCGTCGTGTGACCTGGCCCGCCGCCGGTTGAGACCGATACCGCTCATCCCCGCCCAGTGCGGGGGCTCGGTGGTCACCCTTCGGCAGAGGCCTCCTGGGACTCAGCCTCCATCACGAAGAGCGACGGGCCCGCCAGCCGCTTCCCCTTCACACGGATCTCGAACCTGTACTCCCCTGGCCTGGGAAAGACCACCTCCTCCAGAGGCAGCACGAGGCGGGTCCGGGGCGGGGGGCGATGGGCGGGCCGAGGATCCACATCCGTGTGTCCGTCCACCGTCAGAGAAGGCCGCCCATCCGGGCCCACCAGATCCACCTTGAACTTGTTTCGACCCTCGTCGCTTCGGTCCCAGCAGATGGTGGTCACCAGGATCATGCGCTCCTGTTTCGCAGGAAATCCTGGTGCGATGAGATCATTGAAAATGCCGTGGATATCCATCTTCCCGTCTTCCCGGACGCGGGCGTCGTCGCAGACGAGGGCAAGCTGAACATACATGGGGATAAGGGGTTTGGGTGGTCGAAGGGGTCAGAAACAGAAGACTTGGTTCCGATCGGATCCTACGAAGAAGTGGAAAGCGGGCGTCGGGGGCAATGGCCCCCAGGGAATCGGATCCACGCCCGGCCCTGCACAGGGCAAACGTTTTTCGTTATCATGGTTCGTTACTCATCACCCCTCACCCCCTCGCCTGTGCCCGAAGACCTGCATCCAGATCGGCACCTCACAGGGTGCGGAAACGGAATGCATCGTCGGGCGCGGCCGTTCGCTGTGCGAGTCCATAAGGGAGTCGGCGGCGGAGACGTTGGATGGAGTATCCCAGGCGGTGGCCGGATCACCGGCACCAGCCACTCCCCGTCCAGTAGGGCTCTTCGTGAGGTGACGAACCCAAGCCAGACGGAGGTTTCATGAGCAATAAGGGCAAGTTGAAGGATCGCGCTCGGGACGAGCTTTTCAGCCACATCAACCGATGCGCCGTCCTGCAGGCCGCGGAGGAAGATCAGCGGCACTGGATGGAGGAGACCATGGAGTATCTGGCCGAGCGTTATCCGGATCTGAGCGATACCGACCTTCAGGAACTCTACACCGTTGGAATGCGATTCTGCCGGCCCGCCATTCCCCATGGGCGGCCTGGTTCCCAGAACCAGCCCGTTGACGAGGAGCCGGCCGGGGTCGCCTCATCCGAAGAGGCGGAGGTGGCCTGAAGCAAGCCTGTCCTGCCCCGGGCCGATTTCCGCAATGAACCGCGGAACCGGAAGCCCGGTCAGGCCTTTTTCACCGGTTCTCCCCGAGGGGTGGAGGTGCTGTAGCACCTCCACCCCTTTGGTTATCCGCCCGGTTTCATCCAGGGTTCGTGGCAGGGAGCACTTTCCCCCCACGATCCGGCTCTCTACATTCCCGGGAATCGGGCGGGAGTCGGGGGTACGGTGCGCCTTCCCCGGGTCAGCTCCCGGTTCCTTCTCTTCATCCTCTTCATCGCGGACATCGCCCTGGATGCACGAGGAGTTCTGGAGTTCCGAAGAGTACGACGAGCAGGCCCACTCCCTCTACAACGAGGGTGATTTCGATGGTGCTCTCGAGACCCTGAAAGAGGGTCTTTCCCGTTTCCCCGACGCTGTGGAACTAATGGTGGGAATGGGATACGCCAGACTCGCCCGGGAGGAGGTGGCATGGGCCGGCGCCGCGTTTCGGCGGGCGCTGTCCATGGATCCCTCCCATGAGGACGCCATGGTGGGAATGGGGGAGGTGCTACTCCGTACCGGGGACCGGGACGGGGCGCTGGATCTCTTCCGGAGGGTACAACAGCTCGGTTTTCAGGACGATGTGGAACTCATGCTGACCATGGGGCGGGCTCTCTATCGTGAGGGACTCATGGCCTATGCCCTCGACGTATTCCTCCGTCTGGCCGCCGCCCGGCCCGAGGTGGGGGACGCCATGGCGGGAGCCGCCTATTGTCTCCACAGAATGGGAGACGAGGTCCGGGCTGCTCGGTATCTTCGGCGTGCCCTGCGAGTGGACCCGTCCCTCCACGACGTACGCGTCTACCTTGGTCACCTCCTTTACGATCGAGGAGAGTGGGATGCCGCCCTGGACCAGTTCGAAATGGTGCCTCCATCGGAACATTGGGACCCGCTGGGCGTCTGGCGGCTCATCGAGTTGAAGCGCTCCTTGAGACGCGTGGATGACCGGGACCTGGGCATCCGACCGTGGAGACGGCGCCTTCGGGAGTTGGAACTCATGGAGGACGATCCGGTGGAACGCCTCCTGGCCGAGGTTGAGTCGCGATTCGCTCCGGAGAGTGACTGGCCCCTGAAGGACGAATTGCAACTGGAACTCTTCCATACGGAAACGCCCGCCGAAGCTCCGCCGAGGGATCCAGCTGGGACGGTCCAGGTACGCACCGCAGGGGGCCGGGTCTTCAGGGGTGGGTGGGAGGAGGTAGTGCGATGTCTCCGGGATTCAGCGGGGTTGCCCGTAGAGCCCATCCCCCGGGCCGTGCGGCGCCTCGCTCGCCGTTGGCGGGATGAATACGGGGTGGAGATCGCTCCATTGGATGCCGAGACCCTCATCAGGGGGGCGGCCAGCGCCGGCATCCTGGCCCTGGAAATCCTCCGTTGAGGGTGGCTCCGCCCTGAACGGCTCAACGTTCGTGATCCGGTCCGTTTCGTTTCCTTCCCAAGAGTGCCCCATGAAGACCAACCCGTCTCTGGTAGACCGCTTCTTCCATGTTCTGGTGCAGGAGATCCGTAGCAGGGTTCCTTCGTATCTCAAGTCGTCTTTCACGGTGGCAGAGATCTACCAGACGCTGGTTCCCTACCGGACCCATCGGGACCGGATCGGAGCGGAGATGAATGGGGATTACGAGGATGCCCTCCTGCGGTTGCTCGCCGGGGAGGGCGACTACCTGACCATGGAGTCCGACGCCGCTCGTCAACGGCTCGAGCGAGAGGCCGGTCTGCCCCACCCCAATACCGGACTCTACCGTGAGTACGCTGCTGTGGGCGTGCGTCTCAACCCGGCCAAGATCCCTGAGACCATGTCTTCCGGCAGATCAGATGACGCTCCGGAGCGCCGGGGGTTCGAGCAGGGTGCGCTGGTGAGCGATGAGGAACTGGACGCGCTTGTCGGGCGCGCCCTCGATTCGGCGGATGAGGAGCTCCGGTTGGACGCTCTCTTGGGGCAGGCCCTGGGGACGGATACCGGATCGTCCCGGAAGAAGGATGAGGCTCCGCCGAAGGGTTCCTCGGCTCCGGAGGTCGAGAGTCGGTCCCGCCGGGATACGGCGGAGGGACCGGCAACGGGAAGCCCGGAGCGGCGAAAGCAAGCGCCGCCTCAGCAGGCTGAGTTTCCATCAGCCGCCGCCTCTCCGGAAGTTCAGCCGGCCCCTGTTCCTGCGGAGAAAAGGCGAACCGACGACTCTCCTTCCCCCGATCCCCGCCCGTCCGAACCCGAGGCGTCTTCCCCTTCCGGAGGCGAGGCCCGTGAGAGTGCAGCGGTGAAGCCGGTGGCTGCGGAGAAGAAGACACAGGTGGTCCGCCACCGTGTCATGGAGATTCCTCGCGGCGTGAATCTGGGGGTCCCACCGGAGGCCTGTCCTGAGTGTGACGCGCAACTTCCCGATCGGGACAATCTACGGTTCTGTCCTTTCTGTGGCACGAATGTATTCCTCCTCCCCTGCCGATCCTGTGGTGAGGTCTTGGAGCGGGGGTGGAATTACTGTCTGGCCTGCGGAACGGCGGTGGAGTGAGATCGGGCTGGATGGCGATGGCCGCGGTCGGGCTCTTCCTCCTCGCCGGTTGCGATCGGCCCGACCCTCCGTCGGATCCGGAACTCCGTGCCGAGTTGGGGATTGCCGATGAAGTCCAGATCCATCGGGTCATGGTCACTGGCGCGGCAGAGGTCACCCGCCTGATCCCGGCGTATCTGGAGGTCACCGCCGGCGATCTGGTCCAGTTCCAGATCCGGGGTCACCGAGTCCATCAGGTGGTCTTCGAGACCGATGAACTGACTGCGGAGGCAAGGGCTTTTCTGGAGAGGACGGGGCAACTGGCTCCCCCCCCGTTGACAGCATCGGAGGCACGGTTGGTCCTCTCCTTCGAGGGGGCTCCCGAGGGGATCTATCCGTATCGCATGGATGGATACGCCCCGTCCGTGACGGGGCATATCATGGTGCGGCACCCGTGAACCCAAAGGATCCGGGAGAGGCATTCAGATGGAACGAGAGCGCACCGGGAAGAACATTGGACGGATCCTCTTCGATGCAGGACGGATCACCGAGGAGGAGATCGAACGAGCCCTGACGCATCAGCGCCGGGAGGGGGGGCTTTTCGGAGAGGCGCTGGTGGCGTTGGGGTTGGTCCGAGCCTCGGAGGTGGAGTGGGGGTTGGCATCGCAGTACAACCTCCCCTACGTCTTTCCGGAAGCGTCGGCTGTGGATCCGGATGTGGCCCGACTGGTGACGGTGGACTGGGCGCTGGCTCACACCGCTCTACCCATCGCCCGCTCCGGAGACCGGGTGACGCTGGTGGTGGATTCGCCCCTGAAGACCGAGGCCGCCAGGGAACTGAACGCCCGGGTCGGGCTCGAGGTGGATCTGGCCCTGGGGCCGCCAGACCGGATTCGAGAGGTGATCCGCACGGTCTTCGTTCAGGAACGCCCTGGGGCCGGGAGCATGATGGCGGCTCGGGCCTTATCCCTGGATGAATTGGGCTCCCTGGCCAGAATGGGACGATCTCCGCGCTGGGGTATCTCGGTTCGGGAAGGGAGGGGGATCGGCTGGTACGAGGATGGTGGGCAGGTTCGCCGTTACCGGCTCAAGCCGGATTGGGAGGCCGTGCTGGAGCGCATCCTCTCCCCCTCGCCTGGGGAAAGGCTCCCCGCTAGAGGGGAAGGCGCCTGGCTGGCACAGATCCGGCAGGGCGGGCAGTCCGGGGTAGTGGAGGTTCGGGGGATTTCCACCTCCCTGGGATTCGAACTGCTCCTCACGCCCCGAGAGTCGCCTTCCCAGGAATCGAATGAGGTTCCGGAGCCGGATCGGGAGACCATTGAGGAGTTACGGCTCCTGCTGGCGGCAGGTCCATTGACCCTTCAACTTCGCAGCCGTCCCGAGCGGATGTCCCGGGAGCTTCTCCCTCGACTGCCGGGGCTTCTTCTGGGGGAGGGCCATCGGTCCCTTCATCTCAGCCGCAGGGAAGTCCAGTCATCGCCTCTCCCCGGTGTCCTGGCGCTTCCGTTGGATGGCCCGGAAGGGGCAACTGCCCGACGCCTCAAGGAACTTGAGGAGTTCCGCTTCGATGCGGTCTCCGTGGAGGTCGAACTGGGTAATCCCGTGGCCTGGCCCGCTGCCCGGAGTCTCGCGTCGGCGGTTTTCGTCTGGGCCGCCCGATCCACCGGAGCGGCTCCCGGGACCTACCCCCCTGCGCTCTCCGGGGTGGGATGGACCTTGGATTGGAGGCCGTCGGACGGCGACCTGGCACCAGGATGGGTCCTCCGCAGAGCGGCACCGTTGGACTCCAGGGTGCCTTCATCCTCGACGCCTGCATCAGGCAGGGAGGTCACCGATGCACCGAATGGATGAGCTTCTGCGAACGGTGGTCGCTGAGGGAGGCTCCGATCTCCACCTGACTCCTCACAGAAGACCCATGATGAGGCGGTTCGGGGATCTCCGGGAGCTTTCGTGGGATGTGACCGACGCCGAAGGCATCAGGGAGATGCTTTCGGAGATCCAGCCGGAGGCGGTGAGAAAGGAGTTCGCGGACGGGTTCGAGGCGACCTTCGCCCATGAGATCCCAGGTGTGGCCCGCTTCCGGGTCCACATCTTCCGGCATGACCAGGGGGTTGCCGCCGCCATCAGAATCGTCTCCCATGGGATTCCGGAACCGGATGATCTGGGACTTCCTCAGGCGGTGAGTGACTTCGCTCGGTTGGAACGGGGGGTGGTGCTTGTGACCGGGCCTCGGGGGGCGGGAAAGTCAACCACCATGGCTTCCTTGCTCCAACAGATTGCGCGAAATCATCCACGGCACATCATCACCCTTGAAGATCCCGTGGAGTTCGTTCTGCCGCCCGGGCGCTCCGTGATCCAGCAGAGGGAGGTGGGTCGCACCGTGGCATCCGTCGCCGCGGGCCTCCGCTCTGCCGTGCGGGAAGACCCGGATGTCCTGATGGTCCACGAACTCCGCGGGGCGGAGGTCTTCGAGTTGGCGCTGGAGGCAAGTGAAGCCGGCGTGTTGGTGCTGGGAAGCCTCCCTACCGCATCGGTGCGGAAGACGCTGTCCCGGATCGTCGCCGCCTTCCCTCGGGAGGAGCGGCCCAGGATCCTGGGAATGATGGCCGATAACCTGCGGGGGGTCGTGGCGCAGGTGCTTCTTCGGAAGGATTCCACCGAAGGCCGCGTGCTCGGGCTCGAACTGATGAATGTGAACGGACCTATGGCCCAGTTGATCCGGGAAGAGCGCATCCATCAGATCCCGGCGCTGATCCAGACCGGACGCAAGTCCGGCAATCAGCTCCTGGACCAGCACCTCATGGATCTGCTCATGGAGGGCGTGATCCATGCCGAGGAGGCACACGCCTGGGCTCGTCAGAGGGATGTGTTCAGCGCCTATCTGGACAGTGCCCAACGGGAAGCATGACAGGAACGGCGAAGCGCCTCCTCCCGGATGATGGGAGGAGGCGCTCCAAGTACCTCATGGGATCGTTCGCCGAGAACCATCGGCGAGACTGGCCCGGCTCTGGTCAACGCCGGGGCCGACCATCCCTGCGCTGGCGGCGACGCTCGCGCCGGATGGCTGCTTCGCGCTTCCGCTTCCGCTGGGCACTCGGCTTCTCGTAGAAGCGGCGCTTGCGCAACTCGGAATAGAGGCCCGAACGCTGTACCTTGCGCTTGAACTTCCGAAGGGCCCGCTCGAGGTTCTCTCCTTCCTGAACGATAACTTCCAAGAGTATCACGCTCCTCGGGTGATTCCTGCACGGTGGATTGACAGACAACTAGCTCTAAAACCTAGTCATTTGAAGCCGGATCATCAACATCCCGTTCGGCGACCGGTGCTTCCGAACGGTTCGGCAGGGATTCCGAGGGATCCAGTGGATCCCCTCCCGGGTCCGTTCCGGGGGAAGGCCCCTTGCGATGCAGCGCATGGGTGTAGATCCGGTAGGCGTGTTCGTTACGAAGGTAGTCTCTGACCCAGAGCTCAAATGGAGGAAGGGGGAGCATACCTTCGATGCGCTCGACCACCATCATGGCGAACTGGAGGCGGTCTCGGGCACTGAAGTCGAAGCTCTCTCCTGAGAGAATCTCCTCTACCGCCTCCTGGAACGCCTCCGGGTTCACCAGGGAAATGAAGTGAGCCACCTGATCGATCCGGTAGGAGGAATAGATGGAGCGCAGTTCACCCACCGTCCTCGCCGTGACCTGAAGGTCATCCTCCTCCCACTCGCCCGAGATCTCCCGGGCGTTGGAACGGAGGATGTCCCGGAACCACTGTCTCAGACGCGGTGGGTTTCGTTCCCTCCGCTCCTGGGTGTGAAGGGCGGAAGCGAGAAGCCCGGCCAGAAGTGGACGCCCCAGCGCCCTGGCCTTCCGGTCGATTTCGCCCTCGGATTCCTCCACGAAGATGTCGGCAGTGCGGATCTCCTCGCCTTCATCCGGGTTTCCGTCGCGGCGACGGAAGGAGAAGTGGCCGGTCCAGCGTCCGGCCCGGCTTCGACCTGTGACCAGGAAACAGGCCCAGGATTCGCCTTCGTGGTCGATGAAGCCCACCGAGCGACGGTGAGGCTGTTCTGCACTCAAAGGAAGGCCGAGAATAGAAGGGAAGTGGGAGGGCGGCGCCGGGGACGATTCCAACGGTCAGGGCATTGGAAAGATGTCCGGGTGTGGGTGCGGGATCAAGGAAGCGGGTGGAATGGCCCTCCGGAGTCTTGGATAGAGGCGCTTGCCCGGTGACGCCTCCCTTGGTTATGGTCGCCGTCCCCTTCCAGACAGGGTACGACTTCGAATGGAGGGGGACCGCCGCCGAGGTCGACTCCTGGTCGAGACCTTTCCGACCTGACTCTCTCGACCCGATTCCCGAACACCTGGACGCCCCCAGACACCTGCCCCAGGAGACCTTGCCATGACGCCCCTCTCCACTGGTTCCTCGGAAGATGTCGTCCTTACCGGAGCCTGCGAGATTTCCCTGGAGCGAGCCATTCTCCGGTACCGGCCTCCTTCGGGGTCGGCGCCCTCCCAAGGGGCGGAGGACCTGGGGTTGGGAGTGGTTCTGACCGCATCTCCGGGGGGGGAAGGGCGGATTCTCGATCTTGGCAGCGGAGAGGTTCGACTCTTCAATCCCGATGGACCGGTGGTCCTCCTCGGGTGGGTTCTGGCCTCTGCCGTGGAGCGGATCCGATCGAATCTGGACCAGGACCCTCAGTCGGTTCGGCGCATGGGGTTCGCCATGGCTCTGAAGGTGCTCAATCGTACGGGCTTCGGAGCCCTCACCCGGCCCCTCCTCCTTCGTCTCGGGTTCCGGGATATCGTGCAGGATATCGACCCCCATGAGGGAGCCGCTATCCGAGTCGAGGTGCCAGGTCATGGGGTGATCTCCCTCCTACTCGACGCGGATTCGGCGGCGGTGCTGGTGGACGTCCCCTGGGATCATCCGTCGCCGGCGCTGGAAGAGGCTCTGGCGATGGCATTCCACTCAGGCGACCGATCCTGGGTGGACGGCGAGAGGATCTCCCTGAGTCGCGCCGTGGACGTTTCCGGACGGCAGAGGTATCGGTTGGACCTCCCCGTTCCGGACAGCGTGACCGAGACGCGGGAACTCCTGGCGCGGGTCCGGGCGGGGGTGATGTCGCTGGTGTCACTCTTCGAGCCCGAACGGCACGGGGCGGTGGCGGAGCGAGTTCACGTGTTCGGGGCTCGCGATTCTCTCCGGCAGGTGCGGGAGGGCGGTGGTTCCCGGCGGTTCCCGGTATTTCCATCCACCCGGCTTCGAGCCTCTTCGTCAACCCCATCGGCGGCGATTGAAAAGGGGCGTTCAAGGGGAGATGGGTCCGCCGCCGGGGCGTCCCGGATCCACTGATCCGTACCCGGCCGGGTCAGCCCATCCGGTAGCACACCTTTCGCGATTGGCTGGTCGCCCCGTGCCCTCCATCCCGGCACCTATCCCGCGCGGATTCTCCCAGCCGGCGCTGATTCCCCATCCTTCGCCGCTTCGCCCATACTGCGCGCATTTCCCTCTTCTCCCTGCACTTCCCCGTTTTCAACCCAATCTCCGCGCAGCATCTCTCCTGCTCACGACTCCGGCAGCATCTCCCCTGCTCACGCCTCCATTGGGGCCGTCGAGCATGGTCAAGTCCTTTTGGGGGGCCTCAACCTGGGGGCCTCAACGGGACCCCTCTCGGGGCGGGATAGGGTGGGGTGCCACTCAGTGCAAGGACCTCACACGTCGCAGGCCTATGGAGGGTGCTGCCTATTCCGGCGGGGCCGTAGTCCCTCCCGGAGCCGGATGCTCGAAACGCCTTTTTCCAAAAACGGCACCGGGCGCACGGGGAGTGCTTGCGGCAGGATCTCTTCCCGAAGTCCTTGTGGCTACATGGATCCGGGTGTGGGGAGTTGGGAACATTTGTTTTATTGGGTGTCTCGAAGATTGCGGAAAGCTTCAAGTGGTCTTTTTGTAAGTCCATTTACGGCAACAACTTGCGGATCCTCGCCTTTTCTTCGGGGGGGTGCCGGACCGCTTGCGCCGGCTTTGGCGATCTCGTATGATCGAAGTCCCCAAGACGGGAGCTCGCTTCGCCGGGTCGGGGAGATTTCCCCCATTCAGGGCGCGGCGTGCCTCCACTGCTTCGACACATCGAACCCAGCGATCCATTGAACAAGCCAGCTAGATGGGAGACGTGTTCCGTTCAATTGAATGTCAGCCTTCCCCGCGACCTGGCGGTGCAGGTGGCCGAAGTACAGAAGTCCGATCCCGAATTCTTGAGTCGGTTGGTTCGATATGGACTGACTCGAAGGTCCGTGTTCCATCAGCTTCGGGATGCCCAAGCGGGGCAAGAAGCCCATCCCGGCTCCCCCTTCATTTCCTGACAGCGACTTGAGGGTGGTGGGTGGGGCGCCGCAAAGTGTTCCAGTGGAGCTGATCATTTTGCATAATCAAGGCCTTTGACCGAGACTTCTGAGTATCGGCTGGTGCTTCCAACCCTTGACATCCCCCCTACGATTGCCGTCACCCGTCGGTAAATTCCGCAGCTTATGTACTTGACGAGTTCCGGTTCCTTGCCCGAAGTTGGCCATACTCGTCACAGGGCTTCGGTGGTTTTCGGCGACCGGACCCTGTGTGACAGATGGTCGTCCCTCACACGGGGATCGATTCGTGAGCCAGACCGGAGCGATGCAGGGGGGAGACACCCCGGCCCCTGAGGATCCGGAGGTCCTCAGGGCCAAGTACCTGGATTATTGCTCGGCCAGAGTGGCTGAGAGGCTTCTCCGTCTGTCCGCCGATCAGATCTATGTCCTGGCGGAAGAGGCAGTGCGCTCGTCGGAGGCGCAGGGGCGGGAATCCGGGGAGTTTTCCTACGATACCGCAGTTCGGCTGGCTACCGGACGCATCGCCGAACAGCTTTCCCTTCCTCCCTTCCAGCTCTGGCTGGCGGCCTACCGGGAGGATCCTTCCCGCTTCGAGGCCGAACTTCTCGGTTTGTGGGAATCGGAGTTGGCACCGGATCGCAACAAACACGGCGGGTGACGGCCCATTCTCACCG
>SL_3KL_010_SEDDRAFT_10001232_pt1 | contig 22987 bp, 19 predicted proteins | sample SodLakKL_010_SED_2_FD_10381 | JGI IMG/M metagenome (IMG submission 10381) | reverse complement strand
ATGAGTGTTTTTGACGAAATAATCGAATCATTCAAAAGGGGTAGCGTCCTCACAAGACTTATATATGTTAATCTTGCAGTTTTTGTTATTATAAAACTCCTGCAGGTCATTTTTTTCCTGGCTGGCGCCGGCGGAACTGTAACACCCGCAGTAGTTGATATATTTGCACTTCCTGCCAACCTTCACGTCCTGATAACCAAGCCCTGGACAATCATTACCTATATGTTCCTGCACGAAAGTTTTTTACACATCCTCTTCAATATTCTATGGCTTTACTGGTTCGGGCGCATATTCCTCGAGTTTCTTTCCGAAAGGAAACTTCTTGGCGTCTATTTTCTGGGAGGTTTTGCAGGAGCCCTGTTTTATATTGCCTCATTCAATCTCTTCCCTGCATTTGAGGATGTTGTGCTAATGTCGCGTGCCCTCGGGGCTTCGGCTGCAGTTCTTGCCGTTGTAATATCCATCTCAGCATATGTGCCGAACTATACAATTTATCTTTTGTTCCTGGGGCCGGTCAAACTAAAGTATATTGCACTTGTAATAGTTATACTGGATATAATAAATATAGCCTCACACAATGCAGGAGGGCACATTGCTCATCTTGGGGGAGCATTTTTCGGCTATATCTTTACCGGGCAATACCGGAAAGGAAAAGATCTTACTACCGGCATCAATAAAATCATTGATAATCTGGTAACCCTTCTCAAACCCCGTAAGAAGTTCAAGGTTACCTACAGGAACGAAAAGCCCAGAACCGATTACGAATACAACAAGCAAAAAGCAGAAAGGCAGAAGGTCATTGACGGAATACTTGAAAAAATATCAAAGTCCGGATATGACAGCCTGACGAAAGAAGAGAAAGAGATACTTTTCAAAATGAGCAGTAGAAGTTAGCCCTCTTTCAGTTATTATGCAGGAGGAGAACTTTTTATTTACATCGCCACTTCCTGTCATTGTAGTATTTAATAAATTTTTTTTCAAGTAAAACCCTTATCAGCCTGTGGCAGAAAAATGATATACAAATGAAACCCCCATCAGCCTTAGGCAGACAAAATGATATACGGATGAACTTTCGTGACAGAATAAAAAGATTTTTTGACGGTACGCTGCTGCGTGTTAACCTTGTTTTTATACTGTTGCTGATATTTTCATACTTGTCGGTTTATATCCATCCCCACGACTTCTGGTTTTTCGCATTGTTCGGAATTGCTTACCCTTTTTTCCTTTTTGTCAATATAGTCTTTGCAGTTGTCTGGGCTGTCAAGAAAAAAAAAGTATTTCTTCTGCCGTTAATAGTTATTTTGATGGGGTGGGGACATCTTTCAAATACTTTCAGTATAAACCCACATAACAGAGCTCCCCGGGAACTTGACAACACTTTTTCGTTCCTGTCATATAACGTTCGATTGTTTGATCTTTATGAATGGATTGGCGACGAATGGGTCAGGGACAGTATCTACAGGTTTATACTCAGTGAAGATCCTGATATAATAGCTATACAGGAATATTTTTACAGGGAGGATGACCCGTTCAACGAAACCAGAAATTACAGCAGGTTGCACAACCGGCATTCACATATTGCATTTTCAAGAAGCACCGGAAGTAATTTTAATTTTGGCATGGCAACTTTCAGCAGGTATCCGATTTTGAACAGGGGAGAGATAAGGTACAAAAACACAAGCAATATTACCATTTATTCCGATATTAAGATAAACAACGATACTGTACGCGTTTACAACAACCATTTGCAGTCATTTAACTTTTCACGGGAAGATCTTGATTTCATAGATAAACTGGCTGCCGGGAAAACCGGTAGAGATATAAGTGGTTTCAGGAATTTAGCCCGGCGAATGAACCAGGCATACAAAATGCGTTCCAGGCAGGTTGATACACTTGTTAAAAACATTTCGGAATCCCCTTACCCGGTTATTATTACAGGAGACTTCAACGAAACACCTGTTTCACATACATACAGAAGGTTAAGAAGACTGGGGCTTAATGATGCATTCTCCCAATCCGGTAGCGGGTTGGGTACTACATACATTTCTGCCATTCCGCTTTTCAGGATTGATTATATCCTTCACAGCAGGATCCTGCAGTCTTATTACTTCTGTTCCCCTTCAATAGAACTGTCTGATCATTATCCGCTTCAAACCAATTTTACATTCAACAGGGGAAATAAGGCACGATCATCAATATCGGGGAGATAAAGGAGAAAGGGCTTCAGTGAATTGTTGTTGTATTTTCAGAAACCCTGTGAAAACTCTTCAGAGACCAGACAGAAAACATTTTATTTGCAGATACAACTAGTGAAATCCTGTCCCATAAGATACAGAGAACGGCTGCAAATTAAAAGGGCAGTTTTTTCAGATCAACATTTCCTCCGGATAATATGATACCTGTCCTTACTTTCTTTAGCTCATGCTTTTTCTTAATAACAGCTGCAAGTGCAACTGCAGAAGATGGCTCCGCAATTATCTTCATTCTTTCCCAGATTAGTTGCATTGCACCCACAATTGACTCTTCTGATACCGTGACTATTTCATCAACGTACTCCCGGATTATGCTGAATGTCAGGTCGCTGAGCGGCATAAGCAATCCGTCTGCCATAGACCCGGGTGGGACTGCAGGCTGCAGAACTCCGGTTTTAAAAGACCTGTAAGCATCATCCGCTTTTTCCGGTTCTCCGGCAATTACTCTTATACCGGGGTTAAAATGCTTTGCCCATATGGCGGTTCCGCTAAGGAGGCCGCCACCACCCACAGGAGCAACTATAACATCGAGATCTTTTACCTGATTCAGCAGCTCTTTTACGGCAGTACCCTGTCCGCTGATAATGTTAAAATCGTTATATGCATGAATAAAAGTTGCCCCGGTCTCCTCAATTATTTTCTGCAAAGTATCTTCTCTTGATTCCACCGTAGGCTGACAGAATCTTATCTTTGCACCGTATCCTGCAACTGCTTTTTTCTTGATCGCGGGAGCAGTTTCGGGCATTGCTATATATGCAGGAATACCCCGCAGTTTAGCGGCAAGAGCAAGTGCTGCGGCATGATTCCCGGAAGAGTGAGTTGCCACGCCTTTACGGGCATCTTCATCGGAAAGAGAAAGAACAGCATTTGAAGCTCCACGGAACTTAAAGGCCCCGGCTTTCTGAAAATTTTCACACTTAAAAAACAGAGATGCACCTGCCAGTCCGTTAATAGCAGAACAGGTTATTACAGGGGTTTCATGGATATTATGAGCAATCTTTCTATGTGCAGATTCTATATCTTTGTAAGAGGGAATATTTGATTTGTCCATAACCGTATTTTATATATTTTTAAATCTCAAAATAAATCAATTATCCTTTAAAAGCCCCTAATTTCTTCTGAAATTTTTTACACTTTTCCATTCGTACAATTGAAAGGCATTCCATGCAATAATGGTAAAAGTCAGCAAATGGTTGTACCTTTGCCAAAAAAAGAGATGATGCACGGCTATTCTGAAATTATTGAAAAAGCCTGGGAAAGTCGGGAGCTTTTAAAGCAAAAGGAAACCAGGGAAGCAATAAGTTCAACAATAGAAAGTCTGGACAAGGGAAAAATAAGGGTTGCCGAGCCCTCTGCCGGCGGGTGGAAGGTAAATGAGTGGGTAAAAAAGGCCGTAATCCTCTATTTTGCCGTAAGCAAAATGGAAACCTTAAACGCAGGCCCTCTTGAGTTTCACGATAAAATACCGTTAAAAAGGGATTATGACAAGCTTGGTGTAAGGGTTGTTCCGCATGCCGTTGCCCGTTACGGGTCGTTCCTTGGTAAAGGAGTAATAATGATGCCTTCATATGTTAACATTGGAGCTTATATTGACCAGTATTCAATGGTCGACACCTGGGCAACAGTTGGTTCATGTGCTCAGATAGGGAAAAATGTGCATCTGAGCGGCGGAAGCGGAATAGGCGGAGTGCTGGAACCCATACAGGCGGCTCCTGTCATAATAGAAGACAACAGCTTTATCGGATCGCGCTGCATTGTTGTTGAAGGAGTGCGGATTGAAAAAGAGGCAGTCCTTGGAGCCAATGTAGTTCTTACCGCATCTACCAAAATCATTGATGTAACCGGCAGCGCTCCTTTTGAACACAAGGGAGTTGTGCCATCACGTTCCGTTGTTATACCCGGAAGCTTCACCCGTCAGTTCCCGGCAGGCAATTACCAGGTATCCTGCGCCTTGATAATAGGGAAAAGAAAAGAGTCAACCGACAAGAAGACCACCCTTAACGATGTACTCAGGGAATATAATGTGGCCGTTTGAGAATTGCTTGCAGAAAATACGGAATCAAAATAAATTAAAATATTATCCCGATGTATAAGCCTGATGATCTTTCAAATGCATATAACGCAATAAAAAAAGGTGGTATTATAATCTACCCCACCGACACTATCTGGGGAATCGGATGTGATGCAACCAATGCTGAAGCGGTAGAGCGTGTATATTCTATTAAAGACCGAAATGACAGGAAACAGATGCTGATTCTTGTTGACAGGATAGAAATGATCCACTCCTATGTGGAATATGTGCCGAATATTACCCGCACATTCATTGAATCGGCCGATAAGCCTCTAAGCATAATATTTCCGAATGCTATGAACCTCCCTGTATCTCTTGTAGGTAAAGAAAACACCATTGGCATCAGGGTAGTAAGAGAGGACTTTTGCAGGGCGCTGATTGAAAAGCTGGGCAAGCCGATAGTTTCCACTTCTGCCAATATGAGCGGAGACCCTTACCCCGCCAGATTTGAACAAATATTGGAAAAAATCAAGGAGTCAGCAGACTATGTCGTGAAGTGGCGGCAGGATGAAAACAAGCATGCCGCCCCTTCTGAAATCATTAAGTTCAGTGAAAAGGGAGAAATTATAAAGATACGTTAACAATGAACCGGGTCCGGGCTGAGATGATTTCAGAGTTCGAAAAGTCCTTCCGGTGCATCAATAATAATTGCTTTCCTCCGGGAGTCAATTGATACTATAATGTCTTCGTGCAGAGGCACCAGCACCTCCTTGCCCCTGCATTCTATCTGCATGAGGGAATGAGACTGCAGATCAATCAACTCTTTCAGTATCCCTGAATATCCCGATATCCTGTCTGTCACTGTGTATCCTTCAAGCTCCGAAAGAGAATAATCGGATGATTCATTACTTTCCCTGACCGGTGCCCCGGTGAAAATATTACAGCCTGTAAAACGTGAAGCCTTACGGCTTGTATCTGTGTCGTCAAACTTGACAAAAGCTGTTTTATCGGTTTTGACATCAAAGTAATCAATAAAAAAAGGAACCGGAATTCCGTCAATTTCAACGAAAACCGGTTCCCCTTTTTTAATTTCTTTTTCAGGCACAAACGAAAGGCTCATAACAAGCTCTCCGCTGTATCCGTGAGTTTTGAGAACAACTCCCAGCAGCTTCAAATCTTTTACGGCAGGTATTTCAGAATATTTTGCCAATTATATCTGAAGTGCAAATAATTAAACCAGTAACTTATTATCCGGGTGTTTACTCTTTGCCACCTTCTTCATCTGACTTCCCTTCAGGTTTTTTCTCTTCAGATGATTTTTCTGCCTCTTCTTTGGAACCGGTTGAAGGTTCCTTTNTGGTCTCGGGAGCCTTTTCTTCTTTCTTTTTCTCTTCTTTCCCTGCCTTTTTCTCCGGGGCCTTTTCCTCTTTTTTCTTCTCTTCAGCAGCTTCTTCTCCGGATTGCTCACCACTCTCTTCCTTCTTTACCTCTGTACTTTCAGCTTTAGCAGGCTTTTCTGCTTCTGCGGGCTTTGGAGTTTCAGCTTCAGAAGGATTTTCTGCATCTGCGGGCTTTGGAGTTTCAGCTTCAGAAGGCTTTTCTGCTTCAGCTCCGGAGGGCTTTGCCTTTTTGCCTTCTGCCTTGGGTTCCGCACCTTCAGCCACACTTTCAGCCTTTTCCTCAGCAGCTTCCTCAGCTTTTCTTTTGGCAATCTCTTTTTCCCGTTCCTCGCGGACTTTTGATTCAGCCTCAAGTCTTTTTGCCGTTTCCTCGTCTTTCTCGCTTAAAACAGTTTTTCGCTTGGCCTCAATTTTCGCCTCCTTCTCTTTTAACCACGAAGAAAAACGCAATTCGGCCTCTTCTTCAGTCAGTGCACCTTTCTGAGCTCCAAGCATCAGGTGCTTTTTCATTAAAACTCCCTTGTAAGAGAGAATAGCTCTACATGTATCTGTAGGTTGAGCGCCTTTTAACAACCAATCTAATGCCCTATCAAAATCAATTTTAATAGTAGCAGGATTAGTATTGGGATCATAAGAACCGATCCTTTCAATGTATCTGCCATCCCGTGGCGCCCTGCTATCAGCAATTACAATGTTGTAATACGGTTTTTTCTTTTTACCGCGTCTTGTCAATCTGATCTTTACAGGCATGCTCTTTTACAATTAATTAATTAAACCTACTTTTTTAATAATGGGTGCAAAGATAAAATAATTATTAATATTTATGCAAGCATCAAGGCTATTTATATGACCAGCCTGCCGTTTTTTCAACAAGCTAATGCTGATTGCCCTTAAAAACTTTTAATATAGGGCGTTCGGCGACCAATCACTGTGTTGAAAATTTGTAATATTTTTCAGTCTATTTAACCTCCGGTTTTTGTAATTTTATCTTTTCGCTTATTTCGGTTTTTTTTCAATGAATACCCTCAAACTTGCTTGTTTTCATGAAACAATTCACACATCTGCATGTTCATACCCAGTTTTCAATACTGGACGGTGCCTCAAAAATACCGGAATTAATCGGGAAAGCGGTTAATAACGGAATGAAGGCTGTTGCCATAACCGATCACGGGAACATGTTCGGTGTTAAACTCTTTCATGACGAATCAAAAAAGAGAAACATAAAGCCCATAATTGGATGCGAAATATACATAGCTGAAAACAGCCGGTTTGAAAAATCAGGACGTGAAGACCGGAGCGGTTATCACCTTATTCTTCTGGCAAAAAACAAAACGGGGTATCAGAACCTTTTAAAACTTGTATCTCTGGGTTACATAGAAGGCTTTTATTACAAGCCGCGCATTGACAAAGAACTCCTTTTCCAGCACAAAGAAGGGCTTATAGTTTGTTCCGGCTGTCTTGGCGGGGAAATCCCAAAGGCTATGGTAAATAACGGCCCGGAAAAGGCGGAAAAAACCGCTTTAAAATACAAAGAAGAATTTGGAGATGACTTTTACCTTGAACTTCAAAGACATCCTTCCGGTGACCCTCAGATTGACAGTGAGGTATTCAATGTACAGCAGGAAGTAAACAGCAAGCTGGTTGAAATATCAAAAAAGCATAATATCAAGGTAGTTGCCACCAACGATATCCATTTCATCAATGCAGGGGATGCCGGTGCACACGACCGTCTGATATGCCTCAACACCGGGAAAGACCTTGATGATCCCGACAGGATGAGGTATACAGGCCAGGAATATTTCAAGAACCCGGACGAGATGCTGGAGCTTTTCGGAGACATCCCGGAAGCACTGGATAATACAATGGATATTGCTGAAAAGGTTGAATTCTATGAACTCGACAGCCCTCCGATAATGCCTGACTTCCCCATACCGGAAGGTTTTACCGGTGATGACGAATACCTTCGCCATCTTACATACGAGGGGGCAAAAAAACGTTACAAGGCAATAACCGATGAGATGAAGGAAAGGATAGATTTTGAGCTTGGGGTTATAAAAAATATGGGGTTTTCAAGTTACTTCCTTATAGTACAGGATTTCCTGAATGCCGCAAGAGAAATGGGGGTCTCGGTAGGTCCGGGAAGAGGATCGGCTGCAGGATCTTTAGTTGCATACTGCAACAGGATAACTGATGTGGACCCGATTGAATACAACCTTCTCTTCGAGCGCTTTCTTAATCCCGATAGAATTTCCATGCCCGACATAGATATAGATTTTGATGAAGAGGGTCGTGAAAAAATCCTGAAGTGGGTTGTGGAAAAATACGGAAAAGACAGGGTAGCAAACATTATAACTTTCGGTACAATGGCAGCCAAAATGGCAATACGTGATGTTGCGCGCATTCAGGGCCTTCCCTTGCCCGAAGCTGACAAACTCGCAAAACTTGTGCCGGAAAGACCTGGAATTTCTCTGAAAAAAGCATTTGAAGAGGTGAGGGAACTCAATGAAGCCAGGAAGAAAGGATCTGAAGAGGTGGTCAAAACCCTTAAGTTTGCCGAAATACTTGAAGGATCGGTAAGGCATACCGGTATTCATGCATGCGGAATAATTATTTCAGAAAAAGAGCTTACAGAGCATATTCCGGTATGTACCAGCAAGGATTCTGAACTTCTGCTTACACAATACGACGGCAACCATGTTGAAAACGTGGGAATGCTGAAGATGGACTTCCTTGGACTCAAGACCCTTTCCATAATAAGGGATGCGATAGAAGCAATTGCCAAGTCGAAGAACGAGTATGTAGATTTCGAAAATATTCCCCTTGACGATGAAAAAACATACGAACTTTTCAGCAGAGGGGATACCACTGCAGTATTCCAGTTCGAATCAACAGGGATGAAGAGGTATCTCCGGGAACTTAAGCCAACCCGTTTTGAAGACCTGATAGCAATGAACGCCCTTTATCGTCCGGGGCCTATGGAGTACATACCTTCATTCATTCGTCGTAAGCAAGGAAAGGAAAAGATAGATTACGACCTTCCTGTGATGGAAAAATACCTGAATGACACCTACGGTATTACAGTCTACCAGGAGCAGGTCATGCTCCTGTCACAGTCGCTTGGAGGATTTACAAGGGGTCAGGCCGACTCCCTTCGCAAGGCTATGGGGAAAAAGAAAATATCTGAAATGGACAAGCTGAAGGCTTTGTTCCTTGAAGGTTGTAAAAAAAAGGGTTACGAAGAAAAAGATGCCATGAAAATATGGGTAGACTGGGAAGCTTTTGCACAGTATGCATTCAATAAGTCTCATTCAACGTGTTATGCCCTTATTGCTTTCCGAACAGCATACCTGAAGGCACACTACCCGGGCGAATTCATGGCTGCAGTGCTCAGCAGGAATATATCAGATATAAAGAAGATCACTCTCTTTATGGATGAATGCAGGCGGCTTGGAATATCGGTACTGGGTCCGGACATTAATGAAAGCGACCTTAAATTCACGGTTAACAGCAAGGGAAACATAAGGTTCGGACTGGGCGCAATAAAAGGGGTTGGAGAACTTGCAGTACAGAAGATTATTGAAGAGCGGGAGGCAAACGGTCCTTTCACCGATATTTACAATTTTGCCGAACGTGTCAACCTTCATTCCGCAAACAAACGATGCATTGAAGCTCTGGCTTCTTCAGGAGCGTTTGATGAATTCAGCGAGCCTAATCGTCACAGCTTTTTTGCAACCGATGAAAAAGGAAACACTTTCATAGAAAATCTTATTCGTTACGGCAGCAAAGTTCAGGCTGACAGGCAGAACAATCAGGCCCTTCTGTTTGACAGCACCAGCGGATTCGAATTCCCCAAACCGGCGATACCAAAAGGGCCGGAATGGACAAAAATAGAGAAGCTCAACAAGGAAAGGGAGCTGATTGGCATATTTCTTTCGGCCCATCCGCTGGATGATTTCAGGCTTGAAATAGAGAACTTTACAACACACACACTTTCAGAAATTAGCAATCCGGAAAAACTCAGTAACAAAGAAGTTACTGTTGCTGGAATTGTTACATCAACAAAGGAAGCCACAACCAAAAAAGGCAATCCTTACGGACGTCTGACAATTGAGGATTACTCCGACTCTTATGAACTGATACTTTTCAGCAAAGATTATATCAATTTCAAGAATTTCTTTGTAAAAGACTGTGCTCTGCTGATAAAGGGGAAGATACAGCCAAAATTTTACAGGGAGAACGAACTTGAGTTGAAGATCAGGAGCATTAACCTTCTTTCGAACCTGAAGGATGAGATGATAAAAAGCATAATTCTTGAAATTCCACTTTCAGAGGTCAACGAAACACTTATAGAGGAGTTGAAAACAAATACTGAAAAAGCAAAGGGTAAAACCGTTCTTAAATTCAGGATAAAAGATCCTATTGAAAATATTTATGTGGAAATGTTCTCAAGGTCTAAACGGGTAAAGCTAACCGATGAACTTAGAGATTTTATTGAAAAAAATCCCGGCATTGAAACAAGGATTAACTAAATGCTTAATTTTATCATACATCTGTGTAAAACTAAACAAAGAAAAAATTTTATGTAAATTTGTATAACAACATATCATATATTTGATAATTAACAAACATATTTATTATGACCGTAGAGATAACAGAAAGCAATTTTGAAGAGGTTGTTCTTAAATCAGATAAACCTGTATTACTGGATTTTTGGGCTGAATGGTGCGGCCCTTGCCGGGTAATAGGCCCCTATGTTGAGGAAATCGGAGAAGAATTCAAGGACAAGGCTGTTGTCGGCAAAGTTGATGTTGATAATAATCCCGCAATAGCTTCCAAATACGGAATCAGGAATATACCTACCGTGCTTTTTATTAAAGACGGAGAAGTAGCTGATAAACAAGTTGGTGTAGTCCCTAAAAAGAATATGGTAGCAAAACTTAACGAATTGCTGTAGCTTCTTTGCAGCATCCGGCCGGAAAGAAACAGGTCAAACATTAAACCCCTGCCTGCTCTTACAGGATATGACTGTTTGAAAACGATCAAACAGTCATTATCTCTTCTTCTTTTCTTTCCAACACTTTATCCACTTTTTCGATATAAGTGTCAGTTAGCTTTTGAACTTCCTGCTGTGCACTTTTTTCAAGATCTTCAGGCATTCCTTCCTTTTGAAGCTTTTTAAGTTCGTCGTTCGCTTCCCTGCGGGCATTCCTTATGCTCACCCTGGCATTTTCCCCCTCACCTTTTACCTGCTTAACCAAAACTTTCCTCCTCTCCTCTGTTAGAACGGGAACTACAATGCGAAGCACTTCCCCGTTGTTTACGGGGTTAAATCCGAGATTTGCATGCAGAATAGCCTTTTCTATAGGTTCAAGCATACTTTTTTCCCATGGCTGAACAAGAATTGTTCTTGCATCGGGAGTGTTTATGTTTGAAACCCTGTCAAGCGGGGTAACGGTACCGTAATAATCAACTGTCACTCCGTCGAGCATGTGCGGACTTGCCTTGCCTGCACGCAGTTTTGACAGTTCATCTGTAAGATACTTGATGGCATTCTCCATTTTTTCTTCTGCCATCTCAATTACCAGATTCATTTCATCTTCCATAACGCAAAGTTTATTTTCTTACAACAGGCATAAATATATTTATTTTTCAATTAATGTTCCAACTTTTTCCCCTGAAATGATTCTGCAGAGGTTGCCGGGAACATTCATATTGAAAACTACAATCTTCATCTCATTCTCCCTGCAAAGTGTAAAAGCTGTCAGATCCATTATTTTGAGATTGTTATTATATGCCTCATTGTATGTAATCCTTTCAAACTTTTTTGCATCAGGTTCCGTTTCAGGATCTGCGGAATAGACCCCGTCAACCCTCGTCCCCTTGAGAAGAAGATCGGCATTTATCTCTGATGCCCTCAGGGCTGCCGCCGTATCGGTTGTAAAATAGGGATTGCCCGTTCCTCCTGAGAATATTGCTATTTCCCCGTTGTCAAAGGCACGTTTTACCGATTGCTGACTGAAACGTTCGCCCACAGTGGCCATGGTTACTGCCGTAAAAAGCCTTACACGGGCACCCAGGCTTTCAAGTGACGATTGGAGTGCAAGTGCATTTATTACTGTGGCCAGCATTCCCATCTGATCGCCTTTCACCCTGTCAAAACCTTTTCCGGCGCCTTTTAACCCGCGAAAAATATTTCCTCCACCTATTACTATTCCGGTCTCCACACCCATATCGGCGGCATTTTTTATCTCATTTGAATATTTAAGCAATGTTGACGGATCTATACTGTTTTGATCCTTCATGAGCGATTCCCCGCTCATTTTTAAAAGAATACGTTTAAAGGCTGCCATATACGTTTCTGTGAAATTGAGTTGAATAACAAAAGTACAACAATGTGGATTTATCAGGGTAAAAATAATAAAAAAAGGGCTCCCGTTCGGGAAAGCCCTTCTGTTTAATATTTACTGTGAACAGCCTCAACCACTACCCGGCAATAAATTATGAATTACGTAAATGGAATGAACCCTTTTCAGGGGTGTAACCGGGATTTTAAGATTTTGGCTATCAGTCTGTAAGAGAATATCTTAAGAATCCTGTAACCTTAAGGTCTTTGTCAAACTCCTGCAGATACTGGCGGACAGTTTTCTTGCTGTCTTTGGTGAAATCCTGATCAAGGAGAGTGTTTTCCTTGAAATACTTGTTCAATTTACCCTGTGCTATCTTTTCCAGTATATTTTCAGGTTTTCCTTCCTGGCGTGCCTGATCCTTGCCTATTTCAAGCTCCTTATCAACTATTTCCTGAGGCACTCCCTCTTTGTCGATCGCAACCGGATTCATTGCTGCAACCTGCATTGCAATGTCTTTGCCGACCTTAATATCAGCCTTTTTGCTGAAGCCAACCAGTGTCGCAAGCTTGTTCCCGGGGTGGATATATGATGCTACCATAGGCGCTTCAATTTTTTCATAGTATGAAACATCAATCTTTTCGCCTATTACACCAACCTGATCGGTAATAACTTCTGAAACTTTCCGGCCTTCCAGTTCAAGTTCCTTTAGCTCTTCAAGATTGGCAGGATTCTTTTCTACTGCAAGCCTGGCAATCGATTCAGCTACCTCGACAAAACTTTCATTTTTGGCAACAAAATCGGTTTCACAATTAAGAACTGTAATTACACCGATTGTCTGATCTGAGTCTGTATTAGCAAGGACTACACCTTCAGTTGCTTCACGGTCGGCTCTTTTGTTTGCAACCGCCTGTCCCTTTTTCCTTATTATTTCAACTGCAGCATCAAAATCACCACCTGTTTCCTTGAGGGCCTTTTTGCAGTCCATCATTCCTGCACCTGTGATATTTCTCAGTTTTTTTACATCTGATGCACTAATTTCTGCCATAATATTTAGTTATTTGTTTTTGCCGTTATCTGTAATCTGTTTTTCTTCCTCACCTTCAGTTTTCGCAGCAGGCTCCTTCAAGTTCTTATTTTCACTACCGGCTCCCTTTTCATCTTTCTTTTCTTCAGCTTCTCCTTTTTTATCTTTGGTTGTTCCGGCTTTTTCTTCAGCTACTCTTGGCTTCCTGGCTGATGTCTTCCTTGCACGTGCTTTACGTGGCGGCTCCTGTTTTTCTTTTTCCTTCTTTTCAGCAGCTTTCTTCTCTTTTTCAACAGCTTCCTTCTCCCTCTCAGATTTTCTCTCCTCAAGCCCTTCGGTAATAGCTTTTGCTACAATGTCAATTATAAGGGAAATCGATTTAGAAGCATCGTCATTCGCAGGTATCGGGAAATCTACCAAACGTGGATCCGAGTTAGTGTCGACTATTGCAAAAACAGGAATGTTCAGCCTGTTAGCTTCCCTTACTGCAATATACTCTTTTGAAACATCCACAACAAAAAGTGCGGCAGGCAGTCTGGAAAGATCTGCAATACTGCCGAAGTTCTTTTCCAGCTTGGCACGCTGACGAATTATCTGAAGTCTTTCCCTCTTTGCAAGATTATCGAAAGTCCCGTCAGTTGCCATCTTGTCAATAGTCGATATTTTCTTCACAGCTTTGCGTATAGTGGGGAAATTTGTAAGCATTCCACCCGGCCATCTTTCGGTAACAAATGGCATGTTGATCTCCGCGATCCTTTCGGCAACAATATCTTTTGCCTGTTTCTTTGTAGCAACGAAAAGTATTTTCCTGCCGGATCTGGCAATCTGTCTGAGTGCATTTGCAGCCTCTTCCAGTTTAACTACCGTTTTGTGCAGATCTATAATATGGATATCGTTGCGCTCCATAAATATATAGGGCGCCATTGCCGGATTCCACTTTCTCTTAAGGTGACCGAAATGTACGCCGGCCTCCAGCAATTCATTAAAATTTGTTCTTGGCATTGATTGATTTTTTATTAGTTTACATTCTTATTTTGTCAATTACCAGGTAGTTTCAGCTTATTGAAAGTCCTGGCAATTTAGATACTAAACTACCGGAAAAGAACTCCTATCTCTTGCTGAACTGGAACTTCTTGCGAGCTTTTGGCTGACCCGGCTTTTTTCGTTCCACTTCGCGGGGATCCCTTGTTACAAAACCGTGCTCTTTGAGTTTAGATTTATATTCGGGATTTATTTTGATGAGAGCCCTGGTTATACCCAGGCGTAATGCTTCGGCCTGTCCTTTTACGCCTCCGCCGTCCAGCATCGTCTTTATATCATACTTTCCTTTGACATCAAGCAGATTAAGAGGCTGCTCAACAACATATTGCAACTGGGGATTTGGAAAATAATCCTTGAACTCGCGGCTATTTATGGTAATGTTGCCTTTACCTTCACTCATATAAACCCTTGCTACCGCTGCTTTTCTCCTGCCTATTGCATTTATCTGTTCCATTTTGCTACCTGATTGAATTTAAGTTGATTTTTTTGGGTTTCTGGGCTTTGTAAGGATGATCGCTTCCTACAAGTACATGAAGGTTCCTGAACTGCTCTCTTCCAAGCCTGTTTCTGGGAAGCATCCCTTTTACAGCCTTTTCAACCACAACGGCCGGGTTTTTTGCCATCTGCCCCCTGACATTGATTTTGCGTTGCCCGCCAGGGTAGCCGGTATTCCAGATATACTCCTTATCATCCATCTTCTTGCCGGTCAGGCGGATCTTTTCAGCATTCACAATAATTACATTGTCGCCGCAATCAACATGCGGGGTAAAGTCCGGTTTGAGCTTTCCCCTTAAAATCTTGGCAACAACTGAAGTTAGCCTTCCAAGCACCTGATCAGTGGCATCAACCAGTACCCACTCTTTTTTCACAGTATCCCTGTTGGCCGAAACGGTCTTGTAACTTAATGTATCCACTTTATTCCCTTAAATTTTTATATCTTATTTTTAAATACTTTTGCTTAATGGACTGCAAAAATACAATTATTTTTATTAAACCAAATATTTTGCAACAATTAATTGTTAATAAACGGCTCCCTTTTTGTATGTTGTAAGGGCAAAATCTATCCGGAAAATCATAGAAGTCAGTTATTATGAAAAGAGTTGGACGTGAATTTTTCATACGCGATGTACTTGAGGTGGCACCAGGCCTTCTCGGGAAGTATCTTGTAAGGGTGGGAGATGACGGTAATGCAGACAGATACCTGATAACCGAAACAGAGGCTTACAGAGGTGAAGAGGATCTTGCTTGTCATGCAAGAAAGGGAAAAACACCCAGAACAAAGGTAATGTATGAAAAAGGGGGAGTGCTTTATGTTTATCTGGTATACGGGATACACTGGATGCTTAATATAGTTACCGGACCTGAGGAGCAACCCCAGGCAGCACTCATCAGGTGTCTTAAAAATGCAGAGGGGCCGGGAATACTAACAAAAATGCTGGAAATAGGGAAAGATTTTAATGGGGAAGACCTGGCGGTTTCCAGACGTATGTGGATTGAAAACGGGGTTAACCCCGTGCCATACAGGGCAGCTACACGGGTAGGTATAGATTATGCCGGTGAGACGTGGAAAAACAAGCCCTGGCGTTATATAATGACAGATCATTAATCACTTCCGGGGCAATGGCTAAATCTGTGATTATCAGTACCCCCTGATTCGTGAAATTTTTGTAATAAAGAACTGCTGACTGAAAAAGATATGCAGTCCGGTTGTATGATCAAACTCACTGTTGACCGGATCGAAATAAGATTCAAATCTGACACCCAGATCTATTCCCCTGCCCAGTTTTCTATGGTATATAACCTTTGCAGTCATCAGCTGTCTTCTTTTCTGGTGAAAATCCTCATCAACCTGNGAAACCGACATAAAAAGAGGCTGTCCCCTGGGTGCAACAAAACCATTACCCCACCAGTAACCTGCTCCTATATGGAAAAGATCTGTGCGAAGGTATAAATTGGGATAGATCCCCCATCCCTTTTCAAAGGGATACCTGAACTCGTTTGAGAGATCGCGGAATAGAACAAAATAGTTGTGCATCTGCAGATCCCTGAAGAAAGGGTGGGGCAGGTCCCATATCAGACTAAAGCCGGAGGCAAAATTTATAAGTGTCTGTCCCCTCTCGTCACTCACATTTATCTGTCCGCCCTTATGAGTTGCAAGCAACTGCACGGGCACTTCAGCTCTTATTGCCCGGTGGCTGTCCCACGCAAACACACTTGATGACAGTCCGGCGGTGAATTCTTCCTGGAAAGGATCGCCGGTAAAAATAAACCGTTCCCAGTTCAGCCAGATGTCTGCTTCAAAAAAGTTGTGGGTAAAAAGAAACTGTAACCCCGATTCCTGGTAGTCTGTGAAAAACCGTTCAAAATTGAATACAGGTTCAATGAGCCTGTGGTTGAGCGTTCCATAGATTGAGCCTGCAACCACCTGGAGTAAAGGGGAAAAACGATGTTCCAGCGTGAATGTGGGAAAAGCCTGTGTCATATCATCCAGTCCGGCATACTGCAAAAAATGCCCGCCAATCCTAACCCTTGTGCGTGGGTTGGGATGATAAACCAGTTCCGGATTGACAAAGTAGCCAATAAGGGTATATCCTTTCCAGAAATCGTTGAAGAATTCGTTGTTGTTCACAAAAGTTGACGCTCCCATTCGCAGGAATAGCTGCTGACTGTCAGCTGGTTCTATCCCGGTTTCGATACGATAAAGTTTTTGCCCGTACTGGGAGAATGCAGATAAAGAAACAAGTATGAAAACAGAGAGAAAAAAAACACTCTTCCCTCCATAACCTTTAGTTATTTTTTTGAACAGGCTGTTTTTCATTTCAACAAAGAAAAAATATGTATCAGAGGGTAAAAGTAACTATTATCAGCATAACAGGAATAATGTTACGGTTTATTCTCAAATTTTTTGATAACCTCTCTTTAATAATTTGATAAAAAATAGCGTAATTTGTAATGTTTTCTTCACATCCCGAAGTTACCTGAAGATCACCGGAAAATTATACGCTTATCCTGAACGGTCGAATGAAAAAATATAAGCTGGTAAAAAATATTGGCGGATGGTTAATATTTCTTGTTACGCTGATTGTTTACTCAATCACCGCAGAACCTTCCGCAGGGTCCGGTAAGAGTGCCGCTCTCATATCAGCTTCATCTAATCTTCAAATAATCCAACCACCCGGTTCCCCGTTATTTCTGATCATCGGACGCATATTCTCGCTATTTGCAACAGATACGGCAAATATAGCTTTTTCGATCAATTTGATGGCAGTCGTGGCCGGAGCCTTCACGGTCATGTTGCTCTACCATACCATCACTATTCTTTCCGGCAGGATAATTTTCAAAAAAGGAAATTACAGCTCTGCNAATATTGCTGTAGTAGCCGGGAGCAGTGCTACCGGGGCGTTAGCCTTTGCATTCTCAACATCATTCTGGTCGGTTGCAACCGTAGCCAACACATACATTATAGCTTCACTTGTTACAGCCGTTATTATATGGTCAATCCTGAAATGGGAGAGCAGTTCGCATCTCCCCGGATCAGGCAGATGGATAATACTGATAGCTTTCCTGGCCGGATTATCAACCGGGATAAATACAACGGCTCTGCTGGCAATTCCGGCAGTGGTCTTTGTTTATTATTTTAAAATGTTCAAACCTTCGGCAGGGGGATTTATCATTGCTCTTTTTACAGGACTTGCAATAACTGCCTTTATCAGATTGGTTATTCCCGGTGTACCGTTACTCTTTTCATTCTTTGAGCTGTTTTTTGTAAATGTATTGCGACTGCCCTTCCTGAGCGGCATAATTTTCTTTTTTGTACTGCTCTCTTCACTGCTAGTTTACGGGGTATATCTGGGCAGGCACAAGGGAATGCCTCTGTTTTACAATTTAATACTTTGCACAACAGTAGTGCTTATAGGATACTCCTCTGTTTTACTTCTGCCTGTCCGTTCAAATGCAAATCCGCCATTAAACTTCGGTAATCCTGACAATATCTTTTCCCTTATACAATACCAGGGAAGCAAAGATGACAAACACGGTCCGCTCTTCTACGGCCAGTCGTTCAATGCACCTTCAGCAGGACTGAAGGAAAAGAGGAAAGGTTTTATGATTGAGGAGGGCAGATATGTTCAGGCAGGCAGCAGATTTGAAACTATTTACGACTCCCGGCACAAAACCTTCTTCTCCAGGATGCACAGCACTGACCCTTCTCATGCCGAAGCCTACTTAAAATGGGCGGGGTTGGAAAACGATGAAGATGAAGCTTACACCGTTGAAGACAGTTCAGCATCCGTACCCAACTTCCGGGAAAACCTCAGGTTCTTTTTCCGTTACCAGATCGGACATATGTATGGGCGCTATTTTATGTGGAACTTTGCCGGCAGGCAGAACGACCTTCCAGGCAAATATGGAATACAACAGGGAAACTGGATCAGCGGAATTGACTTCCTGGATGAAAAACGGCTAGGGTCAAGGGAACTGCTTCCATACAAGCTGAAAGACAACCCCGGCACAGCCAGGTATTATTTGCTGCCTCTGCTGCTGGGGTTTACGGGATTTCTCTACCAGCTGCAAAAGCGCCGTAAAGAATGGTGGATGGTTTTGGTGCTTTTCATTACCGCCGGACTTGCCGTAGCTTTCTATATGAACCTTGCCCCTCTTCAGGATGCGGAAAGGGACTACCTTTACCTTGGATCATTTTATGCCTTTTCAATATGGATAGGGTTGGGGGTGCTGACTGTTTTTGACAACCTTCCTTCCAGGTTTCACGTGCTGAAAGCTGCCACCATTTCAATCCTGCTCTCCCTTATCTTTGTGCCCGGACTCATGGCATTGCAGAATTACGACAGCCACAACCATTCCGGAAGATACACCGTCCGCGATATGGCATACAATCAGCTCATCTCATGCGATCCTGATGCAATTCTTTTCACCTTCGGAAGCAGCGGCAGCTATCCCCTTTGGTACCTCCAGGAAGTTGAAGGAATCCGCACCGACGTAAGGGTTGTCAATATTGAATACCTTAAAAACAACTGGTATACAGGTCAGCTTTCACGCAGGATCAATGAATCGCAACCACTTCCGGTGCGGATATCCGGCAGCCGTTATGCAGGAAGGAATCTGGATATTGTTTATTTATCAGACCGTTTTGAGAGTAATCTGGAGGTTGCTCCGGCAATAGATTTCATTTTAAGTGATGATGAGCGTACAAAGATCGAAGTTCCTCAATTCGGAAAAGTTGATTTTGCTCCGACACGTAGATTCAGATTGCCGGTTGACATTCAGAATGCCGTTATATCAGCTGCCGTTCCGGCCGAAAGGGTGGATGAAATACCCCCTTTCATTGAATGGGAACCCGGCAAATATTACCTCACAAAACAGAACCTGGTATTGCTGGATATACTGGCGAACAACAACTGGGAAAGGCCGGTCTTTTTCTCAGAATCGGTGCCGGAAGAGGAGTATGCAGGACTGGAACACTACCTTCAGCTTGAAGGGATGGTTTACCGGTTCGTTCCCTTCAGGGATGATGCCGAGGATAACGAAGGCGGACAGGTAAATACATCCGTTACATACGATAACCTTATGAACAGGTATGAATGGCGCGGTACTGATGACCCTTCTGTATACCAGGATGTGAGAGCCCGCAATGCACTTACAGATGCAAGACATCTTTTTGCAAGGCTTGCAGCCAAGCTGACAGAGGAAGGCAAAACAGATTCCGCCCTGGCCGTACTTGACNGGTGCATGGAGACAATACCTGCTGAAGCCGTTCACTTCGACCATTCCATACTCTCCATAGCCCTCTCCTATCACAGGGCGGGAGAAGCTGACAAAGCCCTTTCGATGCTGTATGAAAAAGCGTGGCTGCTGACTGATGAGCTGGAATACTACTTCACGCTGGGAGATGAGTTCCGTACACTGGCATCGGAAGATATAGAAAAAGTGCTTTCAACTTTCAGCATGCTTGTCGAAACAACAGAGCAAACAGGCAACGANGAGCTGCATGAAATACTGAAAAACAACCTTGCCAGCTACAAGCGGCTTTTAACGGAAAACTGACCATGGATCTCCCCCTTCCCCTGTGGCTGCTTAAAAAGATGCTGCCGGACGTCACATTCACAATGGCTCCGCAGGGCAAAACTGTATTCCTTACATTCGATGACGGCCCTCATCCTGATACCACCCCCCAAATACTGGAAATACTGGACAGGTACAATGCAAAAGCCACATTCTTCTGCCTTGGCAAACAGGCAGAAAAGTACCCCCAACTTGTTAAAGCAATTCTTTATGCAGGCCATGCCACCGGCAATCATTCCTATTCGCATCCCAACGGTTGGCTGACCGGCCGGAAAAAATACATTGATGATATTGAAAAGGCTTCGGCTTTGGTTCCTGGTGGACTTTTCCGCCCCCCCTACGGGAGGATTACACCCGGACAGTATTTAACACTGAAAAACAAGTACAGGATAATAATGTGGACAAGGCAGTTTGCAGATTACAAAAAGGGATTTGTGCCATCAGCAGCAGCCGGTGCAACTATAGCGCCGGGCGATATTCTTGTACTGCACGATTCACAAAAAACAGCCGGCAGGACTCTCCCCCTTCTCGATCTGCTGCTGAAGAGATTTGAAATTGAAGGGTTCATTTGCCGAAGCCTGAATATGCAACAACCTTCTCCGGCTCATAATAAAGGTTCCCTGATACAGTGAACTGCAAGTGAAATGATCTTTCAGGCCTCAATCCCGGCCGCTTTTCTTGCTGCCAAACTTCTCCCTGTTGCTGCCAAGCCTTTCCCTGTTGCTTCCAAATTTTTTTCCTGTTGCTGCCAATATTATCCCTGTTGTTGCCAAACTTCTACCTGTTGTTGCCAAAATTTTCCCTGTTGCTGCCGAACTTCTCCCTGTTGCTGCCAAATTTCTCCCTGTTGCTGCCGAACTTCTCCCTGTAGCCCTTTATGTGTCTGCCGTACCACTGGGGGCTTCCAAGCCTTTTAGCCACAAAAAGCCTGTAGCGCCTGTCCCATAAAGCCTTTGCAGGCAATGTAATATAAAGCTGAAGGTACCTTACCAAAAGGAAAAACACCTTTGATAAATAACCAGCCTTGAGGAGCTTGTTATGCCTGTATGAAAAGAACCGTCCCTTGCCCTTCATCTTTTGATGGGTGACCAACGGGGTTCCAAGAACCTTTGACACCACCCTGAGGTATCCTGCAGCTTTCCTTCTGTAATGCCCGAATCCGGCGAGTGTTTCCCCGGGGTCATCTCTCTCTGAAAGGAGCATCATATCGTACATATCCCTCAAAAATATTCTTGTATGGAGGTATCCCAGGTGCATCAGGTGGGTATGTATAAAATTGTGAATGACCTTATGCCTGTCTGACATCACGAAACATTCCCTGAACGCCTTTGCACGTCTCTTACCGGAGTTCACCATGCCATAACCAAAAATCTTTTCATAATCGAGGCTCACCGGCAGCCTGTGCAGCTCCAGCGGTGCGGGCAAAGCTTCCTTCCACAACTGCGGGTAATGCTTCAGGGCTATCCTGTATTTACCGTCATACTCTTCCTTACTGGAAAAACCGTTATCTAACAGTACCCCTGCAGCTTTTTCCATCTCACTGTCGGATACCAGAATATCAACATCCTGCATTAACCGCTCCCCTTCATCCCCGTAAAGTGCATCAAGGAGGTTGCCTGCCCCCTTCATAAAAACAGGCACAATACCTTCCGCAGTAAGCTTGCTGTTTATCTCAAGTAAATGGCGCCTGATGTTTTTATTGCGGTCGCTGTTGAGACTGTGAACATATTCAAGGTGTCTGGTCAGATCTTCCGGCAGCAGTCTGAGCAGGTCATGCTTTCTAAACTTAACGAATATTGTCTGCAGCACAAGGTGGTTACTTGCAGTCCACACAAAAAGCTCCCAGTTCACATTCCCTGAAGTCAGGGTATCTGCAATCCCCTTCACTCTTTCAGGATACCTGTCTATTGAGAGGCATTTACCCGTAAAGTAATATGTTTCCCTGTAGTCCATCATCACCTGAATATGTCAAAAACTGCATCAATCGCCTTTTCCGTGTTCCCGTAGCGGAGAGTATGGAACCTCAAATTCGCGAACCAGTCTATGAAAGCCTGTGCATGCCCCGGATTGTGTGACACCCAGGCCTCTTCATGGAACCTTGAAAGCGCTTCGGTAACGGTAAGCTGATCAATTTCGATATCCGCCTGAGGGTCGAAATCAACAAAGATTATATTACTTACCGGCAAAACAGCATAGCTGTTTCCTTCAGGCATCCGGGGGCGAAGATGCCTGATGTGCCTGACCGGGAGTCCGCCATACCTTGCATCCGTATCATCCTTAGGGTCATACAACCCTGAAACAGCATTAAAAGCCCCTTCCTTAACCGAAATTGCAGCAGGAAATAGGTGTGCTCTCTGTGTTTCCGCATCAAGGGGCACAATATCATCCGACATAAAATAAAGCCCCTTCTTTTGCAGAAGTGCGGCCAGCGTACTTTTACCCGAACCGCTGGCAGAGGAGAGCAGCAACACTTTTTTCCCGTCGGTGACTGCCGATGCATGGACAAAAGAGACCCAGGAAGACTCCTTTTTCCCGTATATGAAATTTGCCAGTTTTATGAAAACCCTGCGCTTCAGATATCCGGCATCACTGAAGAGGAAACAATTCCCTCCGGGTGCATCATTGCGCAGGATAATCCCCTCATCATGCTCAAACAGTTCAAATATGATATCCGGTTTCATTTCCGGCACTTCAAGATGGGCAAGCGGCAGGTGGATATAGTATTCCATAAGGCGCGACCCGTAGGAAAAAGCGGCACATTTGCCGTTCATGGAGTAATAGCGGGTAGCATATGGGGAAAATGAAAGTTCAGATAATTTTTTGCTGCAGGGAGC
>SL_3KL_010_SEDDRAFT_10001231_pt1 | contig 22988 bp, 15 predicted proteins | sample SodLakKL_010_SED_2_FD_10381 | JGI IMG/M metagenome (IMG submission 10381) | reverse complement strand
CTTTCCAGCTCATCCGGAGAGGCGTCCTTTGCCGAGCCGCTCAGCATAGTTCTGCCGGTATTGATCAGCAGGGTTTCGAGTGTGACTCGCTCATCTGTACCGCTGCCTGCAAGGTAAACCTCAACCGGTTCGGGCAGGCGGGCTTCCCGCAGATTAAATTCCAGACTGGAGAGCATTCCGTAAAAACCGGTCTCCTTCATCCCTGCCGATAGTGACGCATCCAGGTCTTCGATATTTAAAAAGCCATCGGGCAGCAGATAGTCTGAGCGGATGTCAACATTAAAATTATCAATCTGAACCCTTTCTGCCAGCCAGTAAAAATCTGAAGGCTCCTCATCATCCGGTTTTTCTGTTTCAGGAATCAGGCTAAGAACATTCCAGGTTGAATCTTCAAATTGTTCAAATAAAATATGTGTTCCGTGCAGGGAAAGATCATCAATCTGATGGGGCGAGCGAGCCAGCGACCAGAACCCGTATTGAACTTTCACGGAATCTATCGAAGCTATGCGGTTATCGCCCTGGTCGTATAATTGTACGCTGTTCACTACAAAGCCTTGCAGCAAATCACCCCGGATCGATTCAATTGCCATCGTCCCGTTCAGTTGGTCGTTAACTTGTTGAACGGCAATATCCCGTACTTTATCAAACAACCAGTCACTTTTCAGGAGCTGCCGGCCGGCAACAATTAACAGCAAAACCAGGGCTGCCGCAATCAGCCACTTGAACCATCGCTTTTGATATGTTTTCTTTTTCTGTTCCATCAAAATGCCTGGCCTATGCTAAAGTGAATTCCGATACGATTCCATCCGGAGCCAAAATCATCTCCGTTAAAAATATTCAAATCTTCATCGGTTGGGTTAAGTTTATAGGCCACATCAATCCGGATTGGCCCAATGGGAGATTGATACCTGATTCCACCGCCTGCACCAAATTGTATGGGCCGATCATCATAACTGTCAATATCTTCCCAAACCTGGCCTCCATCCAGAAAGGCTGCCATTCCAAAGTTCGGGATGATTCTTGTCATGTCCTGTCTTAGCTCTACATTAAAAGAAACCGTTGATTTACCGCCAACAGGAACGTAGTGAGAAAAGTTGCCGTCACCATCAAACGACGGAAGGCTCGGCCCAAGACTCTGGCGTGTCCAGCCTCGAACGGAGTTTGTGCCCCCGGCAAAGAAGCGGATATTTCCCGGCAAACTCTCTGTTGCCTCATGGAAAATGATGCCGCTGTTTACACGTTTGGCCAGTGTGGTTGAACTGGTTAATGGTGTGAATCTGCGAACGTCAACATTAAATTTCTGAAATGAAAAACTGGCTTCACTGAACAGCCCGGAGAGTTCGATGGATGGCTGAACGACCCATCCCCGCTGATCGCGCCCCAATCCTTCACTGTAATATCCTGAAAATTTGAGCGATGAAACCGTATAGTTGATCACATTATCCGGCAGATCAACTCCCTGGTCTCTCGATAACTCTTCGTTGATTGAAAATTCGTAGGAGAGTGAAGCCGTACGGTTGCGGCGTATCTGGTAAATCAGGCTGCTGTTGAAACCTGCCTGAAACAGTTCGTAAGCCGGCTCGAGCCTGTGCACGCCAAACAGCGAGTTTACATTACTGCTGCGCGCATTAAAAATATACGGCACCAGGTAGTCTGTGCCCACACTTTGCTCGATAAATGATGCCCGGATATTGGCGCCCAGCCTGTGGCCTGTACCGCTGATATTTCTGTGCTGCCATGCCACCTGCCCACGCACAATTTCTTCGCGCCCTACACCTATAGCCGCCTGTACGGTTCGGGGTTTGTGCTCACGAACCCGGATCAAAGCCGTTAGCGTGGAATCTTTCTCCTGTTCAGGCAGGGTGATGGTGGCGAACCGAAACAGGTGGTGGTTAAAAATACTGCGTTGTGCTGTCTGAATTTTGTTTCTGCTGTACACATCACCGGCCTTGATGTCGGTTTGGCGGATAAGTGTACGCTCAGATACCGAAAGGTCGCCTTCAATTTTAAAATCGGTGAAAAAGGTTTTTGAATTTGGAGTCAGGATAATTTTTACATTTGCCCTGTTGGCTTCAGGCACAAGTTCATTTCGTATTTCAACTTCCGGCCAGGCATAACCCAGGTTTTCAAGTGTTTGCAAAAAACGGCCTTCAACGTCAGCCTGCCGAATCATCTGATACCGGCGGCCTTCCCTGAATTCGTGGCGCTCCAGTGCCCGTTGAAATTCTCTGGCCTCACGAATTTCCCGTTTTGTTGACTCATCCGCATCTATAACCACTTCTGAATTGGCCACCCGTATCGGTTCTCCTTCGCGAATAAAAAAGGTCACATCTTTTCTCCACTCTTTTCTGCGCTCTTCAACTTCGAAGGTTACCTGCACATTTTGAAATCCTCTGCGCTGGTAATATCGCTCCAGCCGGATACGATCACGCCGGAGTTCTGTTTCTGAAAAAGGATAATTACCAAGACGCCTGAAAACTCTTTTGATAAAAGGTGGAGCGGTTGTAGCAATCACCTGTTCAAGCACCATGCCCCGGTAGCTCTCGTTGCCTTCAAACGAAATCTTCCAAACAACTTCTTCTCTTTCCGAATCTTCTATTGCATAAACACCGGTGGAATAAACCGCCAGAAATAGGACTAATAGAGCGAAGAATTTTTTTGATAATCTATTTTGCCTTGGTTTAGAGTACAAGGGGTTGATGATATTATATTATGATGAAAATTAAAGGTAAGAATTATGCTGGTTTTGTCTGAAAATTAAACTGTAATAACAAAGAGGTATTTAACAATATAATCAAGAAAATCAGTAACGCAGATTTTTTTGACACTCAATAAAAGCATTTTGCCGAAAAATAATTTATAGCACAACGAGTTTGGTGATAGTACTATTGCAACACTATGATTATATAAATCCACTAAATAACAATATATTCTTCAATGTAAATCCGGAAAGTCCCTGAACCCTGCCTGAATTTTTACTGTTTATTCTAACTCACTTTCAGAATTAATTGAGGATATTTATTGAATCATTTAATTTCATGACCTCAGTTAAAAATGCTATGATTTTTGTTTAGCAGAACCTTAAAACTATTAAAACAACCATACGATCAACATTATCTACAAAAGTTTTAAAAATCACATTAAAATGTTTACCGGCAACCGAAAGCTACTGGTCACATTATTTTCAATTACTCTTTTTTTGATAGCAGCATGTAGCAGCCCCGCTCTCGATGATTACAGTGATGTGCGTTTCGAGCTGCTTAACCAGGATGGTGAAACAGTCATTTTTCCTGATGATTTTGAAGGTTCGCCACTCGTCATGGGTTTTATTTACACACACTGCCCGGATATCTGCTCATTCATCACAACCAATGTTAAAAAAGTTTATCAGCATATTGACGATCCCGGCGATACCCGTTTCGTTCTCGTAACATTTGATCCGGAAAGAGACACTCCGGAAGTTCTCCGGGAATATGCACGTGCTTTTGAAATGGACCGTGAACCTTTTCATTTTTTAACCGGCAGCACAGAAGTGATTGATGAATTCATGAAAAGAGTTAGTGTGCGAACCCAGGAATCCTACTCACGTGAATTTGATGATGGCAACAGAATGTATTTTATCAATCATTCCGACAAAATTTTGCTGATTGACCAGCGGTCAAGGCTTATCTTTGACTATGGCGGCAGTATGACCCCCGTTGACATCATTATTGAAGATCTCGAAAAATTATGAACAAATTTATTCCTCTCTTATTTCTTGCTATAATTCTTACAACAGCTTCATGTGCGCAGGAGGAAACCGCAGGTGAACAAGAATTCGTCCTGCCCGATGACGGAATTGAAATTGTGGATGCATGGGCTCGACCCGGCCGGGTAAATGGCGTTTCTGCCATTTACATGCATGTGCTGAACGGATCTGCGGATACCGACACGCTTCTTGCGCTTTCATCACCATCGGCCGGCCTTGTAGAACTCCATGAAACGTTTGACCGCGGCGAGGGAATGATGGGAATGCGTGAATCTGAAGAACCTTATTTCCCCGGAAAAAGTGTAGTAAGCATGAGGCCGGGAGGCCTCCACGTTATGCTGATGCAGCTTAATGAAGCGCTGAATGAAGGACAAGAAGTAGAGCTGAATCTTGTTTTTTCGGGGGCAGGAGAAATTTCGGTAACTGCACCTGTGAGATCACGTGATTAAATAAACGTCATTCCTGACTTGATCAGGAATCTCCAAACGTGGTTCCGGGACATCTCTGTGCAAAGGGTGGAGATTTCACTACGTGTTCAAAAAATGAGCATGTCGGGACACGGGATGACGCCCTTTTTAAAATACTCACGTAAATTGATCCTTTCGCAGATCAACTTTAATTCATCTCCAGGTCGGCCTTCTCTGCGCTGAAACCCACTTCGCTGTCTTTTTCCTCGCCAAGAGCTTTTTCCATCTCAGTCCTTAGTTTTTGGATAGAAAGCCCGCTTGACAAAGCTCCGTTTTTGGCAACTGAAATGCGGCCTGTTTCTTCTGAAACAATCACTACAAACACATTATTTGTTTCGCTGATACCCACTGCCGCGCGGTGCCTGGTGCCAAACACGGAAGAAATATTCGGGTTTTGTGAGATGGGCAGATAACAGCTTGCCGCAACAATCCGGTTATTTCTGATAATTACGGCGCCGTCATGCAGCGGTGTGTCTTTCTGGAAAATGGTTTGAAGCAGCTCGGAATTTACTCTTGCATCCAGCCGGACTCCCACATCCACCAGATCCTGAAGTGATGAGGTTCTCGCAAAAACAATTAATGCACCGGTTTTGGTTTGAGCCATATTCCGCACAGCTTCAATCACATCCGAAATCATGTCATCAGATCCGGTTCTGCCAATAAACCGGTCGAAAGATGTATTTTGCCCAAGATTATAGAGCAGTTTTCGAATTTCAGGCTGAAAAATGATAAATACTGCCAGCACACCAACATCCAGTACACTCCGAAGCATGAAATTCAGTGTAGTGAAGCCGAGAAAGCTTACACCGGCATTCAGCACAATAATAAACAACAGGCCGAGTGCGGCATGAATGGCAAACGTACCCCGAATCCATTTATACAGGTAGAACAAGATCAGCGCTATTACCAGCGTCTCCAGCAGATCTTTAATTCCAAATTCTATGAATCCTATGGGTATCATCCAGTTAAACTAATAAAGTATAAATAATGAATTTTTTTCTTTTTGATGGGAGAGTCATGCCGTCTTATATAAATGCCCTGCCATTAAATCATCGTATTTTATTGAAAAATAAGAATAAAAAATATCAAAGCCCTGTTTCACTGTTTGATGCCGGCTATTGCCTGAAAAATTTTAACCGAATCTGATGCTTCCTGCACATCATGCGCTCTCAGAATTTTTGCACCGTGCATTAAACAGTGGTAATGAACTGCAAGTGTTCCTGCCAGCCTGTTTTCTGCCGGACGGTTATCAAGCAACTGCCCGATCAGCGATTTCCGGGAGGCACCCACCAAAACCGGCACTTCAAACTGACTGAAATTTCTCAGTTCAGAAATTATTTGCAGGTTATGATCCAGGGTTTTCCCGAAACCGATTCCTGGATCAATGATGATGGAATCTACACCGGCTTTTTTCAGGCGGGATATCCCCGATTCAAAAAAATGGCCGATTTCTTCAATCACATCATCATAAACCGGATTTTCCTGCATGGTTTTAGGATCGCCTTTAGAATGCATCAAAATATATCCGGCTTTATAATCCGAACATAAATCAGCAAGCTGAGGTTCTTTTTGCAACCCGCTGACATCGTTCACAACATGAACGCCCAGCCTCAGCGCCTCTTCGGCAACCCGGTATTTTGTAGTATCGATCGAAAAAATAGTTTCATCAAACCGCTTGCAGGCAATTTCCAGCACCGGCAAAACCCTGTCCATCTCTTCCTGTTCCGACACCGGCTCTGATCCCGGCCTTGTCGATTCTCCGCCTACATCAATAATCTTTGCACCCTTATTAATCATCTCCTCAACTCGATCAACTGCACGGTTAACAGACAAAAATTTACCGCCGTCGGAAAATGAATCGGGGGTAGCATTTAATATCCCCATTACTACCGGGCTTTCTATAAATAGTGTTTTATTTCTTAATGATAATTTCGATTTAATTTGATCTCCCTTTTTCATTCATTTGACCTGGCCGGTATTTGTATCAATTAACCGGCCATTATTTCAAAAAAGCGCTTTTATGAATAAATAGTTTTTCGAGTTGCACATTATTGTGAACTAATCCCCCTGATGAATAGGGGGGAGGTTCGGTTAATCCCAGTCTTCTTGCAGAAATTCCAGTTTATCTTCCCGCTCAGCCCAATCATCAGCATCGGGAAGCTCATCCTGAGTTTCATTAATCACATGATCTTCCCACTGCTCTGCCAGACGTTCGTTCAGGTCAATGTAGTGCTCCCATTTTTCGGGTACTTCATCATCCGGATAGATGGCTTCGACAGGACACTCGGGCACACATGCATCACAATCGATGCACTCGAGCGGATCGATTACCAAAAAGTTCGGGCCTTCTCGGAATGCATCTACGGGACAGACAGCCGCACAGTTTGTGTATTTACAATTAATGCAGGGTTCGGTTACTATATACGCCATTTTTTATTTTAGAATAATTATGATTTGCTGTTTAAAGAAATAGTAAACAGTTGCCAATTGTATTTGAATTTGAGATAAGATGCAAATGAAAGTACGGTTTAACTTTTAAAAAATGCTTTTTTTCAGAAATATGCCTAAAAACCATTCTTTTGAAGGGGTTACACCTGTTAGACAAATCCTCACTGTCACAGAGATAGCACGAAGGGCAAAAAAGGTCTAACGATTTTTTTGGGTTAATCTCTCAGCAGATGAAGCAGTTCATCCGGGTTTCCGTCGTTCGGGGCGGGATCAAGGTTTAAAAGATTGGCCATCAGCTCATAAATATGGATGGATTCAAAAGCGGGAACAATTTCATTCTGCTTAAAATCGGGGCCTTTGGCTGCAAAAAAGGTGTGCATTTCCGGGGCCTGGTTGTCGTATCCGTGATTGCCGCGCATGATCCCCCTGTCTTCATAAAAAGGCCGGCTGGTTATAGTATATCCGACATCGGCTATCATAATAATTTCAGGAATTCGGTAATGATTTGTAAAGTAAAATCGCTCAGGCAGTTCTTCGCGCAGATAAACACTGTAATGCTCCTCATTTGCTTTTAAGGCCTCATAAATTTCACTCGTTTTGCCCTCATCAGGTTTGATCATGGCTACGGGCGTCCAATCAACCATATCCACCACCTCCAGGTCGATGATCTCATCCAGGAAAATTACTTTATCATCAGACAGCTCCGCCATTCCATGATCTGACACAAGGATGATGTTCAGTTGATTGCTCATGCCAATTTCATCGGCCTGATCAAGAATGTAGCCGAGCAGCTCGTCCATCTCTTGCACGGCATCGTCAACCTCCGGGGAGTTTGGCCCGTAAGAGTGGCCGCGGCTGTCCACAAAACTGAAGTAGAGTGTGCTGAAATCTGCCTGTATCTCTCCGGCGGGATCCAGCCAGGCCATCACACTGTCAATTCGTTCAATATTGGGTACCGAGCCGTCATAATCAATCCAGCGGGTTGACTGTACTCCATCGATTGTAGCCTCCGATCCCGGCCAGAAAAAAGTGGTGGCTGTTTTACCCTGCTTTTCCGCCGTAATCCAGATCGGCTCACCGCCCCACCAGCGCTCATCATTGGGTGATTCGGGCGGCGGCCCAAAACTAAAACGGGCGTCCAGCTCGTAATCGTAAAAACTGTTTGAGATGATTCCGTGATTTTCAGTATACAATCCTGTTACAATAGACCAATGTGTGGGAAAAGTTTTTGTTGGAAAAACCGGGATCAGATATTCTGCATATACACCGCCGGCGATGAACCGGTCGAAGTTGGGGGTTTCATTTCTGTCGATATATTCGTTCATAAAACCATCGATCGAAATTAGCAAAACCGGGTTTGTTTGGCTTTGATCAGAATTTGCAGAGTTGCACTGAACGATGAATATCAGCAATAGTATTGGCAGGTAAATAAATAGTTTTTTAATCATCTGAGCGGCAGTTTTTTTACGTGTTTGGCGACCTAACATAGCGCGTTAGTCCCGACAGCCTTTCGGGATCGCGGCCAACTGTTTCGTAGAGAGTTGCCTTTGGATCACAACTCTGTAAGGTTGTTAGATTCAAGCCGCTAAACACATACGGTTTTTTTTGGAGCTTTTTATACACTGGTTAAATGGTTGTGGATTTATTTTCAATCAAATTTAGAACTATAAAATACTTCATTTTAAATGTGAAGTTTGATTATAAAGCAAAAATAAAAAAGGCAGCGCAATGATAAGAGCTGCCTTTTCTACGATGCAATTATCTATTGTATTTAGAATACATACCTAACACCAAGCTGGGCTCTCCATCTTGAACCGATGTTGGATGGGTTAAACTGATCGTCGTATGTTGGAACACGATCCGGGTCGAAACCGATTCTGGGTTTCAGTTCAATAGTACCGTCATCCAATTCAGTTCCTTCATATCCCTGGAATGTCATTTCAGAAAGGGTTCCGAAAGAAGCGGTACGTATTTGCCCCCAATCATCCTTGCCGAGTACATTGCCCACAAGGTTTCCAAAATTCACGAGATCAAGGGAAACTTCCAGACGCTGACTGCCAGTTATTCTGAACTCCTGCATCACTCGTACATCGAATTGATTAACCCAGGGCTGGAAACCGGCACCGCGATCTATTATTGAACCACGCGATTCATCCATTTCAGGATTTCGGCTAATAAATTCATCAAGATCATTCCAGTTATCGGTGGTCAGGACAATTTCATCCGGAGAGTTTGGCACATATGCCAAATCGTTACTTCCTCTGAAATCTCCATTTGCACTATAGGCAACGAATCCCGGTGTGAAATAAATATGGGTTAATGGTCGTCCGGAACGCCCTTCATAAATCACAGAGAATACTGTAGAGTTTCTGCCATAATTAAGCCTGTATGATGCAGAACCAATTATTCTGTGCCTTGTTATGTGAGTAGACCTTGCGGCCGGTGCATTGTTAGGGTCACCTGGCACCTCATTAAACTGCCAGTTGGAAATCGCACGGCTTGATGTTCCATCATTTACAGAACGTCCGTCAGAAAAGGTATATGAAAGATCAGCGTACCATCTGTCAGTCCATTCTCTGCGTAATTGAGCAGTAATGTTATACTGGTGGCCTTCATTTGCATTGGTTAGAAGTATAACATTTGTAAAGTTTTCACTTTGCTGTGACCTGCTTGCACTTACTCTGCCACTTTCGTCCATAGACAAATCCGCGTAGATTGGACGCCCATCAATAGTTCTGAAGTTTCTGGCTTCTCCATTTACATCAATGGTTGTTGCCTCATCTCCAATATTCAGGTTTTGATAATCTATATCATAGCGATCATTGCTGTAGATAAGTTCAATTGTACCTACCAAATTCCAGGGAAGTCTTTGCTCAACAGCAATGTTTGAACGGAAAATCTGATTAATTTTGAAATCCGGATCGGTAATATTTACTTCGGTGGTTTCTATTGGCTCAAGGCCAGCAGTATCACCGGGTCGTGGCTGATTATTTACATCCGGTGAGAAGAAGCCCGGGGCAAAGTTTGCGCGAGCATCAACCCGGCCAACATCCACGCCGGTGTTGCTGTATTGGTTAGAGAGCCATACGCCAGGCTCACCACCAGAAAATAAGCCTGCACCACCTCGAATTTGAGTATTTCCGTCATTCCAGTTAAAGCCGAATCTCGGATTCAACTGAAGTGTGGGATCAGGTACATCGCCTGTGTCAAAGCCGGGAAAATCCTGGGCAAACGTGGGGTTACTTGGCGGATCGTCTGTAAATACTGTCAGATCTCCGCGAAGGCCAAAGGTTAAGGTAAGGTTACTGGTTGCCTGCCATTGATTTTGTGCATACAGGGCAAATGTATTGTATCCCCAGCTTGCATCAGGCCGTGCTCCAAAACGGTTTTCATCTGTTGAAAAGCTATATTGATATCGATTTGGAGCTCCGGCAGCAAACCTGTCTATCCCACTTTCAATAATATTACCATCGTCATCCACTACGTTCTGGAACGTATAGGTGCCTAAAGCGTCCTGAATAAACAGGTTTCTGAAGTTGTTCATGAAGTTTTGTGTCCCAAAGGTGATAGTGTTCGAGCCGGTGAAATAAGTGAAATTGGCAGTAAATTCAAAAATATCCTGATCCAATTCATTGGCATGCCTGAATCGCTCTACACCAAAATCCACGTTCCCGCCACTTGGTGTTTCCACTCGAACACTCGGGAATTGATTATCGCCAAAATCCGCTTCCTGGCGAAATCGTGAATAGGCAACTTTAACTTCACTAACCAGGTGTTCCGACCATGCACTGTTCATTAAAACCGAAAAGTTGCTCTGGTTTGCGCGTTGTCTGTATTGTCTGTTTTCAAGCGAAAATGCATTGAATCCCCTTGAAATTCCGCGATCATCATAACCATTAATCAGATTTTGCTGGTAGGTTAGGCGATGTCTGTCGGTCATATTCCAATCAAACTTTGCAAACAGTTTCCAGTCGTCAGTACGCTGTGTAATTCTGTCAAATCCACCCGGATCAAATCCATATTGATCTCTGGATATATTGATTATTTGTGAAAGTTCATCCTGTGAGCCACGAAAATTAGATTCCGGAAAATTAAAAACGGGAGAGCCTTCTCTCTTTATTTCACCGCTGACAAAGAAAAAGAGCTCATTCTCTATAATCGGGCCACCAAGGCGGAATCCTGTTTGATACTCATTGAAGTCTTCAATCGGGCTTTCTTCACCTAACAAAGAACCACTTATAAAATCCTGATTTCTGCCATAGTAATAAGCAGAGCCTTCTAATTGGTTGGTACCACTCCGTGTAACTGCATTAATGGAACCACCGGTAAAGTTACCATGTTGAACGCTATATGGAGCTATTTCTACCTGAAATTCCTGAATCGCATCCAGCGAAATAGGATTTCCAATTGTTGGGATTGCATCACTTCCAAGCCCAAAACGATCTTCAAAGGCAACGCCATCAATTTGAATGGCATTTCTTCGGCCGCTGCGCCCGGCAATATTGTTACCACTCACCTGTGGGCTGAGGCGTGTGTAATCCTGTATACTTCTGCTTATCGAGGGAAGTGCATCAAGCTGGTCACGGCTTACCCGAGATCTTGCGCCGGTTCTATCACTTGAAATAACTGCATCTCTTTGTGCAACCACTGCAATCTCGTCCAGAGTCATTGCTTCATCAACAAGAGAGAAATTTACCCTGTAATCCTGGCCCAGTTCCAAATTTATTCCGGTTTCTTCAGCAGATCGAAATCCAATAAAAGAAACGCGAACTGTGTATGGGCCTCCAACCCTTACATTACGGATATTAAAGCGCCCATCTGCACGAGTAGCTGTGCCATATTCGGTACCGGACGGTTCATGAGTAGCAATAACACTTGCACCGGGTAACGGTTCTCCATGTTCATCTGTAACCGTACCATTAAAACTTGCTGAGGTCGTTCCCTGCCCATAAACTACTCCCCCAAAAGCGATAATAAAAAATGTTATTCCTGCGATTAACAGGCCAAAGTATTTTTTTAACATATTGATTGTTTGGTTTTAGTTTTATTGTGTGAGGCTAAAATTTTCTGATTCAAACACTATCAAAAAATCTTAACCAATTGTATAGTTAGCATGCAAGTATGGGATCTGGCCCCAAAGCGACAAATAGTGATAAAACCGAGAAGAAATACACCAAAATTTCAAAATGCAGAACAGAGGCTTTTTCTATTTGAAGTTGCATTCGCATGATAACAAATTAATGTTACCTTGCTGTTAATTCTACTATAGAATTTAAGGCATTTTCACCAAAATTTTTCCCTTGCTTATATCATTTCCGCAGTAAAAAAAACGCCCTCTATCTCATCTAATATTATGTTTTTGGACTTATAAACAACTTATCCACAATCAGGTAAAGCTACACTGTGCGAATAAACTTTTTATAGATTCGCACCAGCGTCTTTTGCCGCAGGCCGGCATAATACCCTATAAAAATCACCGTGAAAATTGTTTGCAGCCGTACTACACCGTTTTCCCTGTATTTTCGCGCTGAAGTGATCACCGGTTTTTTCAGCACATCAAACCTGCCGTGTTTTTTGCACTTCCTTACAATTTTCTGATCTTCCATCACCACCAGTGATTCATCAAAACCGCCGATTTTTTCAAACAGCTCATTTTTAACAAACAGGCTTTGATCACCAAATCGAAGAAATGTGGATGAAAACCGGGTAAACCAGGCGTAAAAAGCAAGCAGCGGGTGATTATCATCAAACCGGAGCCTGAAACAGCCGGCATCAGCTCCATTTTGAATCTGGTTCATAATCGCAGAATCAAAATCCGGGGGTGGGGTTGTATCGGCATGCAAGAAGTAGAGTATCGTTGATTTGGCATTTTTTGCCCCTGCATTCATCTGTTTGGCTCTCCCTTTTTCCTGAGAATTGATGACCCTGGCATGATGCTCCCGTGCCACGTTTGTGCTGTTGTCGCTGCTACCCCCGTCAACTACAAGAATTTCGTTAACAAAGCCGCTTTGTGGTTTCTGCAGTTCGGGTAAAAGTTTGTTCAACGCCTCCTCTTCATTCAGCACAGGAATGATTATTGAGATTCCATCTTCCATCAAAAAAATCTGCTATTTTCAAGGTCTTCTGCCGTGTCAATATCATTCAGAACCGGAAGCATAGTATGCGAAAGATTATTTGACTCAATATTTGATATGGTTTGGGCCAATACCTGATCTGTGCTCCAGCTCACACCGGCAAATACCTCCGGACAATGGCGATTCATTCCCAGCAGATAATACCCGCCATCTTCCGATGGCCCCAGAACAACCTGCCTGCTTTCAAGCTCATGAAATGCCCGTTCAATAATTTGCGGTGTAATGCCGGGACAGTCGCTGCCAATAATTACAATTTTTTGATGCCCGGCCTTAAACCCACGGTTGAATGCATAATTCATCCTGTTACCCAGGTTATCCCCCTTTTGCAGGTATTTCTCAAATTCGGGTTCATTGATGTCATCCTGAACGTCAATAAAATCAGAATACCAAACCTGCCTGCGGGATTTTACACTGACTGCCGTTTTAATAGTATGGGACAATAACGTTCGATAGACATCCAGCGCCTTCTGATCTCCCACGGTTTTTGCCAGCCGGGTTTTAACTTTTCCCTTTCGGGGATTTTTTATAAATACAAGCAGCAGATTATCTTTCTGATTATTCATTCGTTATAATATCCTCACATTTTACAGTAATGATCATCAAACTAACCTTACAAGCATTATGAAACAAAAAGGCATTTTTTCGGTATAAAAAATGTTTATTCTCATAAATTTCATTCAACATTTGTAACATGTGATTTACTATTTCTAATTGAATATTAGTTCTGTGTTAATCGATCTAATAATAAAGTATTTACTAAAAAAATATGAATCCGCTAATGTATAAGGCCGGCTTTTTCATTCTTACAATTCTTTTATCTATTTCACTTTTTGCTTCTGAATCTGAGGCACAAAACAGGCCTGGAAATACTGAGCTTGGAATTATCCTGGGTGAACCTACCGGAATCAGCCTGAAATACTGGCAATCGGGTTCCACAGCTTTTGATGGTGCAGCGGCATGGTCTTTCGGCAGAAATGAGTCTGTTCATCTACATGCCACTTACCTTATGCATCAACCGCTTGAAGTAGATCGCGGCAGCCTGGCTCTTTACTACGGCCTGGGTGCCAGAACCGTTCTGGCTGATGATCCAAAACTGGGAGCCAGAATTCCAGTCGGGCTTCAGTACATTATTGCAAACAGCCGGCTGACATTCTTTTTTGAAGTAGCGCCTATTTTTGATGTGATGCCATCAACCAGTTTTGGTGTGAATGGCGGACTTGGAATCCGTTATTTTTTATGATACGCGATCGGGATAGGAATGAGTTGACAGTTCAGTTAACAAATGCATGTTAAGCAAAAAAAGAACCTTCAAGCGTGCGCAAGCTCCTTGAAGCGTTCTTTTGATGACTACAAAGTGACGCTTGAAGGACTTCCGCTTTGCTTCAGACGCTTCAAGGACACTTTTTACATGCCAACTTAGGATAAGGAATTGCCAACTGTCAACTGCGGAATTGTCAACTCAAATTCAGCTCTTGTTTATAAACTCAATAGTTATTCCAAAAGTAGACACTAAAATCGCTCCAGAATCTTACCTCAACTGCTTCGCTTTATTTTATCGATCTCAATTTCGAGTTTCTGCAGCCTCTCTTCTTTTTTGTTTATGTTCTCTTCGGCTTTATCAATTTTTGATTTTACATCATCGAGCAGAGAGCTGCCGCTGCCGGTCGGTTTGAAGTAACTGAGAGATTCTTTCATCTGAATGAGTTCATTGCTCAGTTTGCTAATCTCTTTTCTGAGCCTGTCGGCCTCATCCTGTTTACCTTTTATTTCGGTAAGGTCGTCTGTGGTAAAGTGTTCAACATTTTCTTTACCCACAATATCGGCCGCTGATTTTGCCGCACGGAACCGCTCATAGATTACATCACAAATTTCACGATACTCTTTCCAGAGCCTGTTTTTATGTTTTATGGGCACATATCCTGCTTTTTTAAACTCTTCTTGTAAAGGTTTGGCCTCGTTTACTGCCTCGATAGGATTTTCATGTTTTTGAAGTTCACGAAGCTTGTCGAGAATCTCTTCTTTTTCTTTGAGGTTGTCTTTGCGCTCTTCTTTAACTTCTTTGAAAAATTCCCGGCGCCGGTCGTAAAAATGATCCATAGCCCCTTTGAATTTTTTCCAGATCTTGCCCGATTTCCGGCGCGGCACCGGCCCGATCCGTTTCCACTCTTCCATTAATTGCTGCAACTGATTGTGAGTTTTGCTCCACTCTTCGGAATCTTTCAGCTCCTCGGCTTTCTCAATCAATTTCAGTTTCTTGTCATAGTTGCGGTCTTCCTGTTCACGCAGCTTGTCGAGATTGTCACTCTTTTTCTGATTAAACGCATCTGTGGCCGCCTTGAAACGATCCCACATTTCGTTTTCATCTTTTTGCGGAAGGTTACCCGTTTTTTTCCACTGCCGGTGCAATTTATTGACCCTGCGGGCTGCTTTGGCAAGATCTTCGGCATCAATCAGGGCTTCCGCCTCATCGATCAGTTTTTTCTTCTTAGACAAAAACTTTTCGATATTTTTCCGATACTTTTTGTCGTACTTAAAACGCATTGAGTGGAAAGTGTCCTGCGTTTTGTGAAACCTATCCCAGACCTCCTGATTTTTTTCGGCCGGTACCCTGCCAATTTTTCTAAACTGTTTGGCATAGTTGTTCAGTTTTTTTTCAATCTCCTGCCAATCCGATTTTTCATCCACACCGCTGATGAACTTCTCCATCTTTTCAAGAATCACCAGCTTTCCGGTCAGGTTGTCTTCTTCCTGCTGCTTTTGCTTTACAAGGCGGTCAACTTTATGTTCTTCAAACGTTTTCAGATATCCTGAAAAAGCAGCATCAAGTTTCTCCTCTTCTTCGGCGGGTATGGGTTTAATCTGCTCCCACTTATTTTTAAAGCGGGCTACATCCCGTGTATGAGTCCACTTTTCTTGATCAATAATTTCTTTGAACTGTTTGAGTAGTTCTTTCTTCTTCTCGAGATTTTCCTGCCGGATTTTTTTCTGTTGTTCGTAATGGGCTTTTTTCTTCTCTTCGAGCTGTTCGCGAAGATTGTCAATTTTTTCCCGGTACGGTTTTATGGCTTCCTTGTCAGCATCAGGGCCTTCACTCCAGAGCAGATCAAGATTTTCAAATTCTGCTGTGGCGTACGACCAATCGGTTAACTCGCCCAGGGTTTCGGCTTTATCGGCCAGCTCTTTGTAATAATCTTCTGGTGATTTTTCTTCCTCAGCTTCAACAGCCTTTTCTTCACTCTCTTTGGTGCTGTCTTCGATTTCTTCGGCCTCTTCTGAACCGGCAACATCTTTTTCTTCTTTAATTTCCTCAGAAGGATCTTTTACTTCTTCTTCATCAGCGATTTTTTTCTCTGAAGTTTTCTCACCATCTGTATCATCTGAAACGGAATTTTCTATATCCGTGGTTTTATCATCAGACTCCTCAACTGCTTCCACTTCTTCATCTTCTGATACTGCTTCTGTCTTTTTTTCTACGTCATGAGCATCATCAGTCACCTCAGAAGCAGCTTTCTTTTCATCTTCATCTGCTGCTTCTTTTTCCTTCTTAGATTTCTCTGTTTCAGCAGTTTCCTCCACAACCTCCTCAGTTGGTTCGGGACGGAGCTCTTCAATTTTCTGCTTTGCCTCCTCAATCAGAGATTCAAAATCACCAATAGCTTCTGCCTGTTTGGCCTCGGTAATCAGATCTTTCAGTTTGGTTTTCAGTGCGTCTGTATCGGGGCTTTCGCTTTCTGTCTTTTTTACAAGTTCATCAAAACTGGATTTTATATCGGAGAAAGCTTCTTCAAGATTAGTGATTTTATTCTCCACCTTTTCGGGTTCAACAGTGGTAAGAGTTCTCTCTTCAAAAAATTTGTTTTCTTTTAATTTAACCTCTCCTTCAGATGTAACGTAGGCAAATTTATTTTCAAAAAGAAGGTTATTATCGTTGGTGGTATTTTTGTTTTTATTAGTCAAAACAGAACTTCTTTGGGTTGCAAAATTACGGCTCGAAGCCTTCTATGTAAGCTTTATAGTTTAACGAACATTCAGCCTCTAATCAACTATCTGATTTATTTTAGAACGGTTTGTAAACATTAAAAATTCAATCCGGATAAATTTCGTTCTGCACTCCCGCCCAATAAAATAAAAGCCCCATCCATCCGGGGCTTTTAAATGTTGTTTAGAATATTAAAACTTGTGTTCTTAATTCTCTTTGAAAAGGTGCACATCTCTTTGCGGGAACGGAATAGACAATCCTTCTTTGTCGAACGTTTTATAAACCTGCTCGTTCATTCTGAAGAAGACACCCCAAAAGTCTGGTGAATTTACCCAGGCACGGACTGTAAAATCTACCGAACTGTCTCCCAGTTCCTTTACGGCTATAAAAGGCTCAGGGTCGGCTAATATTCGATCATCTTCAGACAATAACCGCCTTAAAACTTCATAAGCTTTGTCTACATCATCTCCATACCCAATTCCGAAAGTCCAGTCTACACGCCTTGTGGGCTGCTTGGAAAAATTAACCAGAGAACCTGTTGCAAGCGGGCCATTGGGAATAATCACGGTTTTATTGTCGGGAGTATTCAAAATGGTTACAAAAATCTGAATTTCTTTTACAGTCCCCATATATCCCTGGGCATCAATAAAATCCCCGACCTTGAAGGGCTTAAACAGCAGTATCATGACACCTCCTGCAAAATTTTGCAGCGTACCGGACAATGCCAGACCAATAGCAAAAGCGGCAGCACCAAGTATGGCGATGAACGATGTCATCTCAACACCCAGCACACTGATGGCCGTAATGTAAACGAGAATCTTCAGCAATACCGATGACATGCTGATGATGAAGCTTTTCAGAGTAGCTTCAGTTTCTCCTTTATCCAGGCCTTTCTCAATACCTTTTACAATAAATTTTACGATCCAGAGACCGATAATCAGCGTTAATATTGCAAAAAGCAGATTTAGCCCATATTCTGTGGCCAGTGCCATTAAGTCTATTTCTGAAAAATCCATAGTTTTATTTGATTAGTTAATGATTCCGTTAGATTGCAGTTTACTTCTACAGATGAGACGTGTTCAGATTACTTTGAATGAGTGTACTTAATTTTTGATTCGCAGCTCTCATGCCCCGTCAGATTAATTAAGTTGTACATCATTAAATTTATAATGTTTAAAGGTAAGATAAAATACGATACTAATTTACTAAAACTTGAGGTTTAGCATTTCTGATATTTGTTAAATCCGGAGGCTGCCTATTGTCAATTCAAAAAGCACATTCTGGAAAATCTCGCCTTGATAACCAGAAATTTTTCAGTGATTTCAATTTTTTTAAGCCAGCCTCCGGTGTAATTTTTACTGATTATTCAAGATGGCTTCGGAGAATCCATGCCGTTTTTGAATGCACCTTCAGGCGATGGGTCAGTAAATCCAGTGTGGCTTCATCATCTGCTGTATCACAGGCGGGAAGAACTTCTCTTGCTGTTCTCAGGATTTTTTCATTATCAACGGCAAGCCTTCGTACCATTTCCAGTGCATCAGGCTGATCGGTGTCTTCTTCGATTGAGGTTATCTCCTGATACTCCCGAAACGATCCCGGCGCGCGATATCCAAGTGCACGGATACGTTCAGCAATTTCATCAATAGCTTCGGCCAGTTCGGTGTATTGCACCTCAAACTGTTCATGCAGCGAATGGAACAATTCACCGGTAACATTCCAGTGATAGTTGTGTGTTTTTAAATATACCATGTAGCTATCGGCCAGCACCCGCGACAGGCCTGCTACAATTTCGGCTCTGTGCTCTTCAGAAATTCCAATATTTACATCCATGTCTTTTCCCTTCTTTATTTCAGTTAGTGTACTCATGCTAAAAAAGTGGTCAATGTTTTTGTTTTACTGTTACTATGAATACAATTCCCGGCGTTTTTTAATTCCTTAATTATATTTCATTTCAGATGTAATAAATCGCATTAAATAAATCGAAAATATTGTGCTGTTTTTTAACCGGAATTTCCAGTTTATTTTAAATAGTTTCACCCTTCTCACTCAACTTTGCAATCATATAGGCAACTCAATTGATTTCAGCTACATGATTTTCTTCAATTAAATTTTCATTATTCATAACATTTAATGTAAATTTGAAATGCAGTATTCAGCACAATTCGAAGCGGATACAATTTTGCAGCACTTCGTATATCTGAGATTTGTGAATTATTGATTGGTAGAATTAAATTCAATCTTTTTTCAATTACAGCCAATTTTCCACACCATGTCCAAATCTTTCTTCACTGCGATTCTTGGCTCTTTTTTATTATTTGAAGTTGCAGTATCCCAGGAAATATCGTTCCGGTTCAGCCATCTCACTCCGGCCGATGGCCTTGCCTCTACTACTGTGGCTGGTATTACTCAGGACAGTTTTGGCTTTATCTGGATTGGTTCTCAGGATGGGATAAGCAGATTTGATGGGCGCAATTTTAAACATTTCAGGCCCAATCCGGCCGATACACTGTCGCTCACATCACTTGATGCCCAATATCTGACGGCCGACAGGCAGGGTGGTGTATGGATTACCATCACAGATTACGGGCTGAATTATTACGATCCCCATTTGGAAGGTTTCAGGCATTACGGCCCCGAACAGGGACTGCCAAAAGACCAGCGCTATACTGTAGTCAGTGTGGATCATCAAAACCGGGTGTGGGCGGCAACGGATAGCTCTGTCTATTTACTTGACGAAGATACCGGCCGATTTTACCGTGATGAGGGCCAGCAAGACGGAATTGTGTACAGGATGGCTGCTCATAACAACGGGGAACTACTTTTTTTCCAGCAATCGTATGATGGTGCTGTGTTTATCGGGAGACGGGATGAACAGGGCGAATATTCGTACGAACCGGTAACGCGTACACTGAATCCCTCGGGCAGACACCCCTACAGAATGCACCTGATAAAAGATAGTGATGGAAACGAATGGTTCGTTAACCAGGATCATGCGGCAAAAAAAACCGAGAATGAAGAATCGTGGCAATTTATTACTCCTCAAAATCAAAACTGCCTTGCAAATTTGCGGGAAGCAGTCATTGACAGCCAGGGATATCTTTGGGCAAAAACAACGGATTTACTTTGCCGAATGAATCTTGATTCAGCGGAGACCTCTGTGTTCAGGCACAACCCCGAAGATCCCGCAAGCATTTTGCCAATCCGTTCCGGTGGCGACAGCAGAATATTTATTGACCGGCAGGAAATTTTGTGGGTTGCCCACTATGCTTCGGGTATTAGCCGGACAGATCTTTACAGCGGTGGTTTTAACCTCTATAATATGCAGAACCGGCTTCCCACAAACGATGTAATTTCTGTTCTGGAAGCGAGCAACGAAACGTTTTGGGTGGGTGTAAGAATGCTGGGCAACAGCCTGATACATTTCAACAAAAACGGAAGTGTGATTAACCGCTACGGATCATCCCGTTTCGATGCTCCCGCAGGACGAACAGTTGACAACCAATTAAGCCATCCGCATGCTTTTGCTCTTGCGGAATCGCAGGATGGCTCAATCTGGGTGGGTACAGGAAGCTCTACCACTATTTTTGGCGGGTTGAACAGAATTCGCCCCGGCAGTACGTCCATCACCCGGTTCAAAAACGATGCAGACGATCCGGGCTCTCTGCCGAACAACAACATCGAAGCACTGGCTGCGGACGGGAGCGATCGCATCTGGATTTTATCATCATCCGAAGACCTTCACTGGATCAATCCAGCCAACGAACAATTTACAAGGCATGAACTGCCTGATACCAATACAATCAGTTCATCCTCAAATCAATTTCTTTATGCTGATTCTTCCGGCAATCTCTGGATTAAAAAATCCGGACATAAAAACCTGTACCATCTCCGGCACGAAACACTCGAAATAAACACTCTGAAAATTCATTTTTCTGATGAGGATAGCCCTGAGGATCTAATGGGAGAAATCAATGCTATTCACGAAGATGTTGACGGGCAGTTCTGGGCTGGAACCAATGTTGGATTCGGACAATTTCATCCTGAAACCGGACGGGTGCTGCGATGGTTTTCTGACGGCGACCTGATGCTGCCAACTAATGAAATTGCCGGAATTCAATCTGACGACAACGGATTCCTTTGGCTTTCTACCATCTACGGAATCGTAAAATTCAATCCCGATAATCATGAGATAACACATTTTGGGTTTGACCGCGGCTTGCAGGGCAATATATTTAGCAGCAATGTCAGCTTCAGGGGGCAATCCGGAAGTATATATTTTGGCGGCGCCGGCGGGCTGAATATTTTAAGGCCAGAACAGATCACCACCAATCCATTTCCGCCGGATGTGGTTTTTACCAATCTGCATGTGGACGGTCGCGCTGTTGAACCCGGAGATGACGCTCCCATCACCGAATCTCTGCTAATTGCCGATCAAATTGTGATAGACCCCTCGGTTACCACCCTCACGATTGATTTTGCCGCATTGCATTTCGCAAGCCCGCACAGAAATGAGTATCGCTACATTCTGGAAGGTTTCGATTCAGAATGGCTTTACGGTGGAACTGCCGGCAGCGCTACTTATACCAACCTGGCGCCCGGCGAATACACATTCAGGCTGATGGCCAGCAACCGCGACGGTATTTGGAGTGAAGGTGATGACCTGATCAAAATTATAACCGTGCTGCCGCCCTGGTACAGAACCTGGTGGGCTTACACTATATATGCCCTGATTTTTGTGCTGGGAGTTTTTGCCGTAGACCGGTTTCAGCGCAGAAGGCTGATACGGCGAGAAAGAGAGAAAGCACGGGAACGCGAACTTGAACAAGCCCGTGAAATAGAGAAAGCTTACAATAATCTCGAAAAAGCACATCAAAATTTAAAAGAAGCACAGGATCAGCTTGTGCAGCAGGAAAAACTGGCATCACTTGGCCAGCTTACCGCGGGAATAGCCCATGAAATCAAAAACCCGCTGAACTTTGTGAATAATTTCTCGGAGGTGAGTTTGGAGTTAGTTGAGGAGGCGAGAGAGGAAGTGCGACAGGAGACGGAGGACGGGGGACCGGAGAGTGGGAAGGGAAAAACTCCCCTCTTGAGCGGGGACGGCATTGCTGAAAGCGATGCCAGGTGTGTGTCCAGTGAGGCTCAGAACTCAAATCTCATCCTCCAAATACTCGACGACATTGAAACCAACCTTCGCAAAATCCATGAACACGGCAGCCGCGCAAATAATATTGTGCAATCCATGCTGATGCACAGCCGAACCGGCAGCGGCAAACTGGAACAGTCTGATCTCAATAAAGTAGTGAAGGAATCTGCCAACCTGGTTTTTCACGGCTTGAAGGCTTCCGGAAAACCCAATAATGCTGAAATTGAGTATGAACTGGATAAATCAATCGGCAAAGTGCCGCTCATAGCCGAAGACATGAGCCGTGTAATCCTAAACCTCTGCAACAACGCATTTGATGCCATGATGGAAAAGGGAAAAACAGAGGAAAATGGTTCCGGCTATAAACCTAAACTTACTGTTCGTACCAAAAAACATAAGCGAAAAATCATCATAGAAATTGAGGATAATGGCCCGGGAATCCCCGATAAAATCAAAGACAAAATCCTGCAGCCATTTTTTACCACAAAAAAAGGAACCCAGGGAACAGGGCTTGGCCTCAGCATTACACACGATATAATTAAGCTGCATGGCGGTTTTTTGAATATCAAATCTCAGCCGGGAAAGACTGTATTCAGGATTCAGCTTCCGGAATAAAACGTTTTCTACTACATACTTTTTATTGATGCAACCAGCCTGTTAATTTATCGTATTTCCTGAAGTTCGGCCCATGTGTACTTTTTTTAATTTGTTGGTGTGAAAACATTACTATCAAATGTATATTCATGCAGCAATCCAGCGTGTGCAGTACTTCTGGATAGCTTTCCTCAACTTTAACTGCATTTTTGGTTATGTACTACACTACTGCTTTCACCAAAGTAAAACGCCTAATTAACGCATTTACCCGTTGGATTAAAATGTCGAAATTGTCCCTCCGTCAGCCGACGGAGGGAAAGCGATCCCGACAGAGATCGGGAGAGCAGGGAGATGACCACATGAGTATTGATTTCATCCAAATTTTTTATGTTTGGCTTAAATCAAGTACATATCATCCCCCATTGCCCCCTTCAAAAGGGGGACACTCTTCAAAACAACCTCAACCGGTAAA
>SL_3KL_010_SEDDRAFT_10001230_pt1 | contig 22991 bp, 11 predicted proteins | sample SodLakKL_010_SED_2_FD_10381 | JGI IMG/M metagenome (IMG submission 10381) | reverse complement strand
AATGATCCGTTGATTGATGAACAATATTATCTGACAAGCATTGATGCTTTCCGCGGATGGCATATCTCGCGGGGCGACACCAGTACGGTGATCGGTATTGTGGACACCGGCGTTGACCTGCACCACCCTGACCTCAGGGATGCCATCAAATACAATTATGATGACCCCATCAATGGTGAAGATTCAGATGACGATGGCTATGTTGACAATTTCTATGGGTGGGACCTTGGTGAGGGCAACAATGACCCTTCTTACAACAAAAGGGGCCATGGGGTTCATGTTTCCGGTATTGCCGCGGCAACTGCCGATAACGATGAGGGCATTGCCGGTGTTGGATTTTTTTCAAAGTTCTTGCCAGTAAAGGTAGACGATGAGTTTGGTCTCCTGATAAAGGCTTATGAGGGCATCGTATACGCCGCCGATCAGGGAGTTTCAGTGATCAACTGTTCGTGGGGGAGNCATTTCAATGCAGGCCCCTTTGGACAGGATATCATTGATTATGCGGTCCTGAACAGGGATGTTGTGGTTGTTGCGGCGGCCGGCAATGCCAATACCCCGCAGCCTTTTTATCCCGCCTCCTTCGATCATGTGGTCAGTGTTGCGGCCACCGACAGCCTGGATCGGAAAACCGGTTTTTCCAGCTATGGTGCCTTTGTCGATCTGAGTGCTCCCGGCATAGATGTATTGTCTACCTGGATCAATGATTCTTATTTATCTTCGGCAGGCACCTCCATGGCCTCTCCAATCGTAGCAGGTGTTGCTGCCATTTTAAGGTCCCACTACCCCGCAAAGGATGCCCTGCAGATCGGTGCCATGCTGAAGATGACCGCTGATCCCATCGATGATGTGGAGGGCAACGAGGACTACAATGGACAGCTTGGGCACGGACGTGTCAACCTCTACAGGGCCCTCACCGAAACCCACTGGCCTTACGTGCGGATCAAAAGCCACCTTGCAGGTGAAGATACATATGCGGCAGTCAGGCCTGGTGACAGCTTTCAGCTGGAAATGCAGTTTCAGAACCTTTTAACCCCTGCCCATGGTGTCATGGCCGTTCTTACCACCACATCAGAAAAGCTTACAATGGTCACAGATACTGTGTATCTGGGCAACATTGACAGTCTTGAGGTGGTCAACAATGCAGAAAACCCTTTCATTGTCAATGCGCTGCCTGATCTTTCCGTGAATCACGAAACCCTGTTTACTGTCTCCTTTTATGATGAGGCGCTGCAAAAAGCAGGCAGGCACTCATTCCGGCGCATTCTGAACCGTGACTATGTGAATATCCATGCTGGGCCCATCACAACAACCATTTCGGCCAGCGGGGCAATAGGCTTCAACTATCCGTATTATAGCCAGGGTAAAGGACTGACTTACAATGATGGTTATACGGTCATCAGCTGTGGCGGATTGTTGCTCGCCAACAGTATCCATGAGGTGGCAGACAACATATATGGGGCTGCCCCGGGTAGATTCAGCGACATATTTATGCCTGTGGAGCTCCCCGAAATGTTTACAGATCATCCATTGGCTCCCATCAAGGTGGCGGGCCGCTTAAGGGATTGGTCTGCAGAAGCAACCGGGCCCCTGAATGTGGATGTCGCCTACAGGGTGTTTTTCTGGGATGCAGACCCCGCTGAGGACTTCTTTATCTTGCAATACCATATTGTCAATCGCGCTGAAACCATGTACCATGATTTTTTTGCCGGCTTTTTTGCCGACTGGGTGTTGCGAAACAACAAAAACCACAGGGCAAGCATTGATATCCCTGCCAGGCTGGCTTATTCCTTTTCTGCGGAAGGCGGTCATTACGCCGGGGTACAAATGCTTTCGGATGGAGGTATGCGGCATTATGCATTTGATAAACAAGGTGCCGGGGGAAGCATGCGTTTGGACAATGGCTTTTCAGATTTCAAAAAGTACACTGCACTTACTTCCAATCGTTTAAGCGCAGGGTATTACAAGGAAGACAATAACATCGCCTCGCTGCTGAGCAGTGGCCCCCACTTTCTCCATCCGGGTGATACGCTCGAGGTTGCCTTTGCCATACATTTGGCCGGCAACTTCCCTGACATACTGGAGAATGCGAACAAGGCCCGTATTTATTATCAGGCCTTAGAGGAGATCCAAACCGATGTGCGTTCATTAACGGGCACATCATGCCCCCAGCTTCTCAGGGCATACCCAAACCCCTTTACCAATCAGATCACGGTGAAGTTCTGCGGAGGGCTCACAGCAAACCATGTACTGACTTTGTACGATATCCATGGCCGCCCGGTAAAGGAGACCAGGTTGCCGTCACCGATATCGGCTTTCGACCACATTATCCTACCTGCTGAAAGCCTGCAGCAGGGAGTATATATACTGCGCCTGCATGGCCCCGATGCGGACTTCGCCATGCGTGTCATCAAATGGTGAACACCACGGCATTTCGACCATAAGGACCCTCTGGTGACTCCTGTAAAAAACGGCAAATTGTATTTCTTTTTTTTAGCTGTCTGTGTGTGATTTTATATAAAAAAAATAACCTGTACATTTGTTGCAACGAACAATCTTGATTGATGGATATTCAATACATTGGCGAACATTTGTTTTGGGGTTATGCCGGTCGCTTTGCCATGTTTATTGCTTTTTTCAGCGCAATAGTTGCTGCTTTTTCTTTTTACCGGGCCTCTGCCACTGGCCGCCTCGATTTTCGGCAATGGCGGAGCTGGGGCCGCAAGGCATTCAGGATACATGGCCTGATGGTGGGGATGGCATCCTTTGTGCTTTTGTACATGTTGCTGAACCGTTTCTATGAGTATCGCTACGTGTGGATACACATGGAAAACAGCCTTTCTGCAGGATACCGTATTGCCAGTTTCTGGGCAGGTCAGGAAGGCAGCTTGCTTTTCTGGGCTCTGTGTCAGGTGGTGTTTGGCCTCCTGTTGATACGCTATGCCCGTCAATGGGAGTCGCAGGTCATGACTGTTTTTTCCGTTTCCCAGGTATTTATGATCAGCATGCTGCTGGGACTGCGCTTCGGAAATGTAAGTATCGGTCTTGATCCCTTCTTGCTTTTACGGATGGCCCCGGAGAACCTCGACAACCACTTCTTCCATAACCCCGATTACCTTGCCCTGATCACCGATGGCAATGGCCTGAACCCGCTATTGCGTAATTTCTGGATGCTGTCGCATCCGCCGGTCACCTTTATAGGCTATACTGCTTTACTGGTCCCTTTTTGCTATGCGCTGGCCGGGTTATGGCGAGGCAAGTTCCACGACTGGATACGGCCCGCCCTGCCATGGAGCATCCTCGGCATTTTCTTCCTGGGTGCCGGCATCCTGCTGGGCGGAGTATGGGCTTATGAATCGCTTACTTTTGGGGGATTCTGGGCCTGGGATCCCATCGAAAACGCCTCGCTCGTGCCCTGGCTCACCCTGGTCGCTGCATTGCACCTAATGCTGGTTTCACAAAAGAAAAGACATACCTACTTCCCGGCATTCCTCTTCGTAATACTGGCCTTCGTATTTGTGATCTATGCCACCTACCTCACACGAAGCGGGGTGCTCTCCGATACCTCTGTGCATTCATTCGGCAGCGACGGCATGGGAAACCATATACTCTTGTACCTCTTTTCATTCCTGATAATGGGATTGGTGCTCCTGTTCAGGGAATACAAACGCCTGCCGACGAAAGACAGCGAAAAAATATTCACGCGCGACTTCTGGATGTTTGTCGGTGCCCTGGTCATGGCATTGTCCGCTTTTCAGATCATATTCAGCACATCCATCCCGGTGTTCAACAAACTACTGGGCACAGGATTGGCACCACCCACCAACGTGGTGTCCCACTACAATAACTGGCAACTCCCTTTTGCCGTCGCCATCGCCCTTCTTATCAGTGTAACACACTTTATCCGTTGGGGCAGGAATGACTTCAGACGATTCATGAAACGGATCAGCCTCTCATTGAGCCTGGCACTGATAACAACCGTAATGATCGCTGTTTTCCACGGCATCGACCGTACCGCCCATGTCCTGATGCTGTTTTCCGCCCTCTTTGCCCTCTTCTCCTCACTTGACATGTTGTTTCGTTTTCGCAAACAGTATATCAGCACAGGCGGGGCTGTCACCCACCTGGGAATGGCCCTGTTCCTCCTGGCTGTCCTCCTTACCTTTTCCAAAAAGACCACGATCTCTGAGAACACCTCCGGCTATTTCCTCGGTGAGAACTTCAAGGAAACAGAAAACCTTTTGCTGATCAAAGGAGAGATCCTGCCCATGGGCGAATACCATGTAACCTATGCAGGAAGGCGTTTTGACGGTGAGCGCATCCATTACCAGGTGGACTTCCTCAAAAAGAACAAAGCAGGCAATTATTACAAGGCCTTCAGTTCGTTTCCGGCCGTTTTGCTCAACGAGCGAATGGGCAATGTATATGAACCCTATGCAAAAGTATTCCCGTTCAGCGACATCTTCACCTATGTGAGCTTTGCTGACCTGAGCGAAGATGAGTCCCCGGAACCCTTTGCCCTGATCGACAGGTTGCAGGTTACGGTGGGCGACACCATTCCACTTGACAATAACCATCTGATATTTAATGAAATAAAGACTGAGGCTTATGAGGGTGGAAATGATCCTGAGAATATCAGGGTAAAAGCATTGCTGGAGATACGAACCCATTTCGGCGAACGTTATCCCTTACAGCCCTCTTTCGTGTTTGCAGATGGGGAGGTGATCCATGAGGACGACCTGGTGCAGAACCTTGGTCTGAAGTTCCGTTTTCTGCGGGCCAGGGACGAACCCCATACCATAGAGCTTGCGATATATGAGGAACAGCCTGAATTCATCATCATAAAGACGGTGGTTTTTCCGATGATCAACCTGCTGTGGCTTAGTATTGTGATCTTGCTCATGGGTTTGTGGACCTCCTTTCGCGGCCGGAAGAAGGCTGCGGCCAGGCGGAGGGACTGAGGGATGGTGGCTTGTGCGAGAATGAAGTCTTTGTCTTCTGGCAATGCACTCCACCGGCTTAAAAGGAGATGGTCAAATGCCAGGCGGGGATGATTGAAATGGGTACTGCGAACGGATTTATAAACAGAGAAAACGCACTTCACGATGGAGAGAGACACCAGGGTCGTTTTGCTGGGTGCCGGTAATGTTGCGACGCATTTGGGCAGGGCCTTTACAAGGTCCGGATGTAGTGTGTTGCAGGTGTACAGCCGGACCATATCTTCTGCCAAGAACCTTGCCGCCAGGCTGGATTGTGCTTTTACTGACAGGACGGATTCGATCAAAACAGATGCTGACCTGTATGTGATTGCCGTTCCGGATGATGCCATTGCTGATTTGGCGGCCCGTTTCCCGTTAAAGGACAAAATGCTGGTGCACACTTCGGGCACTGCCGGCATGCATGATTTGCAGGTGGGAAGTACCCGGTACGGTGTCTTGTATCCCCTGCAGACATTCTCCAAAACGGTTGATGTTGACTTTTCGCAGGTTCCCCTATTCCTGGAGGTTGCCCGTACGAAGGACAGGGGTTTTCTGGATGCCGTAGCCCGCCGGATCAGTAAAAAAGTTTTCTGGGCCTCAGACGATCAGCGCCGGCAGTTACACCTGGCAGCAGTCTTTGCCTGCAACTTCGTAAACCACATGTACGCCGTGGCTGAAGATATCCTTGAGGAAAAAGGTTTGCCGTTCGACCTGCTGCACCCACTGGTACAGGAAACTGCCCGCAAGGCGATGGCAGCCGGCCCCTCTGAGATGCAGACCGGCCCGGCACGCCGGTATGATCTGGGGGTGCTTGAAACACATGCCCGGATGCTCGCTGCCAAACCGGAATATCGCAAAATGTATAACTTTATCAGCAAAAATATTCGAGAGAGATATACATGCTGATGGACTGATCAACATAAAATATATGACGAATTACAAACAGCTACTTGAAAAAATCAACACCTTTATCTTTGATGTGGATGGGGTGATGACCAGGGGAATTGTACTGTTAACCCCCCAGGGAGAGATGTTGAGGAGCATGAATGTCAAGGATGGTTATGCACTGCAGCTGGCAGTCAGGAAAGGGTATCGCATCATCATTATTTCCGGCGGCAGCTGTGAGTCTGTCAGGCAGCGCTTTCTTCTGCTGGGGGTGAAAGATGTTCATCTTGGCGTGGGGAATAAGCTGAAGGTCTTTCAAAAGATCATTCAGGAAGAGCAGCTTGACCCTGACCGCATTTTGTACATGGGCGACGACGTGCCGGATTATAAAGTGATGCGGGAGGTCGGAGTGCCGGCTTGTCCTGCCGATGCTGTAGAAGAGATCAAATCCGTTTCCCGGTATGTTTCTTCTTTCGGGGGTGGCAATGGTTGTGTGCGCGACGTGATAGAGCAGGTGATGAAAGTGCACGGGACCTGGTTTGATGATGATGGCTTTCATTGGTGAACGGTGCGTTGCACGTTGACGGTTTTGAGTATGGCATGTTCCTGCCACCTGGTATCTGTTGATTGACGAACAAACAGTTAGAGAAAAAAGAGACCAATAATCATATACAGTGTTACCGTGTTTTAAAGACTACGATATTATTCTGGCTTCCCGGTCGCCACGCCGTAAGGCATTGATGGAAGCAGCCGGCATCCCTTTTCGTATCATGGTAAGGCCCACGCCCGAGACTTTTCATGATGGCATGACGCCAACAGAAGTGGTGATGCATCTGTGCCGTGAAAAAGCGGACTGCTTTGCCGATGAAATAAAAAATGATGAAGTGGTACTGATCACTGCTGATACCATCGTGGTGCACCAGGGCAGCATCATCAATAAGCCGGCCGACGCAGCCGATGCTTTCTGCATGCTGTCGGCTTTGTCGGGAAGCACGCATGAGGTATATACCGGTGTTTGCATACGCCACCGCGAGGAGGAAAGGGTCTTTCATGACCATTCACTGGTGACCTTTCGCCCGTTAAAAGATGAGGAGATCTCCTATTATATCGAACATTATGCGCCTTATGATAAAGCAGGCGCCTATGGCATACAGGAGTGGATCGGATACATCGGGATCAGCGGCATACAGGGCTCGTACCATAATGTGATGGGGCTGCCGGTGCACATGGTGTATGGGGTGTTACAGGAGATGCTTTGCACTCAAGGATGACAAGCTGAAAGGTTGTAAGCCCGGAAAGTTAAGAATAATAAGCTGGCTGTTCGAGGGCTCATGTTGGTGGCGGCGTGAGCATAATGGATAATAGAAGGCCATAAAAGCTGTCTTTTGCAGATATGAATACCAACAATACAACAGGGGGGACCATCGCTCATTGGCAAAACATTTTGCTGTTGCTCTGTTTGCTTTTGCCTGCGCCGTCTATTGTTGCCCGCGAGGTGACTATCAACGAAGTGATGGCTTCCAATGCCACAACCATTGCTGATGAAGACGGCGATTACGAAGACTGGATTGAGCTTTACAACACCGGCGATACAGAGATACACCTTATTGGATATGGCTTGTCGGACGATTACGATAATCCTTTTCGTTGGGTTTTCCCCGACATCACCATGCAGCCGGGCGAGTTCCTGTTGATCTGGGCGTCGGGGAAAAACCGCAGCGATCCCGGCCAGTCCTTGCACACCAATTTTAGCATCAGCTCAGCAGGGGAGGAGGTGCTGATCACCCATCCTGATGGTACACGCCTCGATGAACTGGCACCTGCGTCCATCCCCACCGATATCTCTTATGGCCGGCAACCTGATGGGGTGGGACAATGGTTCTATTTCGCCAATCCCACGCCCGGAGAGTCCAATGTTAGCGAGGGACTGACAGGCCTACTGGACCAACCCCTTTTCTCTGCAGAAGGTGGGTTTTATACCAATGAATTGCAGCTGGATATCTCTCATCCTGATCCCGGTGTCACCATTATCTATACCACCGATGGTTCCGATCCCTGCATCAATAACCTGGAAGGTACATCCTATGAATACAAGAATGACTACCCTTATCAGCCTGAGGAACCATTTGGTGACTTCCTGACGCATGAATTCATCTCAAAGATATTTGATGGCGCGATCCTCATTGCCGACCGTTCTGCAGAACCTGACAAGCTGGCAAGAATATCCGCCACCGTTCAGCCACCCGTCTATATGCCGGATGACCCGGTACCCAAGGCCACGTTGATTCGTGCACGTGCTTTTCGTGAGGGGATGCTCCCCAGCGATATCATGACCCACACCTATTTTATTTCACCGGAAGGTCCCGGGCGTTTCACACTGCCGGTGATGGCCATCAGCGTGCAGGAAAACCACTTGTTCGACTATCAGGACGGGATCTACACCCCCGGCGTGGACGCCGACCAATGGCGTATGGATAATCCCGGTGAAACATTTAGCTGGCCATTCGATGGCAACTTTCGTCGACGGGGCGCTGAATGGGAATATCCTGCCCATATTGAGCTTTTCGAACAGCCGGATGGGGAAAGGGCTTTCGCCCAGGATATAGGAATACGCATCCATGGCGGTGCCACACGCTCTTTTCCAATGAAATCCCTGAGATTGTATGCACGGAACCAATATACCAACTCCCATCTCACCCATGCGTTTTTCGGGGATGGGATGCAGGCATACAAACGCCTGATATTAAGAAACTCAGGCAATGACTTCCCCACCGATCTCTGGCGGCCTGACTATCCGTCGCGGACAATGTTCAGGGATGCAGCCATACAGGCCATCGTTGCCCATATGCATTTCGACACCCAGGCATACCGGCCGGCTCTCCTGTTTATCAATGGTGAATACTGGGGCATTCAAAATATCCGTGAACGATACGACAAACATTTCCTGCACCGCAACCATGGCGTCGATGAGGAGAACATCGATCTGCTCACCGGAAAGGATGAAGTGAAAGAGGGAGACAACCTCCATTACCAGGCCACCATCGCTTACATTGAGACTTATGGCCTGGAAGACGATGCGCACTACGACCATATACTGACCCGTATCGATGAACAGAACTTCATCGATTACCAGATTGCCCATATCTATGCTGACAATACCGACTGGCCCGGCAACAATGTTGACTTCTGGCGTCTCCGTACCGGTTCTTTTCAGCCGGATGCCCCGCATGGTCATGATGGCCGCTGGCGCTGGTTGTTGTATGATATGGACTTTGGCTTTGGCCTCGTGGGCGACGAGGAGGCATACAAGCACAACACCCTGGCATTTGCCACCGATCCCGATGGCCCCGGCTGGCCCAATCCGCCATGGTCCACATTCCTGTTGCGGCGTTTTTTGGAAAATGAGAAGTTCCGTAACCAATTTATCAACCGCTTTGCCGACCAGTTAAATACCGCTTTTCTTCCCGAAAGGGTGGTGTCTGTCATCAACACAATGAAAGAAGCCATCGAACCTGAAATAGAGGAACATTTTACACGCTGGGGCTATCCGGATATTTATGAAAGGTGGCAGGAGCATGTGGCGGTGATGAACAGGTTTGCTGAGAACAGGCCCTTTTATCAGCGTCAACATCTCAAAGAGCAATTCGGACTGGATGGCTTGTTCAATCTGAAGCTTGATGTCTCCAACCCGCTGATGGGACATGTTCGCATCAACACCGTTGACATTAAATCGGGCATGCCCGGGGTTGCCGACCTCCCATACCCATGGGAGGGCAAATACTTTTTGGGTGTTCCTGTCGAAGTGGAGGCTGTGCCGGCACCAGGATATGTTTTCTCACATTGGGAAGGGGCAAGTTACCCTGGTTCTGCCGTGATTGTTTTGGATGCAGACCAGGACATTGAATTAACGGCCCACTTTGAGAAAACAGGTGAGCCTGTACTGATGCATTACTGGCTCTTTGATACACGCATCCCAAATGATACGCCGCTGGAAACGCTGGATGCCTTTTATGGCATCGTGAAAGGGGGGCGTATAGAATATCATAGTTCCCTGGCAGGGTATCCTTTCGGGGAAGGCCACCCTTTTTGGCGCAAAGCTTCGATGGAGAGGCGCAACCAGCCTGCTGCAATCAACTATCGTCCGGAAGGGAACAAAGGCATCCCCTATCATCAGACAGACATGCGGGGCCTTCAAATCCGGCAGCCCTTCATCCACAACGACCATCAGAATACCATGATATTTCATATGCCTGCCAATGGCTTTAGGGAAATCGTGATGCGCTTTGCCGCCAAGGATGAAGGGGCGGCAGATCAACTGCTCATCGACTATCAAACAGGGGAAGATGGCGGTGAATGGACAACAGCGGGTATCATTAACCATGAATTGCCTTTGAGTCATGCCTATCAGCTTTATGAAACCGACTTCAGCCACATCGCCAAGGTCGANAACAACCCCCATTTCAAGGTTCGCATCCGGTTTGACGGTGAAAACATGCAAGCGGATGACGGCGACCGTGTAACGTTCAACAATATCAGCCTGGATGGCATACCCATCGGGGGATATGCCATTATGGCTTCAGCAGGGAAACATGGCAAGATCCTCCCCTCCGGCAAAATCCCCATCCTCCGCGGCGAAAGCAAAGAGTTTCTGATCGTGCCTGATGAAAATTACAGGATCGCCTCCCTGATAGCCGACGGGGTGGATATGACAGACAGTCTGGAAATGAAAGGTGACATGGGCGTATTCAACCTTGAAAATGTTTCCGCAAACCACCAAATCCATGCTTCCTTCTCTGTCGGAAAACAAATTATAGAGACCCACAAGCACCAGGTCGCCGTCTATCCCAATCCGGCAAACAGGAATGTGACTATTTCAGCCCTGGAGAACATCAAGCGTGTCGACATTATAAGCCTCAGCGGCCGGGTCCTCATTACCCATGAAGGCATCCATGCATTGGATGTTACCATCAACACAGACACTCTTCGAAACGGACTTTATATCATGAACATACTAACAGAAGAAGGGGCAGCATCAAAAAAAATCCAGATCATGCGCTGACCCGCTTGCAAAAACCTTTACATGGTACTCCGCGGACCCTGAAAAACACCAATCACCGGGACAGCGGCCGGGAGCTAAACGGAAAAGAATGATAGACCATAACAAACACAGGCGTTTTTTGAATTGCCGGTTACTTGTTTTGACCTGGGCATTCCTTTTTCTGGGGTTGGTGCCAGCTTTATCTCATGAACTCATCATCAATGAGGTGATGGCTTCCAATGCCGTTACCCTTGCTGATGAAGACGGCGATTATGAAGACTGGGTTGAGTTGTACAATTACGGGATTGAGGCCATCAACCTTGAAGGCTTCGGACTTTCCGATGATCATAACGACCTCTTCAGATGGTATTTCCCGGACGTGGTGATCTCCCCGGGCGAATACCTGCTGGTATGGGCATCGGGAAAGAACAGGAAAGAACCGGGGAAACCTCTGCATACCGGCTTTTCTATCAGCTCGGCAGGGGAGGAGGTGCTGCTGACATCACCCGATGGCACACTTGTCGACGAACTGGAGCCGACCAATATACCGACAGACATCTCTATTGGCCGCTTGCCGGATGATCTTTCCGGCTGGTATTTTTTTGACAATCCGACACCGGGCAGTGCCAATACCACCACTTCCTGGTCAGGCATCCAGGAGCCCCCGGCTTTTTCACACCAGCGGGGCTTTTATCATGAACCTTTCAGCCTCTCCCTTTCAGCAAATGACGCCGATGCAACCATTTATTTTACCCTTGACGGGTCCGAGCCGGATCCGGCCAACCTGGCCGGCAGCACGTTCACCTACAAGAATCAATATCCACAAGATCCGGGCGATGAGCCCGGCCCGTTTCTTCAACGCAGTTTTCAAACTCACCTTTACACCCAACCCATCCCAATAGAGGATAAGGGTGGTGATGAAGATGGCATCCATGGGATCAACACTTCTTATACCGTTACACCCCTTTTCCCCCAGGCTGAGGTGATGCAAGGCATGGTGGTACGCGCCCGGGCTTACAGGGAAGGATTCCTTCCCAGTCCGGTGTCCACCAACACTTATCTGGTGCAAGAAGATATACATGAACGATTTGATATGCCGGTGCTTGCAATAAGCCTTCCGGATACCGCATTGTTTGATTATTATCGCGGGATATATGTCGGTGGAAAAGTGCTTGACGGCTGGCGGGAGGACAATCCCGACGAGGAAATATGGGCCGGGGTGCCTGCCAACTGGTGGATGCGGGGTGATGAATGGGAGAGAAGGGTGCACTTTGAAATGTTCGACAGCAATGGCAGTACAGAACTGATACAAAACCTGGGGGTACGTATTCACGGCGGATGGAGCCGCTCAAATCCCAAGAAATCGCTCCGCCTCTATGCCAGGAATATTTACGACACAAACAATGAGATCAATCATGTCTTTTTTCCCGGCGATGGCAGGCCATTGGACGGGGAAGATACAGGCACTTTTAAACGGTTGATGCTCAGGGCGGGGGGAAATGGTATGCGCATGATAAGAGATGTGGTGTCACAAGACCTTATGTGGAACACCAACATCGGTGTGCAGCGGGCACAGCCTGCAGTACACTTTGTCAACGGGGTATACTGGGGTCTGGTGAACTTCAGGGACCGGCAGGACCGCTACCACATCGCCTATGAATATGACGTGGATCCCGACAATGTGATCATGATCGATTCTCCATACGAATTGACCTCTGAGTCGAAACTGGAAGAGGGGGTGCCTGAAGACCTTGATTTTTTTAATGACCTCTATCACTTCATTACCCTGAACTCGCTTTCAAACGATTCTCTCTTCAGAAAGGTGGAAGCACAAATGGATATTGATAGCTATATTGATTATTACATAAGCTTTATTTACCTGGCCAATAGCGACTGGGGGGGGCGCGACCATGTGGGGGCAAAGCATTTTCGTTTCTGGAGGGTGCGTGAAACTTCGCTAAAGCCTTATCAGGATGGTAGGTGGCGTATGCTGGTGTGGGACTTCGACAGTGGATTCTCTGACTATAATTATGATTTGCTTACCGATGTGATGGATCCCGAAAATGAGCCCTCTGAGATCATTCTGAACCTGATGGAAAATGAGGGGTTCAAGCATCGTTTCATCAACCGTTTTGCCGATCTGATGAACACAAACTTTCTGCCGGCACATGCCCTGGAAGTCCTGGATCGCCGCTTCCGGGCCATTGAGAGCGAGATACCGCATGATACAGGCCGTTGGAACAGGCACCCCAGTCCCAGTTTAGATCATAAAAAGAATTTCATTAATGGCCGTCCACGCAGGCAGCGGGTAGAGATGATGAATGTTTTCTGGCTGCCCGACACCAGTGAGGTGACCCTCAAAACCAATCCTTCCCGGGGCAGCATCCGTATCAACACCATTAATATCACCGCTGATCTTCCGGGGGTGCAGGATCCTGCCAACTGGACAGGCACCTACTTCCATGGAGTGCCCGTTGAGATAGAGGCCATCGCCAAGCCGGGAATGGTTTTCAGCCACTGGGAGGGCCTCCCCGAAGGGACACCGGCCCGGACAATATTATACCTGGAACAGGACACTGTTTTGACCGCCCATTTTTGGGATGGCGTTATCCATTACTGGCATTTCAACCACCTGCCAGACGACGATATAGTGGAAAGTGTCAATGCCGACTACAGCCTGTTTCCCGATGATGCCCTGATCACCTATCCTGGCGAGGGACCGGGATATATGGACAGGGTTTACCCGGGCACAGACCTCAATGCCCATATGGACGCCGGGAGTGGCTATGGCCTGCGGGTCCGCAACCCATCAAACACACGGTCTCTGATTTTTGAGGTGCCCTCCACCGGTTACCATAACCTGGGCTTCTCTTATGCATTGCAGCGCACAAATCATGGCGCACAACAACACACTGTTTATTATTCGCCCGACAAAGGGCATAGCTGGCAGCAGATCGCCTCCGGGGAGGAGATATCAACAGACTTTTCACTGCATGCCTTCGACCTCGGACCTTATGAAGAGACCAACGATAATCCGGATCTGCACTTGCGCATATTGTTTACAGACGATGCGGCAAGCAATTTCTCCGGAAACACCCGGTTCGACAATATTGTCTTGAAAGTAACCCCTTTGGAACTCCCATCTGTCAATCCACCACCCGGCCGCATATCTGAAGCATATGAACACCGGCTCACGGCCAGGTACGGTGAAAGGCCTTATCGTTTCGATGTGGTGAAAGGGTCCTTGCCTGAGGGACTGACGCTTTCGGAAGATGGTACGGTCAGGGGCATGCCTGCCAGGGAGGGCAGCTTTGTTTTTGAGGTGGAGGTGACCGATGCCGGAAAAGCCCATGCCCGCCAGGAGTACATCCTGACAATATTCGGTAATGCCCTGATCCATTACTGGCATTTCAATGATCTGGATGAGAATGTCCCCGACACTGTACATGCCGACTTCAGTGTGACAGGAACAAGAGGTTACCTCTATTATCACGGCATAAGCGACGGTTATATGGATGCCGTTGAAGGCACTGCTGTCAATACCTGGTCAGGCGTTACGGGGGGCAGCGGGCTGCGCGTAAGAAACCCTGCGTACAACCGGGAGTTGCGATTCAAAGCACCCTCTGATGGGTTTGATTATCTGCAACTATCCTATGCTGTGCGAAGGACAAACAACGGTGCACAATGGCAGCTGCTGCAGTTTTCGCCCGATGGAGGCCAAAGCTGGATAAGTGCAGGGCCCCCTTACAGGGTCACGACAGATTATGGCCTGAAGACATTTGATCTGCGCACCTATCCGGAAACCGCCGACAATAGCAGACTGATGTTCCGAATATTCTTCATGGGGGAGGAAGCCACCAACACTTCGGGCAACAACCGCTTCGACAATCTGGCGCTGCAGGGTGTTGTGGCACACGACTTTGTTAAGAAAAATGAATTGTTTGCCTTCCCAAACCCGGTTACCAATGGGGTGATTTACTTCCTGGAAACACACAGCGTAAGTCTGTACGACACTTTTGGCCGCCGCATACTCAGGGCCGAGGAAGCCATGAAGATTATGCTCCCTCCCCTGGCCTCCGGTGTCTATTTCATCATCACGGATGACGGGCAACATGCAAAGATCCTTGTTCCATAGATGCCGAAAGGCTAGGATGCCAGAAGGCGGTATTCATTTCAGCAGGATCATCTGCCTGCTGGTTACCCTTCCCGGAGCTTGCAGACGGTATATATAAACACCTCCGCGGTAGTGACTGCCGTCGAAGCTTACCTCATGTTTGCCGGGCTGTTTGTATTCGTCAACCAAATTGGCGACATGCATCCCATGCAAGTTGAAAACATCAATACGCACCGGTCCGCCTTCTGACAATTTGTAGGAGATGGTGGTTTTTCCCCGGAAAGGGTTGGGAAAGTTTTGTTCCAGTGTGTGTTCCTGCCGCCCGGGATCCCTGACCGATACATTGTGGCGCAGGCCGTGGATGGCGATGTTGTCGAAGCGGTTGTTGCCCGAAGAACCTGAAGCCTCTTCGCCGGTGAATACGATTTTTATCTGCAGGTCCGGGTTGTTGTTCACCTCGTTGTAGTCTGACAGGTCAAAGCTGTACAGGGTATATGATGGTCCTACAGCTTCTACTTCTCCCACGAGGTGCCATGTGATGCCGCCGTCGGGAGAATAATGAATCTTTTGTTGACGCGCACCATTGGTGGTTCTGTGAACAGCATATGAGAACGTCAGGTTTTCAAATTCACTCGAAGGGGTTGCAAAGACAAGCTTCCTGGGTGCTGACGGGTTCCTCACACGAAGGCCATAACCGGCACCGGCATTTAGCTTGCTGTTGAGCAGGGTGCCGTCGGTGCGGTCCATATAACCTTCGCCTGTGCCGGGATAGGTGATGATGCCCTTTTTTTCTGTCATTGAGAGATCTGCCGCTGCTGACAGAATGGTGCCATCAGGCAGATTGTTGAAATGCCAGTAATGGATCAGGGCCTTTTGTTCGACCCTGAGGGTGTATTCATGGCTGTACTGTCGGCCGGCATCATCTGTCACCGTGATGGTGAATGCAAAGAGGCCTTGTTCGGCGGGTGTCCCCGACAGATGGCCATTGCTGGCGACTTGCATACCCTGGGGCAACGCACCCGATGCCAGGGTGTATTCGTAGGGCGGGGCACCTCCTGATGCTGTAAAGTAATGGCCCGGATAGGTTTCATGTACATAACCGGGCAAGGGGTTTGTCTTTGCCAGGATCAGTTCGATGGCCATGCCCGCCAGTGCCATGTTGTCGAATCGGTTGTTGCCATCGGCCCCGGAGGCCTCATCACCCAGGAATTCAATTTTAAAGCGCAGGTCAGGGTTGTCATTGACTTCTTCCAGGTGGGAAAGGTCGAAGGTGTAAACCTGGTAGTCAAGCCCTATGTTATAGTTGTCGCCTGCCTGTGCCCAGTTTTCTCCGGCGTCGGCTGAATAATAAAAGGCTTGTTGATGTGCGCCGTTTGGCGTTCTCCGGGCAGCAAAAGAGAATACCAGGTCTTTGCGGCCTGCAGAGGATGCATGTATTGTTAACTGCCGGGCATCGGATGGGTTTCGTGCACGCAGGCCGTATCCGGCACCAGCGCCGTGATGGGTGTTGTGCAATGTGCCATCGGTACGGTCCATATACCCACTGCCCGTACCCGGGTAGGTGATCACGGCAGGGGCCGGCACGCTAAAATCCGACTCTGCGATGTGAAGTGTGCCTTCAGTCAGGTTGTTAAAGTGCCAGTAATGGATAAGGGCATCCTGGAAATAGGCCTTCACGTTGGTTTCTTCTTCAAGAAGGAAGCCCGGGTTTGGGTTTGTGGTGTCCCCGATCCCTTCCCAGTGGCTAAAGCGGTGGCCTGGCGCCGGCATGGCCTCCAGCTCAATCGGCATGTTCTCGAAGTAAACCCCCGTCCACGGGTGCCGGTGCCCATCAATCCTGATCGTGTTCACACGCACACTGCCCTGGGAAGGGCTTATCATCTGAATATGCAGATTGGTTTGGGCCCCCAGGCTGAATTCCCCTGCCATATATTGCCGCATATAGTCCGGTCGCTGAGCAGCAAAGTCGCGCATCACGTCGATCTCCGAATCCCAGTGGCCCAAGCCGGAGGGCATTCGCCAGCGGTGGATGTGCTCCGGCATCTCCGGCAGATAGGTGTTGTAATATGTTTCCAGCTTCGCCAGTACGTGCGATTCTTCAAAAGAAGTGTTGAGCAAGTCGGCAAAGCGGGTGATGAAATGATGACGGTAGTCGTCGTTTTCCATCAAGCTGCGTAAGATAAACGTTGACCATGGCGGATTGGGCCAGCTGGGGCCATTGGGCTCCAGGGCAAAGGCGAGGGTGTTGTGTGCGGGGCCTTCTTCCACGCCGGTCACATAGTCGAAATCTAACCCAAAGCCGAAGTCCAGGTCAAATACCTGCCAACGCCAGAGACCATCGTGGCCCGGTGGTGCGTCCGGATTGTAAGTGTCGGTGTAATAGCGCCAGTACTGTATGTTGTTTCCCGGCCAGTCGGTGTTCATCACATAGATCTGAGCGATCTGGTAATTGGTGAAGTTCTTCACATCCATCCGGGTTCTTAGCTCAGCATAGTTTTCCGGTTCAGAAACGCCCGGATTATACAGGAATTCGAGCATGTCCCAGTAGTGTTGTTCCCCGTCGGGGTTTCCCCTTTCAAACTGACCATGCCTTTCCAGGATGGTATAGTCCATCTCGTCATCCAGCCCGTAGTGTGTCTGCAGGTAGCGGTTGTCGAGCCGGTCACGGATGTTGTGCACGCCCCAGTACTCACCGTTCAGGAATACGATGGCCGGCCGTGAATATTGTATGTCAAGATTCATGTCTTTAAGGAGCGACTGCATGAAGGAATCCCGGAAAATGGCGTCGCCCCAGTCATTACCGCTGTTGCGCAGCAGGAAACGCTTGTATTCGTCGATCTCTTTGTCAGGAAAGAGTGGATATTCCACCCATGTGGTGCCATAGTCGGAACGGGCATACATGCGCAATGACTTTCTGGGCCGGTTGCGGCTGGTGCCCCCATGTATCCGTGCTCCCATATTTTGGGCGAAAGAAAGGTCCCCGTTCTCCTCAAAGAACTCAAAATGGACCAGGCGTTCCCATTCCCTTCCCCTCTGAGTATAGTTGTTATGGTTTCCGTATACGTAAATGCCGGTGTCGGCATCAAAGAAGGCACCGGCATGGGCATTTATCGAGATCAGGGGCATGGAGTACCGCTGGATGCCCTTATCATCGACCAGGTAACTGTGGGTGGCGACTTTGCCGGGGCGTCCGTTGGGCAGTAAGGCGCAAGCACGGATGGTGTTAATTTTAAAAACTTCGCCTGCAGGGGGTTGCCAGTGTTCATTGTAATGATGTCCCGGACTGATGTTGTTGGTGGGTATCAGCGAAATGATATTGGGGTCGCCGGTGCGGCTGGCGATATGAATGGGGGATGTATAAAGGGTGCTGGTGGAATCAGGGATGCTGCCATCGGTGGTGAACCGGATATCGGCAGCCGGAATCACATCTTCGATGATATAGTCGCCGGGATCATAGGCCACATCATCAAACGTAATGACGGCATCATCGAGCAGCACGCCATCCTGGTCGGTCACAACGAAGGTAACGGTATGCGTTCCCGGACCATAGGGGTCGTCAGGATCATCCGGGTCGCCGGGGTCAATGACGCCCCAGATATCGTAAAACGTAGTGTCGGTTAAAACAGAAACCTCCCTGTTGGGAGGGCCACTCCATTCCCCGTCGCCCCACCCTTTGTGCAGAAAGTATTTATATGCATAGTCACCCGGCGGCAGCTGAAAAGAAAGGGTATAGACCATGTCCTCATCATCTGAAGGCTGCATGACCATATCTTCGTTGGAGCCAGGCTCCGGCCAGTGAGGGTCTGTCATTGTCCCGCTGATGTAGACAGTATCACCGCTTTGATATGGTGAATCAGTCATATCGACTTTGAAGGTGACAACAAAAGAGTTTGAAGATTGACTGCCTGAGGTTGCTTCTTTTGCTTGTCCTCCCCCCTCCTGATGAAGGATTACCTGCAATTCCACATCTTCATCCGTAACGGTCACTTCTCCGTAGGCACTTTCATATCCTTCTTTTTTGACCGCATAATGGTAAACCCCGTCATACGGAGTTTCAAGTGTGAGTTCGAACGCTTCGGTGAAAAATCCGCCGTTGTGCGAGAACACCGGTGGAAGGATTTCAGGCGGCTCCTTGTTAATGCCAGGAAAAGATGCTGCTGTGAGGAGGGACATACCCGTCAGGAACAGGATGGGAATGGTGAATGGGGACCATTTTGCAAGTTTAGGTATGACAGACATTATTGACTCATCAGTTTTCGTCAAAGAACAGGTTCACGCTTTTAATGTTTTGTACCTTCTTGAGTTCATTGATCAGGAGATTGCCACTCTCTTCGCTTTTGAGAAAAACATGAAAAGAGAACTCCGTGAGTTCATTGCCCTCCTCCCCAATGGCTTTTATGTTGACCAGTTTATGGCGGCGGCTGAACCTCCTGACAATCCTGTCAATCGCATCGCCCGACACCTGATCCGAATCTGCCAACACCTGTAAAAGATACTCTCTTCTTGTTGTAAGGCCGAAATCGAAACGGCTGACGATCAAAAATGTCAGTCCGATGAAGAGGGTGCCAGAAATCGCCACGGCGTACATTTTTACTCCGGCTGCCAGTCCTATTGTCAGGGCAAAGAAGATAAACATGATGTCTGCCGCGTCCTTCACTGCCGTCCTGAATCGAATAATTGACATGGCGCCCACCATACCGAAGGCCCTGGCCAGGTTGTTGCCGATTACCATGATGACAATGGAGGTGATCATGGTAAGCATGATAATGGATACGGCAAAAGATGCCGAGTAGTTCAGCCCTTTATAGGTAAACCGGTACAGCGTCGAAATAAGGGTGCCGCAAAACAAAGCCACTAACAGGTTCAGGATCACATCCCGCAAGCTGATAGACAGTGTGAAGATATCTGCAAATTCATTGACCATGGAATAAACTTTCAACAGGCATTAATAATGGGCGTAAGATTTGTTAACATCAAACCCTATCACATATTTTGAAAGGGCTTCATTGCGAAGTTTGAAATCGTGCACGATGTTTTTGATCCAGTCGGGCATTCTCTCTTCATAGTATTTGACCTCTAAAATAAAGTGGCTCTTGAACAGGTGCCTTAGATCGTATTCAGAGTATAGCTCATCCAGACGGGGAAAGTTCCTGCTCCGGATATTCTTATCGAAGGTGATCCTGATCCCCTGATTCAGTTTGCCGTGATAGGCTTCTCTTTCGTAAGTGACCAGGGTGGTGGGGAGGAAGGGCCTGCTTTTGTAGTGGAAAAAGAAACGTCCGGCATCATCGATCGCTTGTTGGCGGGTTTGACTGTGGCCAACTTCCAGGTATTTTTCCAGGTCGCCTGTTGCGAGAAGGTTTTCAAGGTGCTCGTGGGCGACCAGCCCCCTGTGTTTTTTTATCCTGTTTCCGATCTTCCGTTTTACCTCGAGGACAACCCTTTCGTCTCTTTCCCGTTGATTGTAGCCGCGTACCCTAAGCTTTCGCCGTTGCATCAGGCCCTCATGTTTTTCGTGATAGCACATCAGGTCGGGGCTGTCAAAATAAATACTGCGCACGGTATATTGCGGAAGCCCATTGCCATTGCAAGTGGCAAACAGGTCTTCCCTTACAAAGCTCCGTACACGGCTTCGCAACTCATTCAAGAGGTAATTGGGCACCATATATTTACGTTCGTATCTGAACATACAACCATTAATTCTGATAAACTACCCGTGACTTCCTGATCAGGTATTCCTTGAGTGTTACGGGTCCTGTATTGATTCTGGCATCCACGATCATATTGGGCAGCAGGTTTACCCCTTCTGTGTGGTTGATCAATACCGAGACAAAGACCATTGGCCTTCGGTTGATCAATTGCACGCTGTTGTCTATACCTGATACGTAGCCGTTGATTTCCGAACGGCTGTCATTGTTCCGTATAGACACTTCCTGCCCGGGTGCTATATAGGTTTTCTCAAAGGTGTTGACAGGCACATAGACGAGGAAGGATGAAAGGTCTGCCACCCTTATCACCTCGTCCGACATGGTCCCTGTCATGTCGCGCTGCCTGATGATGTTTCCGGAAATGGGCGACAGGATATTCATTGCATTCATATGTTTATCCAGTTCGTTGATCTGGTATTCCAGCGCGGCAATTTGTGAACGTATCACCCCGATCTCTTCTTCTTTCTCCCCGGCGATGATCGTATGGTAGTTAGACCGGGATATTTCCAGGGCATATTCCTTTACCTTCAAGTCGTTAAGGGCCAATTCGTACTCTTGCGTAGATACCAGGTCGTGTTCATACAGATGCTGTATCCTTTCTGTCAGTTTGCTTTGGGTTTCCAATTCCTGACGTGCAAGTTCAACTTCTTCGAGGGCCATCCGGACAGCTTCCGGCTTTTCCCCAGTAAGGTAAACCTGGAGTAACGATTGATGGTATGAAAGGTCTCCGTGCTTTTCGACCATCCTCATGTTCAGTTCGTTTGAGAAAACCCATGCGATGGTATCCCCTTTCCGCACCATGTGGTCCTGAATCAGGCTTTCATTGAAGAGAAAACCCACGATGTCGCCGCGTTGAAACTCCATGACCTTGTATTCGTTGATGCTGCTGCTTTCATGATCTTCCAGTATGTTCATGAGCGTACCGTCAGCTGCCTTGTAGAGTCCCCACTCTTTTACCGGCTTTACAATACCCTTGCCACGAACAGAATAGGGAACATCGACCAGGAAAACCAACAGAAGAACGGTGGCCAGCAAGATCAGCAAGAATCCCCAAAACAGTCTTTTCATTGTTATTTCAATAGGCTCATTTAGCAATACGGTACATTGACATTCCCTTTGTGTATACCAGGAACGCAATCGTCAAACACAAAATTTCATGTGTCGGGCAAAGTAATGGTTTGCATACCCAGTGCCGATACACATAGTTCCATATCGGCCATTGTTCATGCAAATATCGGTAATTTTGGTTGAATTGCCTAGCAATGTTACTGTGTCGGTTAAGCCGCAGATTTTTTTCAGGTCAAAAAAAGAAGATCATCACATGGCCATAGCTCCGTTATGATCTTGTTTATCATAGATGGGAAAAAAGGTCAAGCCCCGGGCCCGCTAGATGAGTGTAAACACGACCCCGGCAGTGTATTGTTTTTGGGACCCACATCAGTTACGCCTTCCCAAAAATATCATGATATAATATGCAAGTGTTGCCAGGGAGGCCAGTGCCGCGACAACATATGTCAGTGCCGCCCATTTCAGGGCGTCTTTGGCGTTGCTGTATTCTTCACCGACCGTCATGCCTGTATTGGTGAGCCAGGTCAGGGCGCGTTTGGTGGCATCAAATTCAACGGGCAGGGTGACAAAGCTGAACAGTGTTGTGGCAGCAAACATGATGATGCCGGCCAGCAGGATACCCGGGTAGGCTTCCACGGTAAGGATGCCGGCGAGCAGGACCCATTGCATATAGCGTGAGCTGACGCTGATTACCGGTACCAGGGCGGAACGCAGCTGCAGAAAAGCATAGGCCCGGGCATGCTGCACCGCATGGCCGCATTCATGGGCAGCTACGGCGGCGGCAGCTACGGAGCGTCCGTTATAAACCCCGGCACTGAGATTCACTGTGCGGTCCAAAGGATTGTAATGGTCTGTCAAGCGACCGGGGGTGGAGATAACCTTAACATTTTCCACACCACTTTCACGAAGCATCTTCTCGGCAATATCGCGGCCTGACAACCCACTGCGAAGGGGCATGCGCGAATATTTTGCAAAACGGCGCTTCAGCTGCCTGGAAACCAACCAGCTAAGCAGCATGAACACCCCGAAGATGATTAATATTTCTGTGTTAATGATCATTGTGTCTGACGATATTTTGTTTGTCAATATTGGCAGGCAAAGATAATCAAAAAGCGGGCCAGCAGATCCGGACTGCCAAACTGGCGCCCGTTAAAAAAAGTTAAGTACCCTGCTGCTGTGATTGTCCATTTTATGTCAGGTTT
>SL_3KL_010_SEDDRAFT_10001229_pt1 | contig 23002 bp, 21 predicted proteins | sample SodLakKL_010_SED_2_FD_10381 | JGI IMG/M metagenome (IMG submission 10381) | reverse complement strand
GCACTTTTATTGTTAAAAATAAAAGTGTGGGAAAATCTCATTAAGAGTGTATGGTGGATGCCTTGACATAAGAAGACGATGAAGGACGTAACAGCCTGCGATAAGCTTCGGTGAGGTGGCAAGTAACCTTTGACCCGGAGATTTCCGAATGGGGAAACCCATCCGATTGAAGATCGGATATCCTAGTTCCTTGAGAATTAGGATGAAGACCTGGTGAATTGAAACATCTTAGTAACCAGAGGAAAAGAAAACAATAGTGATTCCCTTAGTAGTGGCGAGCGAAAGGGGAAGAGCCTAAACTCACATAACTGAGGTTGGTGCTTGGTTTACCAAGTATTAACCAGAAGGTTCTAGGACCATATGTTTTGTGGGGCTTGTAAGAGATCGCGTTTGTCGCCTAGACAGACAAGGTAAAGTCATAAAAAATGAATTTTAGTTGAAGTGAGCTGGAAAGCTCTGCCAGAGAGAGTGAAAGCCTCGTAAATAAAAAAGTTTGTTTCTTTACTGCGAATCATCTTAAGTAGGACGGGCCTCGTGAAATCCCGTTTGAATCAGGGTCGACTATGACCCAAGGCTAAATACTTCTTATGATCGATAGTGAACAAGTACCGTGAGGGAAAGGTGAAAAGCATCCCGGAAGGGAGGTGAAATAGTACCTGAAACCATATACTTACAAAGAGTCGGAGCCGTGCTTGCACGGTGACGGCGTGCCTATTGAAGAATGAGCCAACGAGTTTGTTCTATGTGGCTTACATAAGTTCCGTTTGGAAAATATGTGTAGTGAAAGCGAGGGTTAACCGCCCGTTTTTGTACTTCACTTTTGCGCATTAATTTATTTAGTGCGTTAAAAGTGAAGTACCAGTCGCATGGACAAGACCCGAAGCCGAGTGATCTAACCATGGCCAGGTTGAACTCTGTCGAAAGACAGAGGAAGGACCGAACCCACTAGTCGTGCAACACTAGGGGATGAGCTGTGGCTAGCGGTGAAATTCCAATCGAACTCGGCAATAGCTGGTTCTCCTCGAAATAGCTTTAGGGCTAGCCTCAAGTGCTGACTACGGGGGGTAGAGCACTGGATGAGGGCGGGCCGCAAGGTACCGTCTTCAATCAAACTCCGAATACTCGTAGGTGTAGCTTGGGAGTTAGACCATGGGCGCTAAGGTTCATTGGTCGAAAGGGAAACAGCCCAGACCGCAATCTAAGGTCCCTAAATTCACGCTAAGTGTTAAAGGTGGTGTTGTGACCGCGACAATTAGGAGGTTGGCTTAGAAGCAGCCATCCTTTAAAGAAAGCGTAATAGCTCACTAATCAAGTTGTTTCGCGCCGAAAATTTATCGGGGCTAAGCGTGATACCGAAGATGCGGGTTTGTTAATTTATTAACAAGCGGTAGAGGAGCGTTTTATTCTGCACTGAAGCTGTGTCGTGAGACATGGTGGAGCGGATAGAAGTGAGAATGTTGGCATAAGTAGCAAGAAGGCAGGTTAAAACCCTGCCCACCGAAAACCTAAGGTTTCCTGGGCAACGACAATCGTCCCAGGGTTAGTCGATCCTAAGGTAGCATTTGTGTAATGCAAGTGTCATACCGATGGAAGAGCTGGTTAATATTCCAGCACTACTGTGTTTTTCCGATGGAGGGACGCGGTTTCAAAGTTTAAGCGGGCTATGGTATGTCCGTTGATGGTTTCAAGAAGTGGCTTAGGTAAATCCGGGCCGATAACTTCAAGAGACAGTCAGAAGACAAAGTCGCAAGATGGAGTCAACTTAAGTGGCGGAATCGCCTAGAAAAACTTCTAGGGCTAAGAACATAGTAATCGTACCGCAAACCGACACAGGTAGGTGAGGCGAGAAGCCTCAGGTGTACGAGAGAACCTTCGCTAAGGAACTCGGCAAAACAGCGGCCGTAATTTCGAGATAAGGCCTGCCCTGAGCAATCAGGGCCGCAGCTAAAGAGCTCAAAGGACTGTTTACCAAAAACACAGCTCTCTGCTAACTCGCAAGAGGATGTATAGAGGGTGAAGCCTGGCCAGTGTCCGAACGTTAAGAGGAGGGGTTAATCATGCTTGCATGATGAAGCTCTGAATTGAAGCGCGGATGAACGCCGGCGATAACTATGAATGATTGTAGTTATAAAATTTGGCTATATGCTGGAATATCCTGTTAAGCTGGAAGTACTCATTCTTTTATAGAATAGTGAAAATCTTTCAGATAATCCTAGGTTAGGGTACGGGACAATCAGCAGGAAAGACTCTTAAATATATGAAGCAAAAAAAAATTAAACCAGAGCTAGCTTATTATTTAGTTGGCTTTGCAGATGGTGAAGGAAGTTTTAACGTTTCAATTAGAAAAAGACCTGATCATACTATGAAATGGCAAATTGTTTTAACCTTTAACGTTTCACAAAGTGAAAGTTATATATTATCACAATTTAAAAAACATTTAGGATGTGGTCGGATAGTGCAAAGAAAAAAAGATGGTCTATATATGTATGTAGTAGATAATCCTAAATCTTTGCAGGAAAAAGTAATTCCCTTTTTCAAGAAATATAAATTTCTTTCCCAGAAAAAAAAGTATAATTTTTCTATTTTCTGTCAAATTGCTAATTTAGTTTTTTCTAAAGAACATCTCAGTAAAGAAGGTTTTATGAAGGTTGTTGATTTAAGAGAAAAATTAAATATAGGTAAAGGCAGAAAAAGAAAATATAATAAAGAAGATTTACAAGAAATCTTCAAAGAGAATCCTCAGAGACTACACGCCAAACCACGTATTTTTCGTCCAGAAAAATAAGTGGATGATATAGTCCGATCTTTATGGAGACATAAAGTAGTATTTTTCTTAAAATACTAAGGTTTAATATAATTAAACTAACATTAATGAATCGTCCTAAGGTAGCGAAATTCCTTGTCGGGTAATTTCCGACCTGCACGAACGGTTTAACCATTTGAGCACTGTCTCAGCGAAGGACTCGGTGAAATTGCAATACGAGTAAAGATGCTCGTTAATCACAGTTGGACGAAAAGACCCCGTGAAGCTTTACTACAGCTTGATATTGAATTAGGGGTATGCATGTTCAGAATAGGTGGGAGACCTTCGGGTCGCCAGTGAGATACCACCCTTGTATATTTTTAATTCTAACCGCGTAATGCGGGACAGTGTCTGGTGGGTAGTTTGTCTGGGGCGGATGCCTCCCAAAAAGTAACGGAGGCGTTTACAAAGGTTGGCTATCCCGGAATGGAAACCCGGGAGATAGTGTAAAGGCACAAGCCAGCTTTACTGCAAGACTTACTAGTCGAGCAGTTGCGAAAGCAGAACTTAGTGATCCGACCATTCAATATAGGATGGTGGAAGCTCATCGGATAAAAGCTACTCCGGGGATAACAGGCTAGTCAGGTCCAAGAGTCCACATCGACGACCTGGTTCGGCACCTTAACATACTGGGGTGCCATCTCGAGTAATCGAGTGAATAAATTTGGCTTATAACGGTGGACTCCATAATTGTTTTAGCCTAAACTATAATTATGGACAATACCGTGGGAAGTCTAACTCAAACGCAAAAATCAATAATCATCGGTTCAATATTGGGCGATGGTTACTTGCGCGTTATTTTTAATAACGATTTATAATTTAAATTATATAAAGTTTTGTTTAATTTAGTACTCCGTAATTAAATTAAATAAGATAGATTTAAATTGTAAATGTAAAATTGAGTTATGACCCTGTAGAGACTTGTTTTTTGTTATCGGAACAAAAAACGGATAGCGCAAGCTATAATACGCCAACTCCTATTTGATTTTAATAGGATGAAGATATAGTCCGTGCCATTAGTAATAATGGAATTTACACGCGATGTCGGCTCGTCGCATCCTGGGGGTGAAGAAGCTCCCAAGGGTTGGGCTGTTCGCCCATTAAAGCGGCACGCGAGCTGGGTTCAGACCGTTTAGCAGCTAAATATTTTGGCTGTTAAACACTCTGAACCCTTAAAGACAATTTACGGCGGCGATACTAAGCGATTAGTATTGAGAAGTTGACTCATATCGATAGACTCCTAATATAATTATTTGTAAATTAACCTGTCATATGTTAGGATAATATCGAGGGAAGTTGTTTATGTTAAAAATGAAACCAACAAAAATAGCATATTTAGCAGGATTTATAGATGGTGATGGAAGTATTTACGTTAGATTAAAACCTAACAATGATTATAGATATAAATTTCAAGTATCACCTTATATTATCTTGTTTCAATCATCAAAAGATGAAGATAAATTTCTTAAAATTTGTAATCTTTTGAATTGTGGTTATTTAAGAAGAAGGAAGGATGGTATCTTAGAGTATACTATTGGTCGTGAAAAAGAAATTATTAATTTAATTAAATTAATAAAACCATATTTGATTCTTAAAAAACAACAAGCTAATTTAATGCTACAAATACTAAAATTTAAAAAGATCGTAAAAAATTCAAACGATTTTATTAAATTAATAGATTTAATTGATAAATTTGGTGAATTAAATTATTCTAAAAAAAGAATAAAACATAAATTGACCCCGTAGAGACTAAACGTCAGCCTCCTGCAATAGCAGGATGATGGTATAGTCCATGCACTTAGTAATAAGTGATAAACATGCGTAAGACAGGTCGGTCTCCTATCCACTGTGATCGTGGAAACTTGAAGAGGCCCTTCCTTAGTACGAGAGGACCAGGAAGGACGAAGCTCTAGTGTACCAGTTGTTCTACCAAGGGCATTGCTGGGTAGCTACCTTCGGTTTAGATAAGCGCTGAAAGCATCTAAGCGCGAAGCTGTCTCTAAGATTAGGTTTCATAGACTCCCGGGAGATTACCGGGTTGATAGGCTCTAGGTGTAAGGACGGCAACGTCTTTAGCCGAGGAGTACTAATAAGTCATTTGATTTTCCCACACTTTTATTTTTAAATATTAATATTTCATCAAAAAAACACCATCGTTCTGGTGGTAGAAGCGAAGGGGTCACACCTGATCCCATTCCGAACTCAGAAGTTAAGCCCTTTAGCGCCAATGATACTTGGGCCTGAGCCCTGGGAAAGTAGGTCACCGCCAGAACAATGGTGTTTTTTTATTGGCAAAAAATTTTTTTTGATGTTATTATAGAATAAATTTAATTTATAAAATTATGCCTCTTATTAAGTCAATCTCCGGTATTCGGGGAACAATCGGTGGTCTTTCTGGGGAAAGCCTAAGTCCAAATGATATTTTAAATTTTATCTTTGCCTATGCTTGGCAAATAAAGAATAAATTTTCAAATATTAAAAATCCGCAAGTTATTTTAGGTAGAGATGGTAGAAAAAGCGGTCCTTTGCTTCATGAATTTATACGCTCTTCTTTGTGTTTAAATGGAATAAATGTATTAGATGTTGATTTAGCTACTACACCTACAATAGCGATGGCGGTGATTAATCATGAAGCTCAAGGAGGGATAATTATAAGCGCTTCACACAATCCTAGAGATTGGAATGCCTTAAAACTCCTTAACGAAAATGGGGAGTTTTTAAATAGTCTTGATGGAAAAGAGCTATATAAATATGCTAATAAAGTAGATAAATCATACCCTAAAATTGATAATTTAGGTTTAGTTAGATATTATCAATTTGCTTTAGATGATCATATAAATAATATTTTAAAATTAAAATTAGTTAATAAGGAATTAATTAAAAGGAAAAACTATAAAATAGTAGTTGATGCAATTAATTCAGTTGGCGCTCTAGCTATACCTAAGCTTCTTGAGTCTTTGGGTATAAGAAATTATGAGATTATCAATTCAGAGATTAATGGTGAATTTGCTCATAATCCTGAACCACTTGAGAAGAATTTAAAACATTTAAAAAGTGAGGTAAGGAAAAGTGAAGCAGATTTAGGTATAGCGGTTGATCCTGATGTTGATAGACTAGCTTTTGTTGATGAAAAAGGACAAATGTTTGGTGAGGAGTATACCTTAGTGGCCGTAGCTGATTATGTTTTAAGTAATTATTCTTCATGTTTTTATCAAAAAACCACTGTTTCAAATTTATCATCTTCAAGAGCATTAAAAGATTTAACTGAAAAAAAGGGTGGTTCATATTATAGTGCTAAAGTTGGTGAAGTTAATGTGGTAGAAAAAATGAAAAAAGTTGCTGCCGTAATTGGTGGAGAAGGAAATGGGGGTGTTATTTATCCTGAACTTCATTATGGTCGCGACGCTCTAGTAGGCATTGCTTTATTTTTAGGTTTTTTAGCTCAAAAAAATATTAGTATTTCCGAGTTAAAAAAGCAATATCCAAAATATGAGATGATAAAAGACAAGATTGAGTTAGGAGAAAAAATAAATTTAAATAAAATACTAAAAGCAGTAAAAAAACAATACAATCAAGAAGAAATAACGGATATTGATGGAGTTAAAATTAATTGGCCAGATTCCTGGCTGCATTTAAGAGCTTCTAAAACAGAACCAATAATTAGAGTGTATGCTGAAGCAAAAAATAAGAGAAAAGCTCAGGAAAGAATAAAAGAAATAAAGGATTTTTTAGCTTATTTTAAACAATAAATTGAATAATATATATTTGCTCATTATTGTTTTAAATGTTAAAATTAATAAATATTAATTAATTAAATTTTTTTATGACTCAGATAATAATACTTGCAGCTGGCAAAGGAAAACGAATGGGTATTGATAAGCCGAAGGTTTTGGCAAACCTAAAAAATAAAGCTTTAATTGAATACTTATTAGATTCAGTAATTGAAACAAAAATTGATAAAAAACCAATTGTGGTTGTTTCTCCGGATAATTACGATATTATTTCTAGTAGTTTAAGAAATTATGATTTACAATTTGCCATACAAAAAGAACAGCTTGGTACTGGACATGCAGTAGAGTCAGCCAAGGATTTAATTGATAAAAATATTGAAAAAGTAGTGGTGCTTTACGGTGATCATCCATTTATAAAAAGTAGTTCAATTAAAAATTTAGCTAATTTAGATATTTCCTCTTTAGCTATAATGCCAACTAAAGTAAAAGATTATAATGATTGGCGCAGGAACTTTTATCATTGGGGAAGAATTATTAGAAATAATAACAATGATATTGAAAAAATTGTAGAATTTAAGGATTCTGGTGATGAGGAAAAACAAGTATTAGAAGTAAATCCTGGTATTATGGCCTTTAACAAAAATTGGCTATTTGACAATCTTTCAGGTTTAGATAATAACAACAATCAAAAAGAGTATTATTTAACTGATTTGGTAAAAAAGTCTTTTGCTCAAAATAAAAAAATTAAAAGTATTAATATTGAGCCAGAGGAAGCTGTAGGTATTAATAGTCAAGAAGAATTAAACATGGCCTATAAAGTATATAAAAATTATGCGTCAAATTCTTGATTTACATATTCATTCTAGATATTCTCGGGCTTGTTCTCCTAAACTTTGTCTAAAAGAAATTGAAAAAAGCTGTGTAAAAAAAGGCGTTGATATAATTGCCACAGGTGATTTTACTTTCCCTGCTTGGTTTAAGGAAATAAAGAATAATTTAGAGGAAATAAAAGAAGATAATGGAATTTATAAATTAAAAAAAAGTAGCAGTAATATTAAATTTATATTAAGTACTGAATTAGCATTAATTTATAAGGAAGGCGAAAAAGTTAGAAGACTTCATTTAATGGTTCAGGCACCAAATATTAAAGCAGTAGAGGAATTAAATAAATATTTAGGAAAAAAGTATAATATAAGTTCTGATGGTCGACCAATTTTAGGAATAAAAGCTCCAGAATTAGTTGATCTGTGTTTAAAAATTCATCCTCAATTTCTAATATATCCGGCTCATATTTGGACACCTTGGTTTTCAGTTTTTGGTTCTAAATCCGGCTTTAATAGATTAGAAGAATGTTTTAAAGAGCAAACAGAAAATATATATGCCTATGAGACTGGGCTATCAAGTGATCCTGAAATGAATTGGCGAATCAGTGAACTTGATAATTTAACCTGTCTTTCCAGCTCAGATGCTCATAGTTTAAATAATATAGGTAGAGAAGCCAATATATTTGATTTAAAAGAAATAAGTTATAGAGAAATATACAGGATTATAAAAGAAAGAGATCTAAATTCACTGCTTGGTACTATAGAATTTTATCCCGAAGAAGGAATGTATTATTTTGATGGACATCGTGATTGCAATTTTAGTTGTCCTCCTGAGGAAGGCCTAAAACTGAATAATATTTGTCCTGTTTGTAAAAATGCATTAGTTATTGGAGTTTTAAATAGAGTGAATTATTTAGCAGATAGAGAAAAGAATTTTAAGTTAAAATTAGCACCACCATTTTATAAAACCATAGAACTTGATAAAATTATTTGTAAGTCATTAAATATTAAAAGTCGACAAAGTAAAACAGTTCAAAAAGAGTATCAATTTTTAATAAAAAATCTTGGCTCAGAATTAAGTATTTTATTAGACATAGATTTAAAAAATTTGCAGAATTCTTTTAATCCAAGAATAATTGAGGCAATAAAAAAAGTTAGAGAGCAAGATATACAAATAAAACCGGGTTTTGATGGGCAATATGGTCAAATTAATATAAAAACATGACAATTGGTTATAAAATAATTATTTCATTGTTATTGGTAGTTTTAATTTCAATTTTAGCTGTATATTCTGTGTTAAAATATAACAATGAAGAAATCCAAGGAGATGATAATAGGTTTTTTTATAGTGTTGAAAAAGGAGAAAATATAGTTTTTTCTTTTCTTTATTCAGCTGCAAATTTTAATTGGTTTAAAGGTGATAGAAAATTAATTCATGACAGTGAAGAAGGGGCTTACAGTACGGTTGAAGAAATAAAAGAGAGAGAAAAAGATTTAAAAAATATAGATTTATATCAATTAATTAAAGAAAGTCTAAAAATAAATAATTGGTCAGCATTATGGAATAATTATTGGCAAACTCAACCTGGATGGTTTAATAAAGAAGTGAAGGATATTGTCAATTGATAATAAATGATTTATTATAAGTTTATTACTGAGTAATAAATTATTTAATTGAATTATATTATAATATTTAAAAATAATTAAAATAAATTTATGGCTAAACAAAAAAAAGTTGACGATAAAATCGATCAAAAAAAAAATAATGAGAAAAATGGCGCTGCTGAAGCCGCCATTGAGCAAATTAAAACTAAATTCGGTGAAGGATCAATAATGAAGTTTGGCGATGTACAAAATACAGATGTCGATTCAATCCCCACTGGATGTTTATCACTGGATTTAGCTTTTGGAGTTGGCGGTGTACCTCGAGGTAGGGTTATAGAAATTTATGGACCAGAATCATCAGGAAAAACTACTCTAGCACAGCATATAGTAGCTGAAGTACAAAAAATTGGTGGGATAGCAGCTTTTGTTGATGCTGAGCATGCTCTTGATCCTGAGTATGCAAAAAAAATAGGTGTAAATGTTAAAGATCTATTAATATCTCAACCAGACGCCGGTGAGCAGGCCTTAGAAATTGTAGAAACATTAGTTCGGTCAAATGCAGTAGATGTGGTTGTTGTAGATAGTGTTGCGGCATTAGTTCCTAGAAAAGAAATTGAAGGCGAGATGGGTGATCAACACATGGGTCTTCAAGCTCGCTTAATGAGTCAGGCTTTAAGAAAACTAACCTCATCTATTTCTCGAAGTAAAACAGTGGTAATATTTATTAATCAAATTAGACATAAAATTGGTGTTGTTTTTGGTAATCCAGAAACTACTAGTGGTGGGAATGCCTTAAAATTTTATTGCTCAGTAAGAGTAGAAGTTAGAAGAGCAGCACAAATAAAACAAGGTGATAATGTGATTGGCAATCGAGTTAAAGCTAAAATTGTAAAAAATAAAGTAGCGGCTCCATTTAAAACCTGTGAATTTGATATCATGTATAATGAAGGAATTTCGGTGTCCGGTGATTTATTAGACACTGGAGTTAATTATGGCACAATTAAAAAAAGCGGCAATTCCTACTCATTCAAAGACGAAAAGTTAGGGGTAGGTAGAGAAAATGCTAAAAAATACTTAAAAAGTTCACCTAAATTAATGGCTGAAATTAAAAAAAGTATTTTAGCTGAAGTTAAAAGCAAAGACATAGAAAGTGATTCATAAATATATATGTTGTATGTTTTATCAGTAGGAGGATCATTAATTTTTCCTCCAAAAGGAATTGATACAAAGTTTATCAATTCTTTTGGTAGCTATATTAAAGGGGAGGTTTATAAAAATAAACGTTTTATTTTAGTTACTGGTGGCGGACAAGGGGCACGAGATTATATAAAGGCAGGAAAAAAATTAAAAATAGAAAAGGAGCAACAAGATTTATTGGGTATTTCAGCTACTAGACAAAATGCTTTAATGCTAAAGGCTTATTTTAAAAATAGTGCTTATAGTGAAATTATTAGTCGTCCTAATATAAAGATAAATTATAAACAAAAAATAGCTATTGCTGGTGGTTGGCGACCAGGAAGATCTACTGATTATGTAGCCGTTTTACTTGCTAAAACCTATGGTGCTGATACAGTAATAAATTTATCAAATATAGACTATGTCTATGATAGAGATCCTAAAATAAAAGGAGCTAAAAAAATAAAAAATCTGACTTGGTCAGATTTTAGAAAAATCGTTGGTAATAAGTGGACACCAGGAAAAAATGCTCCATTTGATCCAGTAGCAGCTCGTCTAGCTATGAATAGTGGTTTAAGGGTTATTGTCTTAAACGGAAAAAAAATCAATAATTTAAAAAAGTGTTTAAATAATGAAAATTTTATTGGTACTACTATTAAAGATTAACTGATTTTTTTAAATTATTAAAAATATCCTTAATTTCACCTTTTCCATTTATTCTTTTTAATCGATTATCTTTTTTATAGTATTTAAAAAGAGGTTCTGTGCTTTTTTTATAAATTTTCCAACGTCGTTTTACATTTTCTTGACTATCGTCATCTCGCCCTCTTAAGGAAAGTCTAGTAAGAGTTTCTTTTTCAGAAACATCTAGATAAAAAACTTTTATTTTTTTAGGATCAATAATTTTATCTAAAAATTTAGCTTGTTTTAAGTTTCTTGGATATCCGTCAAATATAAATTTATTTTTTGTTTTTTCCTTTATTTGATCACTTATAATTTTATTTACTATCTCGTCATCTACAAGATCACCTTTGAACATTGTTTTTTGTAAGTTTTTGCTTAAGGGGTGATTTTTTTTTATTGCTTCTCTTAGTATATTTCCTACTGATAAATGCTTTGAATTTAATAAATTAGCAAGCATTTTTGCTTGTGTTCCTTTGCCACTACCTGGAGGGCCAAAAATAATTATATTAGACATAAAATAACTTATTAAGCCATCAGTTAATATCTGATGGCTTTTAATTTTTATGTACGCCCAGAGGGATTTGAACCCCCGACCATCTCCTTAAGAGGGAGTTGCTCTACCAACTGAGCTATGGGCGCTTTTTTGAAATAAAAAGTGGCTGGGGAGGGGATTGAACCCTCGACCTCGGCGTTATGAGTGCCGCGCTCTAACCAACTGAGCTACCCAGCCAAAAAAAATTATTATCCTATCCAAAGCGTGCCCGGTAGGACTCGAACCTACAACCTTCTGGTCCGAAGCCAGATGCTCTATCCAGTTGAGCTACAGGCACACTTTAGATAGGAAACATATTGACTTCCTAATGTTTTTTTATCGGTTTCCCTTTAGGGCTTGCTTTAGTTTATATCCTGTTTTAAACTTTGCAACTTTAACTTCCGGAATAGTTATTTTTTCGTTAGGTTTTTGTGGGTTTACTCCACCCCTGGCATATCTTACGCGAGATAGCCAGGTTCCAAAACCTGCAATTGTAAGCTCTCGATCATTTTTTAATTCATCAATAATAGTGTTAGTTAAGACGTTAATCATTTTTTCTGCTTGTTTTTTATTAACACCTTCAACTTCTTGATGAATTTTTTCAATTAATTGTGCTTTGTTCATATAATTATAACAATTTAATTAAGTGATATTTTTAATTATCTTGCATATTCAGTTACTCGGCTTTCTCTTATTACATTAACTTTAATCTCTCCTGGATATTTTAACTCAGCTTCTATCTTTTTGGCAATATCTCTAGCTAAATTATGTGCTTTTAGGTCATCAATTTCTTCTGGTTGAACAAAAACTCTAATTTCTCTTCCGGCTTGAATAGCAAAACTTCTTTCAATACCGTTAAATGAGGATGCAATTTTTTCCAATTCCTCTAATCTTTGTAAATAGTTTTCATAACTATCATTTCTAGCTCCAGGTCTAGCTGAGGATATTGCATCTGCTACTTTTACAATTACTGAAATAATATTATCTGGATTATCTTCGTGATGTGATTCAATCGGAGCAATTATTTCTTTAGGTAAATTAAATTTTTTAGCAATATCTCTACCAATTTCTGTGTGATTACCTTGTATTTCGTGGTCTACAGCTTTACCAATATCGTGTAGTAATCCACCCTTTTTAGCTAAGGTAACATCAGCTTCTAATTGTTCAGCTAAAAGAGCGGCAATATGAGCTACTTCTATAGAATGTCTTAAGGCATTTTGACCATAGCTTGTTCGATATTTTAATCTTCCAAGAATTTGTACTAATTTTGGGTCAAAACCAGTTACCCCAATTTCATACATAGCTTCTTCACCAGCTTTTTTAATATCAATAGAAATTTCTTTTCTAGCTTGTTCAACCGCATCCTCAATTTTTGTTGGGTGAATTCTGCCATCTTTGATTAAATAATCTAGGGTTTTTTTAGCAATATGACGGCGAATTAAAGAAAAACCAGATATAGTTATTGCATTAGGTGTGTCGTCTACTATAATTTCTACACCTGTTAAATTTTCAATTGCTTTAATATTTCTACCTTCTCTACCTATTATTCTACCTTTCATTTCATCATTAGGCAAATCAACGGTGGTAGTGCTTAATTCTAAAGTATATGTTGATGAAAGTCTTTGCATAGCAGCTGCTAACATATCCTTAGACCTTTCATCAATTTTTTCCTGAGATTCATTTTCTAGTTTTCTTAACCTAACTAGTAAATCTTCAGAACTTTGATCTTCAATGCGCTTTAGAAGTATTTCCTTAGCTTCTTGATTGTTTAATTTAGCCACTTCTTCTAATTTTGAGATTTGTTCTTCTTTAATTTTTTTTATTTTTTCCTTAATATCTTGAACTTCATTTACTTTATCATAAAGTTTTTGTTGCTTTTCTTGAAGATCTAGTAATTTTTGTGAAAATGAAGTTTCTCTTTTTTCTAGTCGCTTTTGTAAATCATTTATTTCTTTTCTCCTTTGTGATTCTTCTTTTTTAGACTCTTCTATAATTTTCAAAGCTTTATCCTGGGCTTGTAGTAAAAGATTTTTTTCTTCTTTCTTAGCTTCACCTACTAATTTATCGGCTTTATTTTGTGCACTATCAATTTGTCCTTTTGATCTTTGTTTGTAGGCTATGTAGCCAATAAAAAAACCGCCGATAAGAACAAGTGCATAAATTGCATATGTCATAAATTTGATACATTCTTAGCTCAAAACAAATACGACAGCTCTTTGGCAGTTTAAATTAAATTAAATTATTATTTAATAATTTAGTTCCTATATTAAATTGTTCGGTATTTTTTAACATTTTTAACATTTTTAAGCAGATATTCGGAGTTTTGAAAACAATTAATTTGTCTAAACTTTGAGAAACTACTAGTCGTATATTTTGAATCTAAAAACTGAAAATATAAATTTTTATATAATTATATTAACAAAATAAAATAAGCTTGTAAAGGGCAGATTATAATAAAAAAATAGATAATTTTATTAAATATTAGATAATTATATGCTAAAAAATTGACTAAAACCCTTAAATAAAGTAATATATGACAGCAGAGAAAATTTAGGTTTTTTATTAACCTTTTTTTATTAATAATAAACAAAAAAATCATGAATATAACAGAATTAGCAAGAATATTAAAAATTACACCACAAGAGCTGCGCGACATTTTGCCGGAGCTTGGTTTTGCTATTGGTCAAAAGGCTATAAAAGTAGATAATAATACTGCTAAAAAAATTATAAAAAATTGGCCCTTATGGAAAAAGCGTTTTGAGCATAGAAAATCATTAGAAGAGGCGAAAAAGAAAGAGGAAGAAGATTTACCCAAAGAAAAGATAAAAATTAAAGTTCCTTCCTTAATTGCTGTTCGTGACTTTGCTCAATTAGCACAAATTCCAGTAAATAGAGTGTTGGCAGAATTGATGAAAAATGGAGTATTTACCTCTATTAATGAAAAGATAGATTATGACACAGCTTCAATTATTGGTAGTGATTTAAATTTAGATGTAGAGCTTATAGATAAAAAAGAGGAATTAATTGATAATCAGGAAGAAGAAAAAACCTTAGATGATATTATTGAAAAAGAAGAATCTAAAAATTTAAAAGCAAGACCACCTGTAATTGTTGTTATGGGCCATGTTGATCATGGTAAAACAAAACTTTTAGATACTATTCGTTTAACTAAAGTAGCTGAAGGAGAAGCGGGAGGTATAACTCAACATATTGGTGCTTATCAAATTGAAAGAAAAAATAAGACCATTACTTTTATTGACACTCCTGGCCATGAAGCCTTTACTGCTATGCGTTCAAGAGGAGCAAAGGTTGCTGATATAGCTATTTTAGTCGTTGCAGCAGATGATGGTGTTAAACCACAAACAGTTGAGGCTTTAAAAATTATTCAGGCAGCTGACATTCCTTTTATTGTTGCTATTAATAAAATTGACAAACCTGAGGCTGATATTGATAAAACAAAACAGGAATTATCTACAAAGCTAAATTTAACCCCCGAAGATTGGGGAGGAAAAACTATTTGTGTTCCTATTTCTGCTTTAAAAAATAAAAATATTGATGAAGTTTTAGATATGGTGTTACTTTTAGCTGATACAGAAAGTAAAGAAATGAAAGCTAATCCTAAAGGAGAAGCTGCTGGGACAATTATTGAATCAAATATTGATAAAGGTGCTGGCCCTGTAGCTACTATATTAGTACAAAATGGTACCTTAAAATTAGGAGATAAATTAACTTTTAATCAATTTTTTTATGGAAAAGTTAAATCACTTAAAAATTTTAAGGGAGAAAATATTGAAGAGGCTGGTCCCTCAATGCCCGTAAAAATATTAGGTTTAAAAATTTCCCCTAAAGTAGGAGATATTTTAGAGGTAGGAGAGGGTAAAAAAATTAAGAAAAATAAAATAAAAACTAGTGATGATAAATTAGAAGTAGTTTCTTCAGATCAAGAAGAAAAAGAAGAATTAATTAGTAAATTAAACATAATAATTAAAAGTGACTTTTTAGGATCAGCGGAAGCTATTGAAGAATCGCTTCTTAAAATTAACACTGAAAAAGTTAAAGCTAAAATTATTTCTAAAGGATTAGGAAATATTACTGAAGGAGATATAAAGAGAGCTGAGGGAGCAAATGCTAAAATTTTAGGCTTTAATGTTAATTTACCACCAACTATTGAAAATTTAGCTAGAGAAAGAAATGTAGATGTAAAGATCTTTAGTATAATATATGATTTAATTGCTTATGTAAAAAATGAGATGCAAGATTTAATAAAACCAGATGTTACTAGAATTAGTGAGGGAAAAATAAAAGTTTTAGCGATTTTTAGAACAGATAACAAATTTCAAATTATTGGCGGTAAAGTTATCTCAGGAGAAGCTAAAACAGACCAAAAAGCTTTACTATGGCGTGATGACGAACCTATAATTGAAGGTTTTATAGAAAACCTACAATCAGGAAAACAAAATGTAGTTAGCGTTGAGGAAGGAAAAGAATGTGGTTTAAAATTTACCGGTAAACCCGAGATTAAAGAAGGTGATGTAATAGAAATTTATCGTGAAGAAGAAAAAATTGATCAATTATAATTATGTCTAGCAAACAAGAAAAACTAAATAGTCAATTTGCTGAATATTTAGGATACTATTTAAGTAAAAATATTTATGTAAGAGATGCTTTAGTAAGTGTCAAGGAGGTAAATTTATCTAGTGACCTTTCTCAAGCTGAAGTTAAAGTTAGTGTTTTGCCTATAAATTTAAGTGGTAGTGCCTTAACTTCTCTAAGAAAGTCATCGAAAGAGTCATCTCAGTTTGTTTCTAAGAAAATAAAATTAAGAAAAATACCTAAACTAATTTGGTCTATTGATTCCAGCGAAGAAAAATTTGCTCAAATGAATAAATTGTTTGATGAAATAAATAGAGAAAAAAAATAAATATCTAAATTAAACTATAAAAAAACTACTTGGCACTCAAGTAGTTTTTTGCTCTTTATTTTTATTTTTATATAGGTTAATATATATCATTATGAAAATAGAAGAAAAATTAAATTTATTTAAAGACAAAATTAAAGAAAGTCATAATATTTTAATAGTAGGCCATCTTCGTCCCGATGGTGATGCTATTTCTTCTTGTTGTGCAATACAAGAAATCCTAAAACAATTAAATAAAAAAGGAGAGATTTTTTGTTCTGGTAATTTGCCAGTTAATTTTAGTTATTTACCAAATTATTATCAAATTAACAGTAATATTGATGATTTAAGGGATAAGATTGAATGTAGAAAAGATAATGTATTAGATTGTTTTGATTTATTAATTGTTGTTGATTGTGGTTCACTAGCTAGAACAAACCTAAGTCAAGAAATTAAAAAAAGTCGACTAAATAAAAAACCTTATATAATAGAAATTGATCATCACCCAAAAATTGATAATTACTCTGATTTAGAAATAAGAGAAATACAGGCAGCATCAACCACTGAAATAATTTATGATATACCCTCTCATTTAAAATTAAATTTAAACAAAAATCTTTCTGAATGCTTATTAACTGGTATCGTTACTGATACTGGAAATTTTTTCTATCCTAATGCTTCTGCTAAAACCTTAAAAATTGCTGCTCAATTATTAGAAAAAGGTGCTAATTTAAGTAAAATAATTAAAAATGTAAGTGCCTATAAAAATTTAGCTACATTTAAGCTATGGGGCTTAGCTATGGATAGATTAAAAGTGCATCCAAATTATGATTTTGCCTTTTCTGTTTTAAGTCTCGATGATTTAGAATCAATTAGTAGTGATTGGGAAGAAATTAGTGAAACCTTAAGTTCTATTGCTGGTTTTTTAAGTAATTTAGCTAACGTAAAAGCTACCCTACTGCTTCATGAGACTACAGTAGGGATGATAAAAGGCCATTTACGTAGTTCTGATCCAAATGTTGATATATCAATATTAGCCCGAAAACTTGGTGGTGGAGGTCATCCACAGGCATCTGGATTTTCTATAGCTGGAGAGATAATTAAAATAAATAATACTTGGCAAGTAAAATAGACTTGACATTAAATTTAAATAAATTAATCTTTAAGTATTAGTACATTTAAAAGCATAACTATGGCAAAAAGGAAAATTACCTGGTTTGTAGAGCCATTAGACTCAGATACAAATGAGAAAATGGCTAAACATTTATTATCTATTGGTTCACTTGTTGAACAGTTTGGCATGAAAGATAAAGAAGATGTTAATCATCTTGTTTATCAAGTTCCTGATTATTCCCTAATTACACGCTTCTATGAAGATAAGTGTAAATTGAACCTTAAATTTAAGGTTTACTATCGCCAAAATACCTATGGTCCTATTAAACTCTGGACTTTTGGTGAAAAATAAAAAATTAAAGAGATGTAGTTTTACATCTCTTTTTTATTTCTTTTCATTTTCTTTTTTCTCCAACTATTAATTTCCTTATGGTTTCCGCTTAATAAAACCTTAGGAACCTTATAGTCTTTATTATTTGCATTAAAAATAGCTGGTCGTGTATATTGAGGATATTCTAAAATACCATCATTTGTGTGTGATTCTTCAATAAAACTTTCTTTATTACCCAAGACACCAGGAAGTAGCCTAGTAATTGAATCAACGATAACTAGGGCAGGTAATTCACCACCAGTTAAAACATAGTCACCAATAGATATTTCTTCATCAATAAAATGTTTTATTCTATTATCAACGCCTTCATAACGACCACATATTAAGACTAATTCATCCAGTTTGCTATATTTTTTTGCTAATTTTTGATTCCATTTTTTACCCGAAGCAGAAAGTAATATTATTTTTCTTTTTTCTTCTTTTTTTTCTTTATTTAAACTTTTTAAAGCTAAATAAAGAGGTTCTATTTTCATAAGCATTCCTGCTCCTCCTCCATATGGACTGTCATCAACTTTTTTATGCTTATCATTACTAAAGTCACGAATATTGTATGATTTTATTTTTATTTGCTTTTTTAAAATGGCTCTCTTTACTATGCTTTCTTTAATGTAGGAAGAAAAAATATCTGGAAATATAGATAATATTTTAAAAGTCATATTTAAAATTTAATTATAATATTTTTAGTATAACAAAAAAGCCGTGTTTTGACACGACTTTTTTGCTTATAATAAGAATTTTAGAGTTTTAGATCATCTACCGCAGAGGTATCGATATCGTCTGACTCTTCTTTTCTAGACTCAACACGATTTGATTGTCGATTATCACCTTCTGGGTCGTGAATCTTTAAGTTGACGCGTGAATTATTTTTTGCTCCAACAATTTTAAGTAAGGTTCTAATTGCTTGAGCAGTTTGGCCTTTACGACCAATTACGTAACCCATGTCTGCTGGATTAGTTTTGAGAGTTAATAAAACTCCCATTTCATCAACTGTTCTTTCTACCGAAACGTCGTTCGGATTAGCGACAATAGTTTTTACAATTGTCTCTAAAAATTGCTTGTCTGTTTCTGCCATAAAGTTTTTTTTCCTACAAAATAATTGGATTAATTTGCAAGAGTTTTTTTAATTATCTTTTCTTAACTCATTTTAAGTTAAGTTTTCTAAATATATTATATATAATTTAGGCCTTTTTGTCAACCTCTTCTTTCTTTTCTTCTTTTGGTTCTTCTTTCTTTTCTTCTTTTGGTTCTTCTTTCTTTTCTTCTTTATTTAATTTTTCTTGTTTCTTTTTATTTGGCTTACCTTTTTTGGAGGCTTTTTGTTTTTCTCCTGTAATAATTTTTTCTTCTATTAAAAGATTATTTACTGTTGGCGTTGCTTGCGCTCCTTTAGATAGCCAATAATTAACTCTTTCGTTTTTAATCTTTAACTCTTTACTGTATGGATTATATGAACCAAGAATATCTACATGGTGACCAAAAGGATCTCTCCCCTTTTCACTAACAATAATACGAAATACTTTTTGATTGGTTTTACCCACTTTAGACAATTTAATTTTTAACATATTTTACTAATTAATTTATTTACATTAATATTATTTTAACTAAGCTGAAAAGTCAAGGATATAAAATTATCGGCGTCTTTGTTTATTGTTAAAATCATTTCTTTTATTAGGATCGCTTTTACCCTTATTATCCTGCCAAAACTTTTTATTTTCTTCAAGATTTTTCATAGTTAGGTTTACTCTTCCTTGATCATCAATTTCCTTAATTTTTACTGTTACCATATCACCGACATTTAAAATATCGCCAGGTTGACTAACATGATATGGTGCCATTTCACTAACATGAACTAAACCATCTTGATTAGCATTTAATTCAACAAAAGCTCCAAAATCCATTAAACGAACGACTTTACCATGAATAATTTCACCAGCTTCAAATACTCTTACTATTTCTTTTATTCTGTTGACCGCTTGATTTAGTTTTTCTTCTTCAGTACCACAAACCATAACTAAACCTTCATCTTCAATGTCAATATCAACTCCAGTTTCTTCAATTATTTTATTAATAATTTTTCCTCCAGGGCCAATAATAGCACCAATTTTTTCAGGATCAACTGAAAAGCTAATGATTTTAGGTGCATATTGTGATAAACTTTCTTTCGGTTTATCAATTGCTTTATTCATGTTTTCTAATACATTATTTAAAGCTTCACGACCTTGTGTTAGCACTTTTTTAGTAATTTCTTTATTTAAACCTAGTGTTTTTGTATCCAACTGAATAGCAGTTAAACCACTGTCAGTACCAGCAATTTTAAAGTCAGCCCCACCTTCTCCATCTTCTAAGTCTTGAATATCAGTAAGTACTTCCCATTTGCTCATATCTTTATTTGAGGATAATCCCATAGCAATACCGGCGACCGCTTTTTTGATAGGTACACCAGCATCCATTAAAGCTAGTGAAGAAGCACAAGTTGCTCCCATTGATGAAGAGCCATTAGATCCTAGTGTTTCACTAACTACGCGAACAGTATATGGAAATTTTTCCTTGTCAGGCATAACTGCAGTTAAAGCTTTTTCTGCTAAAGCACCATGTCCAACTTCTCTTCTACCAGCACCCCTTAAAGGTGAAGTTTCTCCAACTGAAAATGGAGGGAAATTATAGTGATGCATAAAGCTTTTTTTACTTTGTCCCTCAACTCCTTCTAGCGATTGTTCAAGTCCAGCAGATCCTAGGGTTACAATTGATAATAATTGTGTTTCTCCACGAGAAAACAAAGAACTGCCATGAGTTCTGTCAAACAAGCCTACTTCTGAACTAAGACTTCTTATGTCAGTTAATGATCTGCCATCAACCCTTTTTTTATCTTCTAAAATAGCATTAGTTACTTCAGCTTCTACCATTTTGTCAACTAGTTTTTTAATTACAAAAGCTCTTTTTTCTTGACTATGTCCTAAAGAAAATAAATATTTATCTAATTCTTCTTTAATAATTCTTACTGCTGCTTTTCTTTCATTTTTACTATAATTATTTGTGTCAAATAGGGTTTTTGAAATATTTTCTTTTAGCCATTTTTCTCCAATTTCCAGAAGCTTTTCTTTTTCTTCGTCTTCTTTCTTTTCTTCTTCGCTTTTAATTGGTGTAAATATTGGTTTTTTTTCTTTACCTAGTTCATTTTTAATTTTGTTAATTAAATCTATAGCAGCTTGCATATTTTCTTGTCCGACTTCTATGGCTTCATTTATTTGTTTTTCTGGAATTTGATCACAACTTCCTTCAAGCATAATGACTTTTTCACTATCACCAGCAACAATTAAATCTAATTTACTATTTTCTTGTTCTTTATATGTTGGATTGAAAATAAAATTATTATCATTATCTAGACCTACTCGAATACCACCGATTGGTCCTTTCCAGTCAATTCCTGACATTGATAAAACTGCTGATGCAGCAATTAGAGAGACAATATCGTGATCATTTTCTTGGTCAGCGGCAAGTAGAGTTAAAATAACCTGAACATCACGACGATCTTCATGATCAAATAATGGTCTAATAGCTCTGTCAATCATGCGAGTAGTTAATATCGTTTGATCACTAGGTCTGCCTTCACGTTTTATCCAACGTGAACCTTTAATAATGCCGGCCGCATATAATTTTTCTTCTACATCAACCATTAAAGGGAAGAAATCAATTCCTTGTCTTGCTTGTTTTGATTGAACTGCGGTGGCAAGCACTACAGTTTCTCCGTATTGTACTAAAACTGAGGCATCAGCTTGATTAGCTAATTTTCCAGTTTTAAAAATTAGATCTCTATCTAACCATTTTGTTGAAAATACTTTTTCCATACTTTTATTAATTGACCCTTAAATTACAGAACTGTAAACAATTTACAGCACTAGATATTTAAGGGCCAATCTTACTTATTTTTAAGTTTTATTTAAACTAAAACGGTCAAGGAAAATGACCGTTTTAGCGTTTTATTAAAAATTTAGAACTAGAGCCTAAATCTGTAAAATCATCAGCTTCTTCAATTAACTGTGAAGAACATGTTTTCTTGAAAGCCATTATTTCCACTAAACATCCTTTATTGTTTTGTAAATAAGATACAACCGGTAAATAATCACCATCACCTGAGACTAATACTATAACATCTAGTTTTTCGGCCAACTTAATGGCATCAATAGCAATACCTACATCCCAATCAGCCTTCTTGCTACCACCAGCAAAAATTTGTAAATCCTTCATTTTTACTTCAAATCCTTGTTGAACTAAAGCATCAAAAAAAGCAGTTTCTTCACCGGTTTCAGTACGAACTACGTAAGCAGTAGCTCTTATTAGCTTTCTATCCGCAATTGCTTTATTGAGAATTTCTTTAAAGTTAACCCTTTTATTGAAAAGGTTTTTAGCTGAGTGATACATATTAGCCACATCAACTAAAACACCAATTCTTTGTTCTGAGTGTTTAATCATATTTATTGAGAACTTTTCTTTAATATTTCTTCAGCTGTATCAATTTCTTCTTCCTCGGTGATAATAGGAGCAAATTTCTTTTCTTTTTCTTTTTCTTCTTCTTCTTCGGTTTGTAGTTTTTTAGCAATTTTGAGTTTTAACTTTTCAGCTAATTTCTTAAATTCAGAGAAGTTTTCTTTTTGTAGGTATTTTAGGAACTTTCTTCTTTCTCCAACTTTTTTAAGTAATCCACGGCGAGAAGAAAAGTCATGTTTATGTATTTTTAAGTGTTCAGTTAATTCTTTTATTTCCTCACTTAGAATAGCAATTTGTACTTGTGGGGAACCAGTATCGGTTTCATGTACACGAAATTTTTTAATAATTTTTTCCTTCGTTTTTTTGTTTAACATAGGTTTCGCTTAATCCGAGAAAAAATAATAATAAAAATTATTTAATCCAAGAAAAAGTGTTAATTATAATTTATTAATTTTTTTAACTAATCTTGATTTTTTTCTTGAAGCGTTTTTTGGTTTGATAATTTTTTTTCTAACAGCTTTGTCAATTTCTTTTATGATTTTAGGTAAATCTTCTTTGATTTTTTCTTCTTTACTCTCCACACGCTTAAGACTAGTCTTTAATGTATTTTTAAGACTACTTTTTGTTTTTTGATTAACTACTCGTAACTTATTACTCTTTTTTAACTCTTTCTTAGCTGATTTTGTATTTGGCATATTATAATTTAATTTTTTAAACAATATGATGTTAACATAGCTTTGTATAAAAATCAAGGGTTTTAA
>SL_3KL_010_SEDDRAFT_10001228_pt1 | contig 23006 bp, 16 predicted proteins | sample SodLakKL_010_SED_2_FD_10381 | JGI IMG/M metagenome (IMG submission 10381) | reverse complement strand
AAAAAAAGATTAGACTTCTGCCGAATGAACAATTCGCTGTAGAAGTCTGATCTTTATTGCTGGTTATTCTGTTTCTTCAATTTTTAGCTTTTAGTAACTTCAAACCCAACATACCTTGGCAGCAAAACAAAAAATCGCAGAGAGGGTAAATTTCGGAACGGTAACCACCCATTTTGATTACCCCGATTTTCTTGAGATCCAGATTAAATCATTCCAGGATTTTTTCCAGCTGGAGACAACCCCTGAAAACAGGAAGAATGAGGGATTGTTCAAAGTGTTCAGCGAGAATTTCCCCATTTCAGATGCCAGAAACAACTTTGTACTGGAGTTCCTGGATTATTTTATAGACCCCCCAAAGTATTCTATCCGCGAATGTATAGACCGGGGCCTTACCTACAGTGTGCCGCTGAAGGCAAAATTAAAACTTTACTGCACCGATCCGGAACACGAAGACTTTGAAACGATCATCCAGGATGTTTACCTGGGGACCATCCCCTACATGACACCCAGGGGCACCTTCCTGATCAACGGCGCCGAAAGGGTCGTGGTGTCCCAGTTGCATCGATCGCCTGGCGTTTTTTTCGGGACAAGCGTTCACGCCAACGGCACACAGCTCTACAGCGCACGGATCATNCCGTTCAAAGGATCCTGGATAGAGTTTGCCACCGACATCAACAGCGTGATGTATGCCTACATCGACCGTAAGAAAAAGTTGCCGGTAACCACATTGCTTCGGGCCATCGGCTTTGAGACCGACAAGGAGATACTCGAGATCTTCGGGCTGGCCGATGAGGTGAAGGTCACAAAAACAGGATTGAAAAAATATGTTGGCCGTAAACTGGCTGCCAGGGTGCTGCGGTCATGGGTGGAAGACTTCGTGGATGAAGATACCGGAGAAGTCGTGTCAATCGAACGTACCGAGGTGATCATAGACCGCGAAACGGTGCTGGAGAATGACCATATCGAACAGATACTTGATGCCGGTGTCAAAACCATCATCCTGCATAAAGAGGGGGTGAATGTCAACGACTATATGTTGGTTTACAACACCTTGCAAAAAGATACCACCAACTCTGAAAAAGAAGCGGTTGAATTCATCTATCGTCTGCTGAGAAATGCAGATCCTCCGGATGATGAAACGGCCCGGAGCATGATCGAGAAGCTCTTTTTCTCAGATAAGCGTTACGACCTTGGCGACGTGGGCCGCTATCGCATAAACAGGAAGCTGAACCTCGACACCCCCATGGATGTGAAAGTCCTTACCAGGGAGGACATTATCTGCATCGTCAATTACCTGATCGAACTGGTGAACGCCAAAGCGGATGTGGATGATATTGACCACCTGAGCAACCGCCGTGTGCGGACAGTCGGAGAACAACTGTACACTCAGTTTGGTGTGGGACTTGCCCGCATGGCACGTACCATTCGTGAACGGATGAACGTACGCGACAATGAGGTTTTTGCACCAACCGACCTGATCAATGCCAAGACCCTCTCCTCTGTGATCAACTCCTTTTTTGGCACAAACCAGTTGTCGCAGTTCATGGACCAGACAAACCCGCTGGCTGAGATCACCCATAAACGCAGGATGTCAGCACTTGGGCCGGGCGGACTCTCCCGTGAACGTGCCGGATTTGAAGTCAGGGACGTCCACTTTACCCATTACGGTCGCCTGTGTACCATTGAAACACCGGAAGGCCCGAACATCGGACTGATATCTTCCCTGTGCGTGTATGCCAAGGTGAATGAGCTCGGGTTTATCGAAACCCCTTATTTTGAAGTAGCGGAAGGCAAGGCCCGTTTTGACAAACCACCTCTGTATCTGACCGCCGAAGAGGAAGAGACAGAGATCATCAGCCAGTCCAATGTGCCCTTGAAAAAAGATGGTGAGTTTGAAGAAGACCGTATCAAGGTCAGGTATCAGGCCGACTACCCTATCGTTGAGCCCGACCAGATCAAGCTGATGGACGTGGGCCCTAACCAGATCGCCTCCATCGCCGCTTCCCTGATCCCATTCCTCGAACACGACGATGCCAACAGGGCCCTTATGGGCAGTAACATGATGCGCCAGGCCGTCCCGCTGATCAACCCTGAAGCCCCCATTGTGGGAACAGGTCTTGAAAAAAGGGTGGCCAATGACTCAAGGGTGCTGTTGCATGCCGAAGGAAGCGGCACAGTAGAATACGTTGATGCCGACAGCATCACCATCAGATACACCCGGAGCGAGGATGAAAGACTGGTGAGTTTCGAGGAGGATATAAAAACCTATGAGCTCACCAAATTCAGTAAAACAAACCAGAACACCTGCCTGAGCCTGAAACCCATTGTAAAGAAAGGGCAGAATGTCAAGAAGGGCCAGTTGCTGTGTGAAGGATATGCCACCAAAAATGGCGAGCTGGCACTCGGGCGCAACCTGAAAGTGGCCTTTATGCCATGGAAAGGGTACAACTTTGAAGACGCCATCGTGGTATCTGAAAAAATTGTCCGTGACGACCTCTTCACCTCTATCCATATTGAGGAATTCTCCCTTGATGTGCGCGACACAAAACGTGGGGCCGAAGAGCTTACCAGCGACATCCCGAACGTGAGTGCAGACGCGATCAAAGACCTCGATGAAAACGGTCTGATACGCATCGGTGCAGAGGTTAACGAAGGGGATATCCTCATCGGCAAGATCACCCCCAAAGGTGAGACCGACCCCACCCCGGAAGAGAAACTGCTGCGTGCCATCTTTGGCGACAAGGCCGGCGATGTGAAAGACGCCTCATTGAAAGCTCCCCCCGCCACAAAAGGGGTTATCGTGGATAAAAAACTCTTCTCGAGGATCATCAAAGACCGCAAGGCCAAAACCAAGGAAAAAGCTTTCGTTGAAAAGCTGGATGCGGAATTCAAGGCCAAAGCCGGAGAACTCAGATCCAAGCTTGTCGACAAGCTGATCGTCCTCGTTTCCGGCAAGACTTCACAGGGAGTTACCAACAGCCTGAAAGAGTCAGTGGTGCCCAAGGGAACCAAGTTTACCCAAAAAATCCTTCATGGTCTAGATTACTCTACCATTAATCCCAATAACTGGACCACTGACAAAAAGAAAAATCAGCTGATCAAGGAGTTGTTGCACAATTATTCCATTCAGTTCAAAGATCTCCTGGGCATTTACAACCGGCGCAAGTTCACGGCGACGGTAGGGGATGAGTTGCCCACGGGAATTGTTCAGCTGGCCAAGGTTTACCTTGCCAAAAAGCGCAAGCTCAAGGTGGGTGACAAGATGGCGGGTCGTCACGGCAACAAAGGGATCGTTGCAAAGATTGTACGGCAGGAGGACATGCCATTCCTGGAGGATGGCACACCTGTCGACATTGTTTTGAACCCTCTGGGTGTCCCGTCGCGTATGAACCTTGGACAGATTTACGAAACCGTGCTGGGATGGGCAGGGCAGAAGCTGGACTTGACTTTTTCCAGTCCAATTTTTGATGGTGCCCATGTTGACCAGATCAATGAATACATGGTCAAAGCCGGCCTCCCGGAAAATGGCAAAGTATACCTGTATGACGGTGGCACCGGCGAACGGTTTGACCAGCCTGCCACGGTGGGTGTCATCTACATGCTGAAGCTTGGCCACATGGTCGATGACAAGATGCATGCCCGCTCCATCGGTCCGTATTCACTGATTACACAACAACCCCTGGGTGGTAAGGCCCAGTTTGGTGGTCAGCGGTTTGGTGAGATGGAAGTGTGGGCATTGGAAGCTTTTGGTGCGGCCAATGTATTGCAGGAGATCCTGACCGTGAAATCGGATGATGTGATTGGCCGTGCAAAAACCTACGAAGCACTGGTGAAAGGAGACAACCTGCCCATCGCGGGCGTGCCTGAATCTTTCAATGTGCTGGTGCATGAGCTCAGAGGACTGGGGCTCAGCATTAATTTCGACTAGCGTGTCCGGTTGTGGTGAGCGATAACGATCGATATTACGTTCTTAACAAAACATATATATGGCTTTCAGAAAAGAATCGAACGTCAAAAGTAATTTCTCCAACATAACAATAAGCCTGGCCTCTCCTGAATCTGTGCTTGAGAGGTCGCACGGGGAGGTGTTGAAGCCAGAAACCATTAACTATCGCACATACAAGCCCGAAAGAGACGGGCTCTTCTGTGAAAGGATTTTTGGTCCGGTAAAGGACTGGGAATGCCATTGCGGAAAATACAAGCGCATACGCTATAAGGGCATTGTATGCGACCGCTGTGGTGTAGAGGTCACAGAAAAGAAAGTGCGCAGGGAGCGGATGGGGCATATTAAGCTGGTCGTGCCGGTGGCGCATATCTGGTTTTTCCGTACCCTTCCAAACAAGATAGGCTATTTGCTGGGACTGCCATCCAAAAAGCTTGACCAGATCATTTATTATGAGCGTTATGTGGTGATCAATCCTGGTGTTAAGGCTGATGAGCTGAACTTCATGGATTTCCTTACCGAGGAGGAGTACTTCAATGTGCTGGAGTCCATTCCCATGGAAAACCAGATGCTGGATGATGACGATCCAAACAAGTTCATCGCCCGGATGGGTGCGGATGCACTGAAAGAATTGCTGTCAAGGCTTGATCTGGACCAGCTCTCCTATGACCTTCGCCACAAGGCGAACACCGAGACCTCCCAGCAGCGCAAGGCGGATGCCCTCAAACGTCTGCAGGTGGTGGAAGCTTTCCGTGATGCACAGAAAACCCTGGAAAACCGACCCGACTGGATGATCGTGGATGTGGTGCCGGTGATACCGCCTGAGCTGCGTCCGCTGGTGCCGCTGGATGGTGGCCGTTTTGCCACCAGCGACCTCAACGATCTGTATCGACGGGTGATCATACGCAACAACAGGCTCAAACGCCTGATAGAGATCAAAGCCCCCGATGTAATATTGCGCAATGAGAAGCGCATGCTTCAGGAAGCTGTAGACTCTTTGTTTGACAATTCGCGCAAGACGAATGCCGTGAAAACCGAATCGAACAGGCCGCTCAAGTCATTGTCCGACAGCCTGAAGGGTAAACAGGGGCGTTTCCGGCAGAATCTGCTTGGCAAACGTGTCGACTATTCTGCCCGTTCCGTGATCGTTGTGGGTCCCGAACTGGGCCTGCACGAATGCGGCATTCCCAAGGAAATGGCCTCAGAACTGTTCAAGCCGTTCATCATCCGCAAGATGCTGGAACGGGGCATCGTGAAAACCGTTAAGTCGGCCAAAAAGATTGTTGACAGAAAAGATCCTGTTGTCTGGGACATCCTTGAAAATGTGTTGAAGGGCCATCCTGTATTGCTGAACCGTGCCCCCACATTGCACCGGCTGGGTATTCAGGCTTTTCAGCCGAAACTCATTGAAGGCAAGGCCATACAGCTGCACCCGCTTGTTTGTACAGCATTCAATGCCGACTTCGACGGGGACCAGATGGCGGTACACCTCCCCCTCGGAAATGCCGCGATACTGGAAGCCCAGCTGCTGATGCTGGCATCACACAATATCCTTAACCCCGCCAACGGTGCACCCATCGCAGTTCCTTCGCAGGATATGGTCCTTGGCCTATACTACATGACCAAAGCCCGCAAGAATACCAAAGAACACCCGGTAAAAGGCGAAGGACTTACATTCTATGGCCCGGAAGAGGTGATCATCGCGCACAATGAAGGTAAAGCCGACCTGCATGCCATCATCAAGGTCAGGGTGCCTGTGAAAGAAAAAGGCAAACTGGTCAACAGGGTGGTGGAAACCACCGTGGGTCGTGTTCTCTTTAACCTTGTTATTCCGGAAGGCTATGGGTTCATCAACATCTTGCTCACAAAGAAAGCACTGCGCGATGTCATTGGCGGCATCATGAAAGAGACGGGGATCTCCCGTACTTCAAAGTTCCTCGATGATATCAAGGACCTGGGGTTCGAGCTGGCCTTCCGCGGTGGGTTGTCGTTCAACCTGGGCGACATCATTGTGCCTGAAGAAAAGCAAATCCTTATCAACCAGGCTGATGACCAGGTGGAAGAGGTCCGCGGCAACTACAGCATGGGCTTTATCACCAACAATGAGCGATATAACCAGATCATCGATATCTGGACACATACCAACGCCAAGCTGACCAAGGTGTTGATCGACAAAACCACGGCCGACAACCAGGGCTTCAACCCTGTGTTCATGATGCTGGACTCCGGTGCCAGGGGATCCAAAGAGCAGATCCGCCAGCTGTCGGGCATGCGTGGATTGATGGCCAAGCCGCAGAAGTCGGGCGCCAAAGGTGGAGAGATCATTGAAAACCCCATCCTTTCAAACTTCAAGGAGGGACTGTCGGTACTGGAGTATTTCATATCCACGCATGGTGCGCGTAAGGGCCTGGCCGACACAGCCCTTAAAACGGCCGATGCCGGATACCTCACCCGGCGCCTTGTCGATGTGGCTCAGGACGTGATCATCACAGAACCCGACTGCGGCACGTTAAGGGGATTGACTGCGACAGCCCTCAAGAATAATGAGGAAACGGTGGAAACCCTTTACGACCGGGTCCTGGGACGTAACACGCTGCACCATATCTATCATCCCACCTCCGGAGAGATCATCGTGAAGGCTGGAGATGAGCTGACAGAAGAAATATCTGCGATCATTGAGGATTCGCCCATAGAAGCAGTGGAGATCCGTTCGGTGCTCACCTGTGAATCGAAAAAGGGTGTATGTGCCAAGTGCTATGGCCGAAACCTGGCAACAGGCCGTATGGTTCAGAAGGGAGAATCGGTGGGTGTCATTGCTGCACAATCGATCGGCGAGCCTGGAACACAGCTTACGCTGCGCACTTTCCATGTTGGGGGGACTGCATCCAACATCGCCACGGCTTCCAAGATCAATGCCAAATATGGCGGGTTGCTTGAACTGGATGAACTTCGTTCTGTACCTTTCAGCTACGACGGAAGGAGTTACAGCGTGGTCATTGGCCGTTCGGCGGAGATGCGGATCGTGGACAAAAACACCCAGATGGTGCTCACCAGCCAGAATATTCCCTATGGTGCCAACCTGTACTTTAAGCATGGTGATGAAGTAAAAAGCGGCGACCTGATCTGTGAATGGGATCCCTACAATGCTGTGATCATAGCAGATAAACCTGGAAAGGTGTTGTTCAACAATATGAAGGAAGGCACCACATACCGTACGGACTCTGACGAGCAAACCGGTTACTATGAAAAGGTGATCATCGATTCGAAGGACAAGACCCGCAACCCGTCCATCAGTATTGTAAGCGACGGAGGGAAGACAGAACGTGTGTATGACATGCCTGTTGGGGCCCATGTAGTGATCACGGAAGAAAAAGATGTGAAGCCCGGCACGATCATTGCAAAGATCCCGCGTGCTGTTGGCAAGTCCGGCGACATCACCGGGGGATTGCCACGTATCACGGAGCTTTTTGAGGCGCGCAACCCCTCCGACCCCGCTGTGGTATCGGAGATCGACGGGGTAGTGTCTTTTGGCAAGAAGATCAAGCGGGGCAACAGGGAGGTGATCATCACCTCCAGGACGGGAGATGAAAAGCGTTACCTGGTGCCATTGACCAAGCAGATACTTGCCCAGGAAAATGACTTTGTGAAGGCCGGGACACCCCTTTCTGACGGTCCTATCACACCGGCTGACATCCTGGCCATTAAAGGGCCGACCGCCGTTCAGGAGTATATCGTGAATGAGGTACAAGAGGTATACCGTATGCAGGGCGTGAAGATCAATGACAAGCATTTTGAGATCATTGTGCGGCAGATGATGCGTAAAGTTGTCATTGATGATCCGGGCGACACACGCTTCCTTGAGAATGAAGTGGTGAACAAGGTGGATTTCATGGAAGAGAATGACAGCCTCTTTGGCAAGAAGGTTGTTGAAGATCCCGGCGATTCTTCCTTGAAGCCGGGCCAGATCATCACCGCCCGCAAACTTCGTGACGACAACTCCTTTTTGAAACGCCGGGACAAAAAAATCGTTGTCGCGCGCGACGCTAACGGTGCCACGGCACGTCAGCAGCTGCAGGGTATCACCAGAGCTTCCCTGCAAACGCAAAGTTTCATATCGGCAGCCTCTTTCCAGGAAACCACCAAGGTGCTCACCGATGCAGCAGTCAATGCGAAAACAGACAATCTCAAAGGGTTGAAAGAAAATGTGATCGTCGGGCACCTGATTCCGGCAGGGACAGGGTTGCGTGAGTACGACAACATCATCGTAGGCTCCATGGAAGAGTACAACCTGCTGATGGCTTCCAAAAACAAGGCGGAAGCGGAAGAACAAGAACAAACGGAATTATCAAAAACAAACAAATAATATTATGGCTGATCAGAAAAAATCAGATAAGCAGATCAATATTGAGCTGGGAGAAGAAGTGGCGGAAGGGATCTATTCAAACCTGGCCATCATCACCCACTCCAACACTGAATTTGTTGTTGACTTTGTACGGTTAATGCCTGGTGTTCCGAAGGCAAAAGTGAAAGCGAGGGTGGTCCTTACACCCCAGCATGCCAAAAGGCTCATGAATGCGCTCAAGGAGAACATTACCAAGTTTGAGTCAGTGCATGGTCCCATCAAGGAGATCAAGGGGCCTGCCCTGCCGATGAACCTTGGCGGGCCGGCTGCGCAGGCGTGATCTGCTGTATCCCATTTCACTGAAGTTTTTTTACACTGCAAGCAGGAGGGGTTGTGTTTACGACACGGTCCCTCTTTTTTTATGTGCCGGTTCTCCGGGGATCCGGCTTTACGGGTAGCCGGGCCATTTTGTGGACGTTAAGGGAAGGCTGGCCAAACTCCTGGGTGATCTGTCCTTTGAGCAGGTAGACCCCTCTGCCGCGGAAAGGATATTGACGGTTGACTGCCGGGAAGTGGACGGTATCGAAAAACCGCCCTTCGTGATCGATAAAGCAGCCGAAATACATTGTCTCTTTTTTTATGGTGCGCACGTATTTGGTGGTGACCAGCCAGCCCAGCATACGTACCTCCCTGCCATCGCTGGAGAGCATTTCCCGGGCGAATATCTCACCGCGAAAGGATGTTTGCAGCAGGTCAAAGGGACTCATCGATACCGTAAATCCCAGCAACTCCATTTCGTCATAGGCCTCAGGCACCGGGCCGGTTTCAGGCTCGGGCAACTTGAATTTCCCGTCAGCCGGTATGGTGAAGAGCTTCGGGAGGCTGTTCGTCTTATTCCCGGCCAGCAGATAAGCCTTCCAGAGAAGGTGTGACTTTGGGATTCCGGTAAAGCGCAGTGCCGTTGTCCGGATAAGGATAACCAGTTGTTCGGTCGTGGTGCCTGTCCGCCCTGCAAAATCTTCCAGTCCCAGGTAAGGGCCATGGCGCAGGCGCTCATGCATGATGCATTGTGCTGTTTTATGTTCCAGGTGTTGGATGTGTACCAGGCCCATATATATGGTGTTGCCCTGGATGCGGTTGACATGGTTGCTGTGGTTGACACATGGCAGCTCAATGTGTGCCCCCTGCCTGCGTGCTTCATGGAAATAGATCTCGCTGCGGTAGAACCCGCCGAAGTTATTGATAACGGCCGTCATAAATTCTATGGGATAATGGGCTTTCAGGTAAAGGCTCTGGAAGCTCTCCACGGCAAAAGAGGCGGAGTGCGCTTTGGAGAAGGAGTAGCCTGCGAAAGATTCTATCTGTCGCCACACTTCTTTGACGAGGCTTTCGGGGTGCCCCTTTGCCCGGCAGCCTTCGAAGAACCGTTCCACCAGTCGAAGCATCTCTTTTTTCGACCGGTATTTCCCGCTCATGGCGCGCCGCAGGACGTCGGCATCGGCCAGGTCGAGTCCGGCGAAATGATGACATACCTTGATGACATCTTCCTGGTATACCATCACGCCGTATGTCTCTTTGAGCTGTTCCTTCATTACCGGGTGGAGGTATTTTGTCTGTTCCGGATGCCGGGTACGGCGGATGTATTCCTGCATCATGCCGGAGCGCGACACCCCGGGCCGGATGATGGAACTGGCTGCCACCAGGCCCGGGTAGTCACTGCACTTCAGCTTTTTGAGCAAGCCACGCATGGCCGGGCTTTCCACGTAGAAGCAGCCGGTGGTCTCCCCGTTGCGCAGCAAGGCTTTCACCTTTTTGTCCTGTTTGATGTCCTCCATCCGGTGAATGTCTGTTCCCTTCCCACGGTTTTCGCGTATGAGCCGTATGCATTCGTTGATGTGTCCGATGCCGCGTTGACTGAGGATGTCGATCTTTTCAAAACCGAGCTCCTCAGCAACATACATGTCCCACTGCACGGTAGGCAGCCCTTTGGGCGGCAGGTCGAGGGCTGAATAGCAGCAGATGGGGCTTTCGGAAACGAGCACGCCACCGGCATGAATGCTGCGCAGGTTGGGGTAGTCGGACAGTCGTGCCGCCCAGCGCAGGACCTTTGCGATGATGCTGTCTTGTTGGCCTGCCGCCTCCTGGGCAATGGCCTTCTCGTCCGGACGTATTGCAGCTGCCTGTTGTCCGGCCAGCAACGTGTCGATCTCATTTTTTGGCAGGCCGTACACTTTGCCCAGCTCCCTGACGGCCGACCGGTGATGAAAGGTGGAGATGGTGCCCAGCAGGGCGGTATGCTCACGCCCGTAGCGTTTGAAGATGTAGTCGAGCACCTGGTCGCGTTCCTTCCATGAGTAGTCTATGTCAAAATCGGGCGGTGTGGAGCGCCTGGGATTGATAAACCGTTCAAAGTACAGGTCCAGCTCGATGGGGTCCACATCGGTGATCTGCAGACAGTATGCCACAATGCTGTTGGCGCCGCTGCCGCGCCCGACGTGGTAAAAGCCGCACGACATGGAGTAACGGACAATGTCCCAGGTGATAAGGAAGTAAGCGGAGAACCCCAGTTTATGGATGATGTCCAGCTCGTTCCTTATACGCCGCATCGCCTCTTTGTTGCCGTTGCCGTAGCGTCTCTGCATCCCGTCTGTCGCCAGCTTCTCCAGCAGGGCCTTGTCGTCGGCACGGTGTCCGGTGAAGGTCTTTTTGTTTTTTAAGGTGTGGAAGTCGAAGTCGATGCTGCATTGCCCGAGCAGGTCTTCCGTGTTGCTGATGATGTGAGGGAAGCCCGCATAGCATTGTTTCAGGTCTTCGACCGGCAACATCAACTCGTCGGGCATCGCCGTATGTTGTGTCTCCAGTTGGCTGAGCAGGGTGTTGTGGTGTATGGCCCGCAGGTGCCGGTGTAGTCCGTACCCTGTCGCATTCTGGAAGGACACCGGGTGCAGGGCCACCAGCCTGTCTGTATGATGACGCAGGGGGGATGTGTGCAGGCGGTGCAGTCCGGTGGCCCTGATGCCGATGTATTCGTTTGGTCCCGGGGCGATTGTGTCGTTGTTACCGAAGGGATAGATGCTGAGTGTATGTTCGCATACCGGGAAGCGCTGGGGCAGGGGGGTGTCATGGATATTGTGCCGGCTACGGAAGGTGTTGATCTGACGGAAGCCCTCTGCATTCCGTGCCAGAACGATATACCTCAGCCGGTTGTTTTGCCGGAACTCCATGCCTGCCACTGGTGTTATGCCCTGCTGGCGGCACCGCTGTACAAATTCAGGCATGGCCGTGACGTTGTTGATATCGGTGAGGGCCAGCCGCTGCACTCCACACCGTGCGGCAAGATCTGCCAGCTGCTCCGGCGACAGGGTGCCGTAGCGCAGGCTGTAGTATGTATGGCAGTTGAGGTACATGATAAGGGTCGGCAATCTCTAAATGTCTGGTGAACAGAGGTGGTGTGTCACGGCCCTGTGGATGGCCCCGGCACCGTACTTATATCGCATACGGTCTACGGCCTTGTAAAGCCTGGCCAGCTCAGGCGTGTCTTCGAACATGTTGAGTTGTTGCACGCCGCGTATCAGCCGGCTAAACTGTAAGCCCACAAGCCGGATACGCATACGGCGGGTATAGAGGCGCCGGAAAAGCCCCTTGCAAACGGGGATGAGCACATGGTCGAAAGCGGTATAGGGCACCTTCTGCTGCAGGGTGTGGGTGTCGAAGTTCGCATAACGTATCTTGACACTTATGTTGCCTGTGAGCTGTTGATGTTTGCGCAGACGGTAAGCCAGCTGTTCACATAAGCCTGTCAGTATGTTGTTGATATGTGTGGTGTCGGTGCTGTCATTGTTAAAGGTCGTTTCGGTGCTGATGGCCTTCCGTTCGCTCCAGGCCTGTACAGGTGAATTGTCAAACCCGTTGGCGCGCTGCCATATCTCCCGTCCGTTTTTCCCCAGCATCCCCTCGAACACCTCCGGGGGGATGCTTCGCAGGGTGCGGATGGTGGCGATGCCCATGTTGCGCAGGCTGTTGTATGTTTTGGGGCCTATCAATGGGATCTTACGGACAGACAGCGGATCAAGGAATGGCCTGATCACGGTGGGCGCCACCTCCAGTTGCCCGTTCGGCTTGGCTTCTCCCGTAGCGATCTTGGCGATGGTCTTGTTGAGCGATAACCCCATGGAGATGGGCAGGCCTGTTTCGTTCATGATGGCTTCCCGCAGTTCCGCCGCCCATTGGCGGCAGCCAAAAAAACGATCCATGCCCGTCAGGTCCACATAGTGCTCGTCGATGGAAGACTTCTCAAACAAGGGAGCCTTGCTGGCAATGATGGTGGTGACCAGATCGGAATAGCGGGAGTACAGCTCCATGTCGCCATGTATATACACGGCATCGGAACACAGCTGGCGGGCCAGCTTCATGGGCATGGCCGACTGTACGCCAAACTGGCGTGCCTCATAGCTGCAGCTCGACACCACCCCCCTGTCGCCAGCACCGCCAATGATTACCGGCCTGCCCGCCAAACGGCGGTTTCGCAAACGTTCCACCGATACAAAAAAAGTGTCCTGATCCAGGTGTAAGATACTTCGGTTGTCGCTGTGCATAAAAAATGTTGGTTTTTATTTGTCAGGTTAAAGAAAACACCTATCTTTGATTAGAAAATAATCAAAAACATGGTTATAATATAATCAAAAATAATTGACGGTGTCCTGTTTCTTTGGAAAAAATATCAAATTGTTACGCAAGCGCCGCGGGCGCACCCAGGATGATGTGGCTTTTTCGCTGGGCCTGAAGCGGTCTACGCTGAGCGGTTATGAGAATGGTGTGGCGCAGCCCGGGCTGGAAGTATTGGTGAATTTTTCCCGGCATTTCAATGTCTCTATTGACACCCTTGTAAAAACGGACCTGGGTGCTTTGTTGGAGAGTCAGTTGTCGCAGCTGGAGCGGGGGTGCGATGTCTTCCTGACCGGCAGCAAATTAAGGGTGTTGGCCACCACGGTCGATCGTGACAATGAGGAGAACATTGAGCTGGTGTCGGAAAAGGCAAAGGCCGGCTACAGGGCGGGCTTTGCTGATCCGGAGTTCATCAGGGTGCTGCCCACTTTCCAGATGCCATTCTTGTCGCGACAAAAGAAGTACCGTACATTCCAGGTATCGGGCGACAGCATGTTGCCCATTGCTGATGGTTCGTGGGTTACCTGTGAGTTCGTTCAAAACTGGCAACTGATCCGCAACCGCCATGCTTATGTGATACATACGCTCGATGACGGGGTGGTGTTTAAGGTGGTGGAGAACCGTCTTAAAGAGGAAGGCAAGCTGACCCTGCACTCTCTGAACCCCGCCTATGAGCCTTATGACGTGCATGTGAATGACATCCGGGAGGTGTGGAAGTTTGTGAACTATATCAGCAATGTGATGCCTGATGGCGACACGCCGTATCAGGAACTCTCCAGGCAGGTGAACCGTCTTCGGTCAGATGTGGAGAATCTGAAGCGGCGACAATAGTGAAGCACACTTCTCGGGCAAAGGGCCAGGTTGCGGGCTTACATCTCCCGGATGAGCTCTTTGAACAGCTGTGTCATTTTTGAGGCGGCGGCACCGGCCACGTTCTGCACTTCTTCATGGGTGGTTGGCTTGTCCATCTCAGAGGGTTCCGACAAATTGGTGATGACGGAAATGCCAAAAACCCTCATGCCGGCATGGCGGGCAACGATCACTTCAGGAACCGTCGACATCCCTGTGGAGTCGGCGCCCAATATGCGAAACATCTTATATTCGGCAGGGGTCTCAAGGGTTGGCCCCGGACTGCCGATATAGACACCCGACTGGAACTTGATCTTGTTTTTAATGGCAATTTGTTTGGCCTTTCCGATCAGCTCCCGGCAATAAGTCTCGCTCATCTCAGGGAAACGCGTACCCAGCTCGTCAATATTGGGCCCGCGAAGCGGGTTCTCCGGAAACATATTGATGTGATCACGGATGATCATCAGGTCCCCGACCTCAAAAGCCGGATTTAATCCTCCTGCTGCATTGGAAACAAAGAGGGTATGCACACCCATCAGCCGCATGACCCGTATCGGGAAGGTTACTTTTTCCATCGGATAGCCTTCATAATAATGAAAACGTCCCTGCATGGCCATCACTTGCTTGCCGCTCAGTTCTCCAAATATAAGCTGTCCGGCATGCCCTTCCACGGTCGACGCGAGGAAATTGGGGATCTCCTTGTAGGGCAAACGGTGTTTGATATCGATCTCATCAACCAATCCGCCCAGGCCGCTACCCAGCACGATACCTATTGCAGGATTAAAACCGGTTTTTTCCTTCAGAAATGCCGCTGTCTCTTTTAGCTTGTCCATCATCATGTGTTGTTTTTGGGTTAGTTTACGAAAATAATAAATAATTGTTTGCCGGATGATGGGTCTTGTCCGGTATAAATCTTGCTGATGGCCGGCTAATAACTGATCTTGTCCTCCATCTCTTCCCAGGCGGTAAAGGGTTTTAAGGCATTTTCACAATCTGTTTGAATGGTTGGGATGAAGCGTTTTTCAAGTGGCAGCGATATCTCCTTATAAATGAAAGAGTCGTCAAAACCTGCTTTGGCAGCATCGGTGTTTTTCGCTGCAAAAAAGATCCTTTTCAGCCTTGCCCAGTAGATGGCGGCCAGGCACATGGGGCAGGGCTCACAGCTGGCATAGATCACGGCATCTTCCAGCCTGAAGTCATCAGCTTGTTTGCAGGCTTCCCGTATGGCTACAATCTCGGCATGGGCGGTAGGGTCCTTGGTCGCGGTCACCCGATTGACCCCGCGTCCGATAACCTGTCCGTCTTTTACAATGAGGGCGGCAAACGGGCCTCCCGCACCACTGCCTGCATTTTCCGACGCCATCTCAACGGCCTCTTTGATGTAATCCCGATGTTCTTTCCGCATAATAAACGATATTTGTTATACAGCAAAAATAAGAAAAGCCAAAGAAAACAACAGCAGTGGCTGTGAAGATTGTCTGCCTGTTTGAGACCGGGGCTTTCCAACCCTAAGGCGTTTGATCGTCGCATGGTGCAATCCAGGTAACCGAAACACAATTACGCGTATGAAAACTTTGTTGGACGAAAAGGTCGCGCTCTATAATCGCCCGGAGTTTTTAAAGGGTGATCCCATCTTTGTGCCCCATCAGTTTACTGATAAGGCCGATCAGGAGATCGCGGGGTTCCTTGCAGCCACCATTGCCTGGGGCAACCGGCAGAGCATAGTGAGCAGTGGCATGCGTTTGATGGCCTTGATGGACTTCCGTCCTGCAGCCTTCATTCATGGTTTTTCGGAGAAAGACCTGGGGCCTTTTCGCGGCTTCGTGCACCGTACATTTAATGACACCGACCTGTTCACATTTTTTTATGCCCTGAAAAACATCTGTCAGCAACATGGTGGGTTGGAAGCGGTGTTTCATGAGGGTTCCCTCAAGGGAAAAGGTCCCGGCTCCGGCAAAGCAGGAGATGGCATCAAAGGGGCCATCCTGCATTTCCGGGATGTTTTTTTTAGCATTCCGCATGCAAAACGTACACAAAAACATATCAGCAATCCGGTTGCCGGCTCTGCAGCAAAGCGGTTGAACATGTTTTTACGATGGATGGTCAGGAAAGACAATGCCGGCGTAGACCTGGGGATATGGGACTCCTTTTCTCCGGACGAACTCTATTGTCCGTTGGATATCCACTCCGGCCGTGTTGCCCGGCACCTGGGACTATTGAAGCGAAAGCAGGACGACTGGAAGGCAGTACAGGAACTGACAGCCAATCTGCGGTTGCTTGATCCAGCTGATCCTGTTAAATACGACTTTGCGCTATTTGGCATGGGGGTTTTTGAAAAAACTTATCCGGAGACGTTGTCCGCCCGTACCAGGGAATGGTTTTGAACGCGGGCGTCAGGCGCGGCCCCCAAACCATTGTGGCGACTGTTTGTGCATTCGATGAACCCGGCAATCAAGACAAGCAAATGGGATGATCGTCCCTTTCAAAAAAAAACAGGATGCCTGTTGGATCCGAACATTGTTATTTAAACATCCACTTGAGCATATGGCTCATCACCACCAGGAAAAGCCCAGCCAGCAGAAAGATTATCCATATGCCAATGATCGCCTCCGACCGGTCAAGGTTGACAAGCATATAGATCAGGGATGTGATCAGGATGATCACTCCCAGATAAAGCATGGTACTGCTTGCTATTGAAATGAAACGGTTCGGCTTTGGGTCAGCTTGCTTTTTCTTTTTTAGAAATCCTCGTTCTAACATCATGATGAATGATTGGTGCTTAGGCAAATATACATGACAATTTTCAATTGACACACAGACGGGATGAAAAACGTCTCAAGTTCTTTCACCCGATCGTTGCTTGTTTATTTATGTTTATCATTTGTCAAAAGGGCGAAAGGTCAAAGAGGTTGAAGGGTTTAAAGGTTTAAAAGTTTAATGGCTTAAAGGTTTAGGGATTGAATGGTTTGCGGATGCTGTAAACGCACATGCCTCCAATGAGGATTTGCCATTAACCGGTACAATCCGGATTATCTGTGTTGATTTGTTTTTGGGTTTATTTGCCGGATTTGTTTAATTTTGAGATCATTAAAAACAACATGCCTCAATGAGCCCACTCGAAGAAAGCGTGGTATTGAGGTTTAGGCCAGGGTGCCGGGCACACAACCAATAATCCCGGTCAGGATAAAACAATGGGGATCCCTTGTTTGTTAACATGCTGAAGAAACAACGGATCATCAGGCATTATAAATCAACAGACAGAATAATGAAGAAGAACATGGGAACGGCAGACAGGATTATCCGTTTGATAATCGCTGCAATTATCGTGGTATTTTATTTTACCAATGTGGTCACCGGGACACCGGGGATCGTTCTGCTGGTGTTGGCTGGCATATTGGCAATAACAACTTTAACTGGCTTTTGTGGCCTTTATACTCTTTTTGGGGCAAACACCTGCCCCTCCAGGGAAGAAAAATAGGCTGGCAGACTTTCCCGGATTGTTGTTTTTTTCTTGGGGGCTAAAAAAGGCTGACGTAAAACAAACCGTGCATGAAAAACTGTATCCTCCTTGGTGCAACGGGTCTGGTGGGTTCCCATCTCCTGAAGCTGCTTTTGGATGACCAGCGCGTTGATGCCGTGAGGGTTTTTGCAAGACGTTCAACAGGCATCGTTCACCCCAGGCTTTCGGAACACATTATTGATTTTTCCAGGCCTGAAGACTGGCAACACCTGGTGAAAGGCGACACCATCTTCCTCAGTTTGGGGACCACCCGTGCCAAAGCCGGAGGTAAAAAGGCACAGTTTGAAGTGGATCACACCTATCAATACCGCTTTGCATCTGTGGCGGCGGGTAACGGAGTAAATACACTGGTGCTGGTATCCTCTGCTGGAGCTGCAACCGGGTCACCGTTTTTTTACATGCGTATGAAAGCTTTGTTGGAGCAGGACATCCGTAGGCTGCCCATTGAGCGCATGGCCTTTATTCGACCCGGTTCGCTGACAGGCCCGAGAGCAGAGAAACGGCTGTTGGAAAACTTCGGGGTGTTTGTGATGCGGCTGATAAACCATCTGGGCATACTGCGAAAATATCGTCCCATTCATGCTGAAACGGTGGCCCGTGCCATGATCAATGCTGCTCTATCCGCGAAACCCGGGGTAAAAAAAAAGTGTTTGAACTGGCACAGGAGGTCTGAAACGTCCAAAAGCCGAAAAGTTAAAAAAATGTCCAAGTGCTGTCGCTACATCCTCAAACTCCAAACCCTATGCGCATCGACATCCTAACCATATTCCCCGGCATGTTTGACGGTCCTTTTTCTCATTCTATCATCAAACGTGCAAAAGAAAAGAAACTGGCGGAAATTCACCTGCACGACATTCGCGATCATGCTACCGGCAAGCACAGGCGCGTAGACGATTATCCTTTTGGCGGGGGCGCAGGCATGGTGATGATGATTGAACCCATTGAACGTTGCATTGCTTCGTTGCAGGCAAAAAAAAACCATGATGAGATCATTTACATGAGCCCCGATGGCGATCTGCTGGATCAGCCCATGGCAAACAAGCTTTCCACATGTGAGAACATCATTATCCTTTGTGGTCATTATAAAGGCATTGACGAACGCATCAGGGAGCATATTGTTACCAGGGAGGTTTCTGTAGGCGATTATGTGCTGTCGGGGGGTGAACTGCCTGCGGCTATCCTGACCGATGCCGTGGTGCGCCTGATACCCGGTGTGCTGGGCGATGAAACATCGGCATTGACAGACTCTTTCCAGGACCGGCTATTGTCACCACCTGTATATACAAGGCCTGCAGATTATAAGGGCTGGAAAGTGCCCGACATCCTGTTATCCGGCCACGACCGAAAGATTGCAGAATGGCGCCATGAACAATCTGTATTGCGCACAAAAAGGAAAAGGCCGGGGTTGTTGAGTGATGAGCGATGAGGGACATCCTCCACGACGGCCCTGTCGATAAAAAAAACATAATAAACGTTTTGTTATTGTACTATAAATCCCTACATTTGCACTCCTTTTATGCAGGCACTGTGTGTTTGGTGCAGGCATAAGCATAATCTCAAAAATCCAAAGTGATGAACCAGTCGGAAATCATGAAATTTGTCCAGGATAATCTGGTGGAAAAGAAGGAATGGCCTGCTTTCAAGGCCGGGGATAATATCACGGTCCATTATAAGATCAGGGAAGGGAACAAGGAACGTATCCAGCCCTTTCAGGGTGTATGTATTCAGCGCCGGGGAAGTGGCACGACGGAAACCTTCACTGTTCGCAAGATATCCGGAAATATTGGTGTGGAAAGGATATTCCCGGTACATTCCCCGTTTATCGAAAAGATCATATTGAACCGGCGGGGCCTTGTAAGGCGCGCACGCATCTTCTATCTGCGCAAGCTGCGTGGTAAGAGTGCACGCATCAAGGAGCGCCGGGCCTGATCCGGAAAATTTCATAAAAACCAAATCCAATAAGCCCTTTTTACATCAGGGCTTTTTTTTTATATTAGCAAAAGATCCCTTAACGTATGGGTGGTATATCCAAATGACAATATTTATAACAAAGTCCCAATAACCAACGTGCGGTCATATTGTAAAAGATCCTGGTCGCACATAAAAAACCATTGAGCAATGAAAAAACTGATAGAATGTGTTCCAAATTTCAGTGAGGGGAAAGACATGGGCATTATTGACAGTATTGCCCGTGAAATAGAGTCGGTTGAAGGGGTCAAGCTGCTGGACGTGGATCCTGGCCAGGCTACCAACCGTACTGTTGTGACCTTTGTGGGGTCACCTGATGAGGTTGTGGAGGCCGCTTTCAGGGCGGTAAAAAGGGCTGCGGGGCTGATTGACATGCGCAAGCACAAGGGTGCACATCCGCGGATGGGTGCTACCGATGTTTGTCCCCTGGTCCCGGTTGCCAACGTCTCGATGGAAGAGGTGGTCACTTATGCACACAAGCTGGCTGAACGTATTGGTGATGAGCTTGGCATTCCGGTGTATTGTTATGAGAATGCGGCCAGGCAGCCCGGGCGTAAAAACCTTGCCAATTGCCGCAGCGGCGAATACGAAGGCATGGCCGAAAAGCTTGCCAGGCCGGAGTGGAAGCCTGACTTTGGGCCTGACACGTTCAATGCACGAAGTGGAGTGACTGCCGTGGGGGCCCGCGACTTCCTTGTGGCCTATAACATCAACCTGAACACCACCTCAACACGTCGCGCCAATGCCGTGGCCTTTGATGTGCGGGAAAAAGGCCGGGTGAAAAGAGAGGGGCACCCCTTGACGGGAAAGATTGCAAAGGACGAAAAAGGCGATCCGGTTTACATCCCCGGCACATTAAAGGAGGTGAAAGCCATAGGCTGGTTTATCGAGGAGTATGGCATCGCCCAGATCTCCATGAACCTGACCAATATCGGTGTGACGCCTGTGCATGTTGCTTTTGACGAGGTATGCAACAAGGCGACGAAACGTGGCATCCGTGTTACCGGTTCGGAACTTGTTGGACTGGTACCCCTGAAAGCCATGCTCGATGCCGGAAAATATTTTCTAAGGAAACAAAAAAGAAGCCTGGGCGTTTCTGAATCCGAGCTGATTAAGATCGCCGTAAAGTCGATGGGCCTCGATGAGCTGAAACCTTTCCACCCGAAAGAAAAGATCATTGAATATATGATCGCCGGGGATGAGGGAAGGAAGCTTGTTGACATGAGTGCGGCAGGATTTGCTGACGAGACGGCCAGTGAATCACCTGCTCCCGGGGGTGGTTCCGTGTCTGCCTATGTCGGGGCCCTGGGCATATCGCTGGGCACAATGGTTGCCAATCTGTCCTCGCACAAGCGCGGCTGGGATGAGCGGTGGGAAGAGTTTAGCAGGTGGGCGGAAAAAGGCCAGGCCATCAAGGATGAATTGCTCTACCTGGTCGATGAGGACACCCGTGCCTTTAACCGCATCATGGAAGCCTTTGGGCTGCCAAAAAAATCGGAAGAGGATAAAAAAGTACGCCACCAGGCCATCCAGGATGCTACCCGGCATGCCATCCTGATCCCGTTCGGTATCATGCAAAAGGCTTATGAGTCGATGGAGGTGATGGAAGCCATGGTGGAAACAGGCAATCCCAATTCAATAACAGATGCAGGTGTCGGCGCATTGTGTGCGCGGACCGCCGTGATTGGTTCCTTTATGAATGTGAAGATCAATGCCGGGGGGCTTGAAGACAAAGCGTTCTATGAAAACCTCCATCGCGAAGGACTGGAGATAGAGGCAGCCGCTAAGGCGAAGGAGGAAGAGATCATCCGGAAAGTGGAACGTTCCATAGCCGGGGACAAGGCCTGATGTGTGGTCGGTCATGAAAAAAGCCAGGAAGAAGGGCAAGGATTGAATGAGAACCGTTAAACGGCAGTCAGGAGGTTATGGATGGCTGGACGAGGACCAGTTTGCGGGCGTGTGCCAGGGAGCACTCAATATTGTCGCAGATATTTTCTTCCCCGATGTCATCGTAAAGGCCTTCCTTTTTAAGGGCACTTTTGGCTTTTGGGGTGACTCCCGATAAGATGATCTGTGTGTTGTGCCTTTTGGAACGTTCATAAAAGCTGCGCAGGTTCTTTAACCCGGTGGAGTCGATGAACGGCACGCGCCGCATCCGGATGATACGAACCTTTGGTATTTCCCGTATCTCTTGTTCCGCTTCCTCAAACTTATTGGCGATACCGAAAAAGAAGGGCCCCTTGATCTGAAACACCTCTACCCCTTCAGGGATCTCTAGGGTTTCAAAGTCTTCGGATATATGAGAGCGTTCGTCCTCCACTTCGTGCCTCAGCACTTCAATGTCGGTCGTTTCCATTACCCTGTTAACAAAGAGTATCATCGCCAGGATGATCCCAAAGGGAAGGGCAAAATTCAATCCGACGAATACGGTAAGCAGGAAAGTGACCAGCAGCACACTGGCTTCCCCACGTGAGCTTTTGAGGATGTTTTTAAATGACCGCCATTCACTCATGTTGTAGCAGACCACGACCAGCACGCCGGAAAGAGCGGCCAGGGGTATCTTCATGGCCAGGTTGCCCAGGAAGAGCATAAACAATAGCAAGACGATCGCATGGAATATCCCGGCCAAGGGGCTCTTTCCCCCGTTGCGGATATTTGTCATGGTCTTGGCCAGGGCGCCGGAGCCGGCCATGCCACCCACCAGCGGCGATATGATATTGGCAATGCCTTGTGCCATCAGTTCGGTATTGGGCCGGTGACGATAGCCTGTTGCACCGTCGGCGACAATGGCAGACAGCAGGGATTCAATCGACACCAGCATGGCCAGGATAAAGGCGGGTACAAACAACTGCCCGATCAAATCCAGGCTGATGGTGGAGAGGTCTGCCAGCCGGAAAGAGGCTGAAAACTGACCGAATTTGCTGCCGATGGTCTTCAGGTCAAGGTCAAAGATACTGGCCAATGCCGTTACGACAATGATGGCGAGCAATGAGCCGGGCATCCTCCTGTTTATTCTGGGCCATAAACCGGTTATCAGGACGGTGAGCAGGCCCATGCCACCGGCAACATAATTGATCTGGTCAATATGCCTGAAGTAGTGGATCCATTTTCCTGCAGGGTCTGATGGCAGCCCTGTGCCGGGTAAGCCAAAAAACTCCTGTATTTGTGAAGTGAAGATGATCAGGGCAATGCCGCTGGTAAAGCCAACGACGATGGGATAGGGCATGAACTGGATAATGGTCCCTGCCCGCATCAATCCCATGATGATCAACATGATGCCCGCCATGATGGCAACCACTACCACCCCTTCCAGGCCGAACTGCTGTACCACACCATAAATTACCACGATAAGGGCCCCGGAAGGCCCGCCAATCTGCACCCTGCTGCCTCCAAGGAATGATACGAAAAACCCGACCACCACCGCCGTGATAAGGCCCATCTCCGGTGGCACGCCTGAAGCAATGGCGAAAGCAATGGCCAGCGGCAAGGCCACAACACCCACAATGATCCCAGCCGTGAGGTCAGGCAAAAAGCGACGCTTCTTAACCTTTTTAATGGTGTCGAAAAAGACCGGTTCAAACATTTTAACCCATTCGTTTCTTTAACATTCCATATCTTTGAACTGGTAACATACGGAAACCAAATATACATGAATTTTTTTCGTTCGAAATTANACACAGACGAATGAAAAAAAATCTCAAGGTCTTTCACCCGGTCGT
>SL_3KL_010_SEDDRAFT_10001227_pt1 | contig 23008 bp, 24 predicted proteins | sample SodLakKL_010_SED_2_FD_10381 | JGI IMG/M metagenome (IMG submission 10381) | reverse complement strand
GCGATCGTTCGCGCGCAAGCGCGCTCCCACCAGCCATCCATCGCCCCTGTAGGAGCGCCCTTGGGCGCGAACCTGTACCGAGGCGGTCGAAATCCGCCCTTGGCCGACAGCGCAGGTGATGCGAACCTGCCGCCCCGCCGGATCCCTTTCACAATCACGGGGTTGAACCATGAGCCAGGACACGCACCGCTTCCTCGCGCCCTACTTCGAGCGCGATGACCTCATCGAGGAGTTCCGGGCGAACCCGCTCGGCCCGCATTCGGACGAACTCGTGCATCTGCTCACGGTGCTGCGCGGCGTGCCGGCGGCGGGCAAGTACGCGCTGATCGAGGTCGAGCGTGACCGCGAATGGGCGCTGGCCACACTCTCCGGCGAGCGCGGTGTGGCGCCGACGCTGCTGCCGGAGCATCGTTTCACCAGCCTGGCGGACGCGGAGTGGACGGTGTTCCGCCTGCGCTGGGCCTACTGGACCGGACGGGAGCTGGCCTGATGGCGGACACGAAGCACGGTACTGACGACCTCCTCCGCGGCAAGACGATCCTCGCCTACGCGGACCGGCTGAACGTGGCCCAGGGTGGCGCGCTGGCCTTCCAGGTCAGCTCCGGGGCGCCCTATCGCGCCTCCATCGTGCGCCTGACGGGGCGGCCGGATGCCGAAGGCGCGGGAGACTGCGAGGAACCCGTCGCCTGGGGTGAAACCATCACCGGCGACTATCCCGGCCGCGAACAGACGACGGACCTCGGCTCGTATGCGCGCATCGACGCGCCGCTGCTTTTCGCCGACTGCGGCCTGACGCTGCAGATCGTCGTGCGGCCGACCACGCCGACACTGGGGCGCCCGCAGTTCCTGCTCGGCCAGTGGTCGCAGAGCACGAACCAGGGTGCCGCGCTCTATCTCGACGAGGCCGGGCATGCCTGCTTCGTCTGCGGCGACGGCGGCGCGCCGACCGTGCTGCGCGGCGAGCGCCCGCTGGTACAGGACCGCGCGATGCTGCTGACGGCCACCTTCGACCGGGCGCAGGGGTTGGCGCGCCTGCGCCAGGTGGCACTCGACACGCCGCCGCGCCACGAGGGCACGATCGAGCAGGCGGCCGCCCAGCTGCCGGCTGCTGCCGGCACGCCATTCGTCATCGGTGCCAGCCGCGACAGCGACGCCGCGACGCCGAGCCGCTGCCATTTCAACGGCAAGCTGGAGGCGCCGGCCGTGCTCTGCCGGCCCGTCACCGCGGCCGAAGCGGAGCGCCTGCTGGCCGATCCGCAGCCCGCCGTGTGGAAGGGTGACCTCGTCGCCGCCTGGGACTTCAGCCGCGACATCGACGCCGCGCACATCGTCGACATCGGCCCGAACCGCCACCACGGCCGCCTGGTCAACCTGCCGACGCGGGCGATGACGGGCTGGCGCTGGGCGGGCCAGACCTACTGCTGGACGCACGCTCCCGACTACTACGGCGCCATCCACTTCCACGAGGACGACATCCACGATACGGGCTGGGCGTCCGACTTCGAGTTGAGCGTGCCGATCGATGCCACCAGCGGCGTGTACGCCGCCCGGCTGGAGACGTCCGACGACGTCGAGTACGTGCCCTTTTTCGTGAGCGTGGCACCCGGGCGCGAGACGGCCGATCTGCTGCTGCTGATGCCGACGGCCAGCTACCTCGCCTACGCCAACGAACACCTGGGCCAGGACGTGGCCGAGACGGAGCCGCTGGGCGGGCATCTGTCGATCCTGCAGAAGGGCGACATCAGCCTGGGCACGCGGCGCGAACTGGGGCTCTCGCTCTACGATCGCCACAGCGACGACTCCGGCGTGTGCCACTCCTCGCGCCTGCGGCCCATCCTCAACATGCGCCCGGGCAAGCGCAGCGCCTGGATCGGGCGCGCCCGGCGCGCGCCCTGGCAGTTCAATGCCGACCTCGACCTGGTCGCCTTCCTCGAGCACGAGGGCTACCGCTATGACATTGCCACCGACGAGGACCTGCACGACCAGGGCCTCGACCTCCTCGGGCGCTACCGCACGGTGATGACCGGCACGCACCCCGAGTACTACTCGACCGAGATGCTCGATGCCGTCGAGGGCTTCCTCCACCGTGGCGGGCGGCTGATGTACATGGGCGGCAACGGCTTCTACTGGCGCATCGCCTTCAACGACGACTGGCCCGGCGCCATCGAGCTGCGCCGCGCCGAGGACGGTATCCGCGACTGGACCTGCGCACCCGGCGAGTATCATCACAGCTTCACCGGCGAGCTCGGCGGGCTGTGGCGGCGCATCGGCCGCTCGCCGCAGTCGATCTTCGGCGTCGGCATGGCCTCGCAGGGGTTCGATTACAGCGGTTACTTCAAGCGCACGCCCGATGCGGACAACCCGCGCGCGGCCTTCATCTTCCGCGGCATCGACGATGACATCATCGGCGACTTCGGCGAGATCGGCGGCGGTGCCGCCGGCCTCGAGATCGACCGCACCGACGAGGGCCTCGGCACGCCGGCGCACACCCTGACTGTCGCCTCGTCCCAGGGCCACTCGAACCTGACGTTCGCGGTGCCCGAGGAGGTCGACAACGTCAACGACGAACTCGTGGCCACGCGCAACGCCAACCTGCGCGGCGACCTCACGCTGCTGGAGACCCCGCGCGGCGGTGCGGTGTTCTCCTTCAGCTCGATCGCCTGGGCCGGCAGCCTGCGCCACAATGGCTATGCCAACAACGTGGCCCAACTGACCCGCAACGTGCTCGATCGCTTCCTCGATCCGGAACCGTTCGCGGAAACCGAGCCGGATTGAATCCAACCCGTTCCGATTGCCAGGAGCAAACGATGCAGCAGATCACCGCAGGTGTTGTCCAGCAGCACGGCTGGCCCGACAAGGACAAGAGCCTGGCGGCGTCGGAGACGGCCGTGCGCCAGCTCGCCGCCGACGGCGCACAGCTCATTCTGCTGCAGGAGCTGCACGCCACCCACTACCCGGCACAGATCGAGGACACGGACGCCTTCGACCTGGCGGAAGAGCTGGACGGGCCAACGGCGACGCGACTTGCCGCCCTGGCGCGCGAGCTCGACGTGGTGCTGGTGGGCTCGATCTTCGAACGCCGGGCCGCCGGCGTGTATCACAACACCGCCCTCGCCTTCGACCGCGCCGACGGGCTCGCCGGGATCTATCGCAAGATGCACATCCCGGATGATCCGAACTACTACGAGAAGTACTACTTCGCGCCCGGCGACGCCGACGGCTTCCACCCGATCCCGACCTCGCTCGGCAAGCTCGGCGTGCTCGTGTGCTGGGACCAGTGGTTCCCCGAGGCCGCCCGCATGATGGCCCTGGCCGGCGCCGACTATCTGCTCTACCCGACCGCGATCGGCTGGATCGAGACCTTCGGCGCCGAGGAGCGGGAACGCCAGAAGAACGCCTGGACACTCATCCAGCAGTCCCACGCCGTGGCCAACGGCATCCCGGTACTCGTCGCCAACCGCGCCGGCCACGAACCCGACCCCTCCGGCCACACCAAGGGCATCGACTTCTGGGGCGGCAGCTTCATCGCCGGCCCGCAGGGCGAAATGCTCGCCACCGCCGGCACGCACGAACCGGACAACCTCATCGCCACCCTTGACCGCCAGCACAACGAACGCGTACGCCAGACGTACCCCTACCTCAGGGACCGCCGTATAGACGCCTACGGCGACCTGACGAAGCGGTTTCGGGATGCGGGGTAGTAACCCGACGGAAGGGATGTTCCATCGCCCCTGTTGGAGCGCCCTCGGGCGCGAACTTGCGTCGGTGACACCGCCCCGCATTGTTCGCGCGCAAGCGCGCTCCTGCCAATTGTTGGTGGGGAAAGTGGGGGGCGCGATCGTCAGCGTGAGTGCCGCTGACCCGTGGTGGTCCAGGCGGCGGGTGCCAGGGCGAACCAACCGAGGATGAAGGCGACGCCGCCGATCGGGGTGATGGCNCCNAGCCAGGTGATGCCGGTGAGGGCTAACAGGTAGAGGCTGCCGCTGAAGATGATGATGCCGGCGAGCCAGGCGGCGCAGGCTGTGGTGGCGATGCGGGTGGAGAGGCCGGCGGCGGGTGCCAGGGCGCCGGCCAGCAGCGCCAGGGTGTGCACGAAGTGGTACTGACTGGCAGTGGCCCAGATCTCGCCGGGGCGACCGGTGAGGGCATCGGCCAGGGCGTGGGCGCCAAAGGCGCCGAGGCCGACGGCCAGGGCGCCGCTCGCGGCGGCGGCAGCCAGGGCCCAGCGCAGCGGAATCAGCGTTCCACCTTTTCGAGCTGGAAGCGCGAGACGTCACCGCGGCGCGACCAGCGATGCTCGCGCTGCAGGCCGTCGAACGCCCGGTCTCGCTCCTCCTCGGTCTCGAACCAGTCGTGCGCCTCCCAGTCGTCGCCGAGAAGGTGGGACTGGCGCCGCGGGTGGTCGGGCGCGAGCGTCTTGCGAATGCCGAATCGCTTCATCGTTGATGTTCCGGTAGCCTGCGGTCCGTCGAAGGGGGCATAGCGTATCATCCCGGCGGCCCCGATTGCGGAACAGGAAGTCTTGCTCATGACGCCATCGCAGCGCTGGCTGATCCTCGCCGGGACGCTTCTTGCCGGTTTCCTGATCTACCTCCTCCAGCCCGTGCTGATGCCCTTTCTCGCGGGCGCGCTGCTGGCCTACCTGGGCAGCCCGCTGGTCGATCGCCTGGAGCGCGTGCAGGTGCCGCGCACGGGTGGCGTGGTGCTGGTGTTCACGGCCATCGTGCTGATCATCGTCGGCCTGGTGCTGCTGCTGATTCCGATGGTCGCCGCGCAGATCGAGTACCTGCAACGCACGCTGCCACAACTGCTGGAGTGGGCGCAGGATGCCACCCTGCCCTGGATCGAGGAGCGTTTCGGTATCGATGTCGGGAGCCGGCTCGATTTCGCCTCGATCGGTGAGTTGATCGCTGCGCACTGGCAGGAGACCGGCGATGTTGCGCGCGTCGTGGCCGAGCATGTCACGCGCTCGGGCCTCGCCTTCGCGGCGTTCCTGCTCAACCTGGTGCTCACGCCGGTGGTGGCCTTCTACCTGATGCGCGACTGGCGCAAGCTGCTGGCCAGCCTGCGCGATCTGCTGCCCACGCAGATGGCGCCGACGGTGATCGGCCTGGCCCGCCAGTGCGACGAGGTGCTCGGTGCGTTCCTGCGCGGGCAGCTATTGGTGATGCTGGCGCTGGGCACGATCTACGCGGTCGGCCTGTGGCTGGTGGGCCTGGAACTCGCCCTGATGGTGGGGCTGATTGCCGGAGTACTGAGCATCGTGCCCTACCTCGGGACGATCGTCGGCATCGGCATTGCCCTGATCGCGGGGATGTTCCAGTTCGGTGAGTGGCTGCCGCTGGTGTTCATCATGGTGGTGTTCGGCGTGGGCAATTCGCTGGAGAGCATGGTGCTGCAGCCCTGGCTGGTGGGCGACCGCATCGGTCTGCATCCGGTGGCGGTCATCTTCGCGGTGCTCGCGGGCGGCCAGCTGTTCGGCTTCGTCGGCGTGCTGCTGGCACTGCCGGCGGCGGCGATCATCATGGTGCTGCTGCGCCACGCGCACCGGGTGTACAAGGACAGCGAGCTCTATGGCGGTGCGACGGAATCTGGTGCGACAGGGGCTGGCGCGTCGGACGACACCTAGCGCCAGGCGGCCACAACCCGCGCCACCGCGTGCTTGAACACGCGGTGGCGCGGGCCTAGAGTGCGAGGCTGCGCTGCGACGCTGCAATGCGACAGGGAATGCACGCATGTCTTTTCGGCGGTCGGAGATGGACATAGCTGCCAGTGGCAATCCGGAGGATGCCACGGGGCAGATCATTGCCAGCCTGCCCGGCGTCTTCTACCTCTTCCGTGCCACCGACGGTGCCATGCTGCGCTGGAATGCCACCCTGGCAGAGCGCACGGGCTTCGACGACGAGTCCATTGCGGCCTGCCATCCGCTCGACCTGGTCGCGCCGCAGGATCACTCCGTGGTGGCGGCGGCGATCGAGAAGGCGCGCCGCGAGGGCTGGAGCGACTGCGAGGCCTGTCTGCGCACGGCCGATGGCGACGCCATCCCGTATTACTTCTTCGGCCGCAGTGTCCACATCGAGGGGGTCGAGTGCATCTCCGGCCTCGGTGCCGACATCCGTGCGCACCGCGACGCGCAGGCCGAGGCCGAGCGCATGCGCGAGCGGCTGGTCGATGCCGTCGAGGCGATGCCGGACGGCTTCGCCTATTACGACACCGAGGATACCCTGCAACTGTGCAACAGTCGCTACCGTGAGCTGGTCGGCACCTGCGCCGGCCCGCTCGAGCCCGGCTGCTCCTTCCGCGAGGTGCTGCGCATCGGCCTCAACGCCGGCCTCTACCAGGATGCGGCGCGGGCGCCCGAGGCGTGGCTGGAGCAGCGCGTGCGGCGCCGGCGCGAGCAACAACACGACCAGTTCGAGCAGCGCCTGACCACCGGCCAGTGGCTGCGCGTGGAGGAGCACCCCACGCGCGACGGCGGCCGCGTCAGCATCCTCGTCGACATCACGGCGTTCAAGGAGCGCGAGGCGCGTCTGCGCGAGAGCGAGCAGCGCTACCGCGCGCTGTTCAACAACGATTCCGATGCGCTCGTGATCAGCGAGGTGGAGTCGGGCCGGTTGCTCGACGTCAACCCGCGTGCCGAGGCGATGTTCGGCCGCGACCGTTTCCACCTGCTTCAAATGACCCGCATCGACCTCCATCCGATGGCAACGCGAACACGTGCCGAGGCGGCCTATACCGCACGCTGTCAGCAGCCCAGCGGGGCGCCCTTTCGCCAGCAGGTACTGCGTGCCGATGGCGTCGTGGTGCCGGTGGAGATCTCGGCCACGGTTGTGGTCGACGAGGTGCGCGAGCGCCGACTGATCCAGGCGGTGATTCGCGACATCACCCAGCGCGAGATGTTGGAGCAGATGAACGCCGACCGCGCCCGAGTGCTGGAGAGCATCGCCCGCCGTGCGCCGCTGGGCGAGATTCTGCGCCAGGTCGAGCGCATGCTGGAGCACCTGGGCGCGGTGCGGGCCGCGCGCGTGCTGGTGCCGCGGGATGAATGGCTGGTCGCGGCCGACGGTTTTGGCGATGTTGCAGTGCCGGCATCCGTGCTCGACGAAACGCGCGCGCGTGACGGGGATGACGAGCGCGTGCCGCTGCCCGACGAGGTCGTGACGGATCTGCTGGCGGATGAGTGCGATGACGCCTGCGGCGCCGGTGGCGAAGCCGCGCTGGAAGTGTTGCGCGATGGCGAGGGCAACGTGGTCGGCGGACTGGCGATGGTGCTGCCGGCCGCAGCCCCGGAATCACCGCAGCCGGTGCGCTCGGCGCTGGTGGAGGCGGCCGGCCTGGCGTCGATCGCCATTGAACAGCAGCAACTGGCCGACCGCCTCTCCTGGCGCGCCGGCCACGATGACCTGACCGAGTTGCCCAACCGCGCGCTGCTGATGGACCGCCTGCAGCAGGCCATCGCCCGCGCCCGCCGCCTGGAGTGCAAGACCAGCGTGATGCTGCTGGATCTGGACGATTTCAAGCAGGTGAACGATACGCTCGGCCACTCGGTCGGCGACCGCTTCCTGCGCGTGATCGCCGCCCGGTTGGCCGAATGCCTGCGCGAGGAGGACACGGTCGCGCGCCTGGGGGGCGACGAGTTCGTGCTGATCCTGCCGACCGCCGGCCGGGAGGAGGCGGCGCGGGTGGCGGACAAGGTAGTGGCCGCCGTGGCGGAATCAGTTGAACTGGATGGACATTCGCTGCGCGCCACGCCGAGCATCGGCATCAGCGTGCATCCGGTGGATTCGGATACGCCGGCAAGCCTGCTGCAGTATGCGGATCAGGCGATGTACGCGGCGAAGCGTGGGGGCAAGGGGCGGTATTGTTTCTTCGCCGATGAGGCGGGTCGCTGACGGGTTTGTTCAGCGACGTCACTGGGGTCGTTCTTCCACGCCATCGCGCGGGCCGTTTCCATTCCAGGGATGTTTCCATTCTTGCGTCATCGCAAGGGCCGTCAGGCCCGTGGCAATCCATGCCTCGACTGGATTGCCGCGCCCGCTGCGCGGGCTCGCAATGCCCGCTAAAGGGTCCGTGTCAAACCGGGAGCGCGAACAGGCGTTCGACATCGACCGCCTTGTGGGTTTCAGCCCTTGGCCTTGCCCTGGTTGGCTACGGCCTGCATGGCTTTTTCCACTTCTTCCGGGTCGCCGAGGTAGCGCCAGTCCATGGGCTTGAGGTTGGCGTCGAGGTCGTAGAGCAGGGGCATGCCGGTGGGGATGTTGGTGGCCATGATTTCCTCGTCGGTCATGCCGTTGAGGTGCTTGACCAGGGCGCGCAGCGAGTTGCCGTGGGCGACGATGAGGATCTGTTCGCCGGCGCGGATCCTCGGGGCGATTTCTTCCTCCCAGTAGGGCAGGAAGCGTTCGACCGTGTCCTTGAGGCACTCGGTCAGCGGCAGTTCGTCGGCGCTGAGGTTGCGATAGCGCGGGTCATGACCCGGGTAGCGCTCGTCGTCCGGGGTGAGCGCGGGGGGCTGGATGTCGTAGCTGCGGCGCCAGATGTGGACCTGTTCGTCGCCGTACTTCTCGGCGGTCTCGGCCTTGTTCAGCCCCTGCAGGGCGCCGTAGTGGCGCTCGTTCAGGCGCCAGTGGCGCGTGACGGGCAGCCACATGCGATCCATGCCGTCGAGCGTGATCCAGAGGGTGCGGATGGCGCGCTTGAGCACCGAGGTGTAGCAGCGGTCGAAGTCGAGGCCTTCGTTGCGCAGGGCCTCGGCCGCGCGCGCGGCCTCTTCGCGTCCGGTGTCGGTGAGGTCGACGTCGGCCCAACCGGTAAAGCGGTTGGCGCGGTTCCACTCACTCTCGCCATGGCGCAGCAGTACGAGCCTGGGCATGGTTGCGGTCTCCCTGGTTCCGGGTCGGGTCAGCTCTGCACGGCGCTTGCGCTCACTCGCTGGTGGCTTCAGCCGTGCGCTTGCGGATCAGTTTCGCCATCCAGATGCCGATCTCGAACAGCAACCACATCGGCAGTGCCAGCAGGGTCTGCGAGATCGCATCGGGGGGCGTGAGTACCATGCCGACGACGAAGGCGGCAACAATGAAATAGGGCCGTTTCTTCGCCAGCGCCTCGGGCGTGGTGACGCCGGCGATCACCAGGAGGATGGTGGCGACCGGCACCTGGAAGGCGATGCCGAAGGCGAAGAAGATGGTGATGACGAAGCTCAGATAACGGGATATGTCCGTCATCACTTCGACGCCGGCGGGTGCGACTGCGGTGAAGAAGGCGAACACCAGCGGAAAGACGATGTAGTACGCGAAGGCGATGCCGGCGTAGAAGAGCAGGATGCTCGAAGCGATCAGCGGGCGGATGATGCGCCGCTCGTTGACGTAGAGCCCCGGCGCCACGAAGGCCCAGATCTGGTAAAGGATCCAGGGCGCGGCGAGGAAGATCGCCATGAACAGCGTGAGCTTGAACGGAATGAGGAAGGGCGATGCGACCTCGATCGCGATCATGCTCGTCCCTTCCGGCAGATGCGCCATCAGGGGTTCGGCGAGATAGGTGTAGAAGGTCTCGCGGAACGGGAACAGGATGGCGAAGATGACGACGATGCCGAGCACCATGCGCATGACGCGGTCGCGCAGCTCGACGAGGTGCGTCAGGAAGCCGCTGGTGCTGTCGTCCTCCTCGCCTTCGCCGCCCTCCTCGGCTTCGGCCTCCATCTTGCGCCGATGCCATTCGGAGCCGGGGCCGCGCTTGCGCCGGCGGGTGCTCTCGCCCTGGGTACGGCGGCGACGACCGCCACGGCCGCTGCTGTCACTGCCGGCGGCGGCTGGTTCGGGCTCGGGTTCCGGCTCGGCGTCTGCGTCGCCCGTTGCACCGGCTTCGCCCTCGCCTGTGCGCTCTGCCTCGTCACCGGCCTCATCATGGGCCTCGTCGCGGGCCTCATCGCCGGTGGATGCGGCGTCGGGCGCGTCCTCGCGTGCGGAATCGTCCGCGGAGCGGTTCCGGCGCTTGGCGTCGTTGCCGTTGTCTTTGTCTTCCCCGGCGTCGTCGGGCCGGCGGTCGTCGGTCGTCATGATCGCTCGTTGCCCTGCTCGGATTCCGGTGCCGGGCCGCTGCCGGCGCCATCACGGGGTGCATCCGCCGCGTCGTCAGCGCCCGCCGACGACGGTGCGCTCGCGCCGCTGCGCCCCACCGTGTTGCGCGCCCCCTCGGTGGTATCCCGCTGCCCGGCGGTCGGTTGGGCTTTGCCAGTGGTGCGCTTCTTCTTGCTGGCCGCACGTTTCTTGTGCTGGCTGCGGGTGCGCTCGGCATCCTGGTCGATGTCGGAGAGGTCCTCCTCGATATCCTTGAAGCTCTTCTGCGTTTCGCCGCGCACGTTCTCGATGCGCTCGCGCAGATCGGAGATCTGTTCGCGCTGCTCGGCGAGCAGGCTCTTCATGTGCTCGGCTTCGAGCTCCTGCTGGATCTCGCTCTTCATGTGCCGGGCCATGCCGCGCAGGCGCCCGACCCACTGGCCGACGAACGTGGCCAGGCCGGGCAGGCGATCCGGCCCGACCACGAGCAACGCGATCAGGCCGATGATCAGGATTTCCCAGAAGCCGAAGCTGAACATGTCGGATCAGGCCCGCATTGGCACGATGGATGACAGCGCCAGGCGCTGGCGCTCGGGCGGGCGACTCACTCGCGCTCGCGCGACTCGGCCTTGTTCCGCGTGGACTCGGCGTCCGCGAAATCCTCGTCGGCTTCATCCTGCGGCAGGTGACCGCCAACGCCGCGCTCGTCCTTGTCTTCGTCCTTCTCCTCGGCCTCGCTTTCGCCGGCCTTGACGGAGTCGCGGAAGCCCTTGACCGCGGTACCGAGGTCGGTGCCCACGTTGCGCAGGCGCTTGGCGCCGAACAGAACCAGGACGATTGCCAGGATGATCAGGAGCTGCCAGATACTGATGCCCATTTCACTCCCCTTTGCACTCCCCCTGTTGCCTCAGCCGGAGAGTTCGATTCAGTGTGATGTCGTCACCCTGCGGTCTTGCGCGCGGCCTTCTCGGCATGGCCGGAAGTGCCGCTGCGGCGCTCAAGCTCGGCGAGTACATCACCGGGCGAGAGTCCGCGCGAGACCAGCAGGACCAGTGTGTGGTACCAGAGATCGGCGATCTCGTGAACGAGTTCGCCATCACTGCCACCCTTGCCGGCAATAATTGTTTCGCCGGCTTCCTCGGCGATCTTCTTCAGGATGCCGTCCGGTGCCTCGTGCAGCAGCTTCGCTGTGTAGGACGTCGATGGATCGGCATCGACGCGGCTGGCGAGCGTGCGGGCAAGGGTCTCGAGCGTATCCTGATTCACTGTCGGGTTCGCGCCGTTACTGCCTGTCGTGAATGCGGCATCGTAGCACAGCACAGGGCGCTCTCACGCGCGCACTTCGATGCCGCGGGCGGCCATGGCCGCCTTGGCCTCGGCGATGGTGTACTCGCCGAAATGGAAAATGCTGGCGGCGAGCACGGCATCGGCATGCCCCTCGAGCACGCCGGCGCACAGATGCTCGAGAGTGCCCACTCCGCCCGAGGCAATGATGGGCACATTGACGGCATCGCTGATGGCGCGCGTGAGGCCCACATCGAAGCCGGACCTGGTGCCGTCTCGGTCCATGCTGGTGACCAGCAGTTCGCCGGCACCCGCGGCAGCCATCGTCTGCGCCCACTCGATGGCGTCATGCCCGGTGTGGCGGCGCCCGCCATGGGTGAACACCTCCCAACGATCGGGGGCGACGCCGGCCTGCTTGGCATCAATGGCGACGACGATCGCCTGCGAACCGACCCAGGCGGCGGCGCGGGCGACTAGGTCGGGGTCGCGCACGGCCGCGGTGTTGATCGAGACCTTGTCGGCACCGGCATTGAGCATGCGCCGGACGTCGTCGACGGAGCGGATGCCGCCGCCGACGGTGAGCGGGATGAAGACTTCAGCGGCCACGCGTTCGACGACGTCGACCAGGGTCTCGCGCTCGTCGGAGGATGCGGTGATGTCGAGGAAGGTGAGCTCATCCGCGCCGGCGGCGTCGTAGCGCCGGGCCGCCTCGACCGGGTCACCGGCATCGCGTATGGACTCGAAACGCACGCCCTTGACGATGCGACCGGCATCGATGTCCATGCACGGGATGATGCGTTTCGCCAGGGCCACGACTCACCAGCCCCCGGTGCGGCGGAACTGCAGGGCGAAGTTGTCGGCCATGTGCTGGGCCTCGGCGAGGTCGATCGCGCCTTCGTAGAGCGCGCGGCCGATTATGGCGCCCTCGATGCCGGGCTCGGCGGATTCGGCGAGCCGGCGCACGTCCTCGAGGCTCTTCATGCCGCCGGAGGCGATCACGGGCACGCCGGCCGCGCGGGCGATGTTGGCGGTGGCCTCGACATTGACGCCCTGGAGCATGCCGTCACGGCCGATATCGGTATAGATGATCGCGCTGACCCCGGACTTGGCGAAACTGCGCGCGAACTTCACGGCGTCGAGGTCGGAGGCCTCGGCCCAGCCCTCGACGGCGACCGTGCCGTCGCGGGCGTCGAGGCCGACGATGATGTGCCCCGGATGGCGCTCGCAGGCAGCGGCGACGAAGTCGGGATCACGCACGGCCTGGGTGCCGATGATCACCCAGGAGACGCCGGCATCGAGGTAGGCGTCGATGGTCTCGAAGTTGCGGATGCCGCCGCCGACTTCCAGCGGCAGCTCGGGGAATTCCGCGTGAATGGCGGCGATCACTTCGGCATGGCGCGGCTCGCCGGCGAAGGCGCCGTCGAGATCGACCAGGTGCAGGCGGCGGGCGCCAGCATCGTACCAGCGACGGGCGACCTCGACTGGATCATCGGAGAAGACGGTGTCGTCTTCCATGCGCCCCTGGCGCAGCCGCACGCAGCGCCCTTCCTTGAGATCGATGGCGGGAATCATCAGCATCGTTCACGCACCTTTATTGGCGGCGGGGTTCACGGCGGGATCCCAGGTCGCGAAGTTCGCGAGCAGGCGGAGCCCGTGGGTGGAACTCTTCTCCGGGTGGAACTGGCAGGCAAACCGGTTCTCGTGCGCCAGAGCACTGCAGAATTCGTGCCCGTATTCGGTGGTGCCGGCCACCAGCGCCGGATCGGCGGGATCGGCGTAGTAGCTGTGGACGAAGTAGAACCGGGTGTTGTCGTCAATGCCGGCCCACAGGGGATGAGACCGCGGCTGGTGCACCCTGTTCCAGCCCATGTGCGGGATCTTGAGCTTGCGCCCGTCGGCATCCACGCGTCCATCGGGGAAGCGGCGCACGCGGCCGGCGAAGACGCCGAGGCACTCGGTGTCGCCTTCGTCGCTATGCTCGAGCAGGACTTGCAGGCCCATGCACATGCCGAAGAACGGGCGCGTGCGCGCGGCCTCGAGCAGGGGTTCGCGCAGGCCGTGCTCGGTGAGTGCGCGCATGCAGTCGGGCGCGGCACCCTGCCCCGGGAAGACGACGCGATCGGCGGCGGTGATGTCGGCGGCGCGGGCGGTGACGCGCACGCGCGTGCCCGCCGGCGCGACGTGCTCGAGCGCGCGGGCGACGGAGCGCAGGTTGCCCATGCCGTAGTCGATGACGGCGATCATGCTCACACCGACAGCTCCCGGCTCAGAGCGAGCCCTTGGTCGAGGGGGTCGTGTTGCCGGCCCCGGGGTCGACGGCGACGGCGGTGCGCAGGGCGCGGCCGAAGGCCTTGAACAGGGTCTCGATCATGTGGTGGACGTTGTCGCCGCGCAGGTTGTCCATGTGCAGCGTGCAGCGCGCGTGGTTGGCGAAGCCCTGAAAGAATTCGCGCACGAGTTCGGTATCGAAGTCGCCGACGCGGGGGCGGTGGAAGGTGGCGCAGAAGAACAGCCCGGGGCGGCCGGAGAAGTCGATCACCACGCGTGAGAGGGCTTCGTCGAGCGGGACGTAGGCGTGACCATAGCGGTGGATGCCGCGGCGCTCGCCGAGGGCCTGGTCGACGGCCTGGCCGAGGACGATGCCGATGTCTTCGACGGTGTGGTGGGCATCGATGTGCAGGTCGCCGCTGGCCTCGACTTCGAGGTCGATGAGGCCGTGGCGGGCGATCTGGGCGAGCATGTGTTCGAGGAAGGGCACACCGGTGGAAAAGGATTGCGCACCGGTGCCGTCGAGATCGACGCGGGCGCGGATCTGCGTTTCCGCGGTGTCGCGGCTGACTTCGGCGATTCTGTTGGCGGTTGCGGCGGCCATGCAGGCCCTCCCTGTCGCGGACGCGGGATGATAGCGCATGGGGGGTTGGTTGCGGAAATTCGGGTTTGTGGTTCCGGAGGGGCAGTGCGGAGGGAAGCTCGCCAAGCCGCCAAGCACGCAAAGAATCAATGAAAGAACATGCATGTTGGTGGGAGCGAGCTGGCTCGCGAATTCGGCGTATGTGGTGTTGCAAGCCGCCGGGCCCGGTACCCTGCTCCGGGGGCCGCTGCAAGCCCTCCATGGGCGCTTACCAAAGGCCATCCATGGCCTTTGAAAGCCCCCTGCGCAGGGCACCGGGCCCGGCGACTTGCCCGAACTCTGTCGCTTGTTTCGCGAGCCAGCTCGCTCCGGCCAAACACCATTGCATCACTCTTCCTTCCTGGCGTGCTTGGCGGCCTGGCGAGATTTCCTCCGCACGGCGTTTGGGGGGCAGGTGTCAGCTCTGGAGCCAGAAGGTGACGGGGCCGTCGTTGGTGAGGGTGACCTGCATGTCGGCGCCGAAGCGGCCGGTGGCGGTTTCGAGGCCGCTGGCGCGGACTTGCTCTACCAGGTGCGTGAACAGGCGTTCGCCGTCCCCCGGGTCGGCGGCGGGGGTGAAGCTGGCGCGCATGCCCTTGCGGGTGTTGGCGGCCAGGGTGAATTGCGGCACCAGCAGCATCGCACCCTCGATGTCGCGCACGCTGGCGTTCATGCGGCCGTCGGCGTCGGCGAACACGCGGTAGCCGAGCAGGCGCTCGGCCAGGCGCTGGGCGCGGGCTTCGGTGTCGTCGCGCTCGACGCCGACGAGCACGACCAGGCCGGTGCCGATGGCGCCGACGGTTTCGCCCGCGACGGCCACCCGCCCCGCGGTGACGCGCTGGAGCAGTCCGATCAAGGGCGCGCCCCGGCGCGGTCGGCGTAGCGGTCGGTGGCACGGACGATGGCGTCCACGGTGCCGGCCTCGAGGCCGGCGTGGCCGGCGTCGTCGATGATGGCGAGTTCGGCGTCCGTCCAGGTGCGCGCGAGTTCGTCGGCCTGCTCGACGGGGCAGACCAGGTCGTAGCGGCCATGCACGATGGTGCCGGGGATGCCGTTCAGGCGCGCGGCATGATCGAGCACTTCGCCCTCCTCCAGCCAGCAGTGGTTGGCGAAGTAGTGGCATTCGATGCGCGCCAGTGACAGGGCCATCGAGGCGTTGGTGTAGTGGGCGGCCAGGTCGGGATCCGGGCGCAGCGTGGAGGCGCGGCCCTCCCACAGCGACCAGGCCTTGGCGGCGGTCATGCGGGCAATGTCGTCGTCGCCAAAGAGCCGGCGGTGGTAGGCGGAGATGGGATCGTCGCGCTCTTCCGGGGCCAGCGGGGCGAGGAAGTCGCGCCAGGCTTCGGGCAGCAGGCGGTGCGCGCCGTGGCCATAGAGCCAGGCGATGTCGCGGGCGCGGGCGAGAAAGGTGCCGCGCAGGATCAGGGCGCGCACGCGCTCGGGGTGGCGCGCGGCGTGCAGGATGGCCAGTGTGGCGCCCCAGGAGCCGCCGAGCACGAGCCATTGCTCGATACCGAGATGCGTCCGGATGCGCTCGATGTCGGCGACCAGGTGGGCGGTGGTGTTGGCGGCGAGTTCGCCATGCGGGACCGAGCGACCACAGCCGCGCTGGTCGAACAGGATGACGCGATAGACATCGGGATCGAACAGGCGCGCGAGCCAGGTCGCGCAGGCGGCGCCCGGCCCGCCATGCAGCACGACGGCGGGCAGGCCGTCGGCACGGCCGAACTCACTGGCGTGAAGCACGTGCCCGTCGCCGACATCGATGGAGTGGTGGACGAACGGCTCGGTCAGCGGGTAGAGCTCGCGCATGATGCTCCCTGTGCCGGTTTCTGGGCCGGTTTCGGTGGTTTTTCCCTGTCTGCATGCATCGTCATGGACCGCTGCTGGCAGCGCAAGTCAAACTGCGGTTGCAAGCCGGATCGGCACACCAAATGCACCGTTATGGTGCATTTACAAGTAGGATTTTACGGAGCATTGTAGGTCAAGACCTACAAACCGTGTAGCGCTTTGCCACGCGTAATCGTCAGGCTTGCCCACATGACACCGTGCGCAATGGATGGGAACCTGTAACTGTGCCAACGGATGGCTCAAGGACGGACCACGAAGGAAAACCAACAGGAGCCGGAGTGCTCCTCCTGAAGGGAACGCCCATCGGGCATGGCTGGGCGACGGGAGCGTCGCCCTCAAGGACCACGACCAGGCAGGTCGCGGGAGCAGGGAACGCTCCACCGTCAGGAGATTCCTGACAGTTGTACGTCACCAAGCTTGCCAATGGATGGCTACCCGGCTCCCCGCACGTGGGAGTCGGGTTTTTTTCGCGCATGGTTTCCCCGCCCGGCTTGCCGGCTTGCCGGCGCGGCCCGCCGCCCCCACGGATCCGCCTCACGCTTCCCGCGCACCGGTGCGCCGGAAGCGCCGGTAGCTCCACATGTACTGCTCGGGGCACAGGGCGATGCAGCGTTCGACCTCGCGATTGACCGCAGTGGCGGCCGTCACGTCATCGGCGTCGCCGACATCGCGGCTCGCCTCGAGCAGGTGCAGGCGGAATCCCGCGCCCCGCGGCAGGCGCTCCATCACGCAGAAGATGACCGTGATGTTGTCGGCGCGCGCCATGCGCGAGAGCAGCGTCATCGTCCGCGCCGGATTGCCGAAGAACGGGGCGATCACCCCGTGCCCGGGGCGTGGTGCCTGGTCGGGCAGGATGCCGATGGTCTCGCCGCGCTTGAGCGCCTTGTGCAGGGCACGGATACCGCGACCATCGGTGGGCACCAGGGTCGCACCGCTGCGCTCGCGGCCTTCGGTCATCACGGCCTCGAGGGCGGCCATGCGCGGCGGACGATACAGGGCCGTGAGCGGCACGTGCTCGGCCAGGTAGGTGCAGACCAGTTCCCAGCAGCCGATGTGCGGGCTGACGAAAATGATGCCATCACCCCGATCACGCGCCTCGTGCACAAGGTCCATGCTGTGCGTCTCGCGTACAGCTTCGGTCAGGACCTCGGGCGCTCGCGTCCAGACCCAGGCGCTGTCGGTCAGGGTCTGGCCGAGATGCATCAGGCTGGCGCGCGCGAGCCGGTGGCGTTCGGCGGCGGGCCGATCGGGGAAGCAGCGCGCGAGATTCTCCTTCGTGGTGCGCTTGGCGGGGTTGGGCAGCAGCCAGAGCAGTCCGCCGACGCCGAGCCCCGCCATGCGCCCGAGGCGGAGCGGCAGCCGCCCGACGGCGTGTACCGCAAGGCGCAGCAGGTTCGCGGTCATGACGTACGCTTCTTCAGCCCCTTGTACGGCGATATCTCGCCTTCGGGCCGGGTGCGGAAGAGACGGAAGGTCCACAGATAGGCTTCCGGGCGACGTCGGATCGCGCGCTCGAGGGCACGGTTCATGGCGGTGGCGTCGGCGACATCGTCGCCGCTCGGGAAGTTTTCGAGGGCGGGCAGCAGTTCGATGACGTAGCGCCGGGCGTCGGGATCGTAGAACGCGACCATCGGTACGACCACCGTGTCGCCGATGCGCGCCAGCCGGGCCAGGGTCGACAGCGTGGCCTTGTGGTACCCGAAGAATGGTGCGAAGACGCTGTCGCGCTGGCCGAGATCCTCATCGGGCATGTAGTAGAAGACGGTACCGCGCCGCAGCGCGCGCAGTACCGGGCGCAGGCCGTCCTCGCGCGAGAACAGTGCGCCGTAACGGGCGCGGGTGCGCGCGATCAGCCAGTCGGCGACCGGGTGGCCCATGGGGTTGAACATGGTCGACATGGCGAAGTGCTGGGTGAGTGCCCCGCCACCGAAGTCGACCGCGACCGTGTGCGGATTGAGCAGGATCACCGAGCGCCCCGCCTCGCGGTGGCGCCGAACGATGTCCAGGCCGCGAAAGCGGCACTCGCGCTGTCCGAAGCGCGCCCGGCGATCCCACCACATGCGCGGCAGGTCGGTGAGTGCGCGGCCGAAGGCGTGAAAATGGCCGCGCACGAGCCCTTCGCGCTGCTCTTCGGACTCGCGCGGGAAGCACAGATCAATGTTGATGCGGGCGATCTGCCGGCGCCGACCGGCAAACCGGTAATTGAACTCGCCGATGGCCCAGCCCACGCCATCCCGCCAGCGCTGGGGCAACAGCAGCAGTGCGCTCAGCAGGCCGATGCCGAGCCAGGCACCCCAGTAGCGCGGTGCCAGCAGTCCCCGGTGGAAGTCGGGGACGGCGCTGCGGCTGTGGTCGGGGGCGCGCGCGTCGCTCATCCCTGCTTCTTCTGCAGCCGCTTGCGGAACACCTGCATCTCCTTGGCCGCCTGCTTGTCGCCGCGCTCCTCGGCGGCGGCGATGCCCTGCGCCCACGCCTCCAGCGCGGCGGCGCTGTCGCCCGCCTGCTCGTGGGCGCGGCCGAGCTCTTTCCACGCGGCGGAGTAGCCGGGGTCCTGCGTGACTGCCTGCGCCAGGTGTTCGGCGGCACGCGCGGGCTCGTCAGCCGCGAGGTATTCGCGGCCGAGGGAGAAGCGCAGCAGGGGGCTGTCCTGGCCGCGCTCGAGCATGGCTTCCAGACTGTGGATGCGGTGGCTCATGCCGGGCCCTCCGGGCGCAGGCGTTCCATGCGGTGCTGGTACAGGCTGCGGCCGGAGTACAGTGCCAGTGCCGTCCAGATACAACCGAAGGTGACCGCGTGATCGACGGTGAAGGGCTCGCCGAAGACGAACACGGCCAACAGCATCTGGATTGTCGGCGTCATGTAGAAAAGCAGGCCCACGGTACTCAGGCGCAGCCGGCGTGCAGCCGCGGCGAACAGGATGAGCGGCGCCGCCGTGACCAGCCCGGCAGCGACCAGCAGCCCGTCGAAGGCGAGGCTGACAGTGCCCATTGCCCCGACCCCCTGCCAGGCGAGCCACGCCAGGTAGAGGACGGCGAGCGGTGTCAGCAGCGCCGTCTCGACGAACAGGCCGGTGGGCGCGCCCACGGGGGCCATTTTACGCACCAGCCCGTAACTCGCGAACAGTGCGCCGAGACTGAGTGCGACCCAGGGCACGACGCCGACCTGCCAGAGCATCCAGCCCACGCCAACGGCGGCCAGCCCGACAGCGGCGCCCTGCACGCGGCCCAGTGTTTCACCCAGGAACACGCGCCCCATGATGACGTTGAACAGCGGCGTGATGAAGTAGCCCAGGCTGGCCTCGAGCACGCGGTCATTGGCCACGGCCCAGATGTAGATCAGCCAGTTGACCGAGATGATCAGGGCGGAGCCGGTCAGCGTGACGAGCATGCGCCGATCGGCGAGCACGGCGCGCACCTCGCGCCACTGGGCGACGACGGTGAGCAGCAGCGCCGTCCAGAACAGCGACCAGACCACGCGATGACCGAGGATCTCGATCGGCGGCAGCATCTCCACGGCCTTGAAGTAGAGCGGCAGCCCGCCCCACAGGCTGAAGCTGGCGATGGCCAGGCCGACGCCGGCGGCGCGCCTCGCTTCTGCCTCGTGCGCGTTCACCGGCGCCAGAACGCCGGAGTCAGGAGGACGAGGACGGTGAAGATTTCCAGCCGGCCAAGCACCATGGCGAAGGCGAGCACCCACTTGGCGATGTCGGGGATATCGCGGAAGTGCGGCGCGACGTCACCGAGACCGGGGCCGAGGTTGTTGATGGTCGCGGCCATGGCGGAAAAGGCGGTGACCTGGTCGAGCCCGGTTGCGAGCAGGATCAGCATGCCGACGACGAAGCAGAGCACGTAGGCGGCGAAGAAGCCCCACACGGCCTGGATGACGCGATCATCGAGCGCCTTGCCGCCGACCTTGACCGCGACCTTGGCATTCGGATGCACCAGGCGGATGAGTTCGCGCGCGCCCTGCTTGGCCAGCAGCAGCACGCGAATCACCTTGAGGCCGCCGCCCGTGGAGCCGGCGCAGCCGCCGACAAAGCTGGCGAAGATCAGCAGCACCGGCAGGAACGCCGGCCAGAGGTGGAAGTCGGTTGTCGCGTAGCCGGTGGTGGTGGCTATCGCGACGGTCTGGAACAGGCCCTCGTGGATGGCGCGCCAGTGGTCATCGCCGTAGGTGCCGGTAACGAGCAGATAGCCGATCACCAGCAGGGAGGTGGCGGCGAGGAAACCGGCAAAAGTGCGGAACTCCGCGTCGACGACGTAGGGATGCAGGCTGCGTCGGCGCAGGACGGCGAAGTGGAGCGCGAAGTTGGCCCCGCCCATGAGCATGAACAGCACGGCAATGAGCTCAATCGTCGCGCTGTTGAAGTGGCCGATGCTGGCGTCATACGTGGAGAAGCCGCCGATCGAAACGGTGGTGAAACTGTGGCCGATGGCATCGAAGGGTGTCATGCCGGCGAGCCAGTAGGCGATGGCGCAGACGATGGTGAGGCCGAGGTAGATGTTCCACAGCGCCTTGGCGGTCTCGGCGATGCGCGGGGTGAGCTTGCTGTCCTTGACCGGTCCCGGGAATTCGGCGCGGTAGAGCTGCATGCCGCCGATGCCGAGCATGGGCAGGATGGCGACGGCCAGCACGATGATGCCCATGCCGCCCATCCACTGCAGCTGCTGGCGGTAGAAGAGGATGGCCTTGGGCAGGTCGTCGATGCCGACGAGCACGGTGGAGCCGGTGGTGGTCAGCCCGGAGACGGCCTCGAAGGCGGCATCGGTGACGCTGATGTCGGGCGCCTTGGCGAGATAGAGCGGCAGGCCGCCGGCGAGACCGAGGACGGACCAGAACAGGGTGACGACGAGAAAGCCCTCGCGCAGGCGCAGCCCCTGGCGCGAGCGACAGGCCGGCAGCCAGACGAGAAAGCCGAGCGCGAGCAGGATGGCGGCGGCGGTGAGGAAGCCGCGCATGGTGCCGTCGTCATACCACCAGGACACTCCGACCGGGGGCAGCATGGCCAGGCTGAACAGCATCAGCAGCAGGCCTAGGACTTTCTGGACGACGGAGAGATGCATGGCGGCTCAGATGAACGTCACCCCGACCTGGAAGAGCTTCTCGACTTCCGGGATGCGGCGCTTGTCGACCAGGAACAGGATGACGTGGTCCTCGGCGTGGATGATGAGATCGTCGTGGGCGATCTTCACCTCGTCGCCGCGCACGACGGCGCCGATCGTGGTGCCCTTGGGCAGCGGAATCTCGCAGATGCGGCGGCCGACGACCCGGGAGGTGTGGCGGTCGCCGTGGGCGATGGCCTCGATCGCCTCGGCGGCACCGCGACGCAGGGAGTGCACGGCGACGACATCACCGCGGCGCACATGGGCGAGCAGCGAGCCGATGGTGACCTGCTGCGGGGAGATGGCGATGTCGATGACGCCGGACTCGACCAGATCGACGTAGGCGGGACGATTGATCAGCGACATGACCTTGGTCGCGCCCATGCGCTTGGCCAGCATGGCGGAGAGGATGTTGGCCTCGTCGGCGTTGGTCAGGGCGCAGAAGACGTCCATGTCCTCGATGTTCTCCTCGAGCAGGAGTTCGCGGTCGGCGGCGTCGCCGTGCAGCACGACGGTGCGCTCGAGGCGCTCGCACAGCCACTGGGCACGCTCGGCATCGCGCTCGATGATCTTGACCTGGATGTCCTTCTCCAGGCGCTGGGCCAGGTTCTTGCCGATGTTGCCGCCGCCGGCGAGCATGATGCGCTTGACCGGCTTGTCCAGGCGGCGCAACTCGGACATGACGGCGCGGATGTCTTTCTGTGCTGCGAGGAAGAAGACCTCGTCATCGGCCTCGATGACGGTGCTGCCGGTCGGGATGATCGGCGAGCCCTGGCGGTAGATCGCGGCGACGCGGTTGTCGACCTTGGGCATGTGTTCCTTGAGCGTGCGCAGCTCCTGGCCGACGAGCGGGCCGCCATGGAATGCGCGCACGCCGACCAGGCGGACGCGGCCTTCGGCAAAGTCGAGCACCTGGAGCGCACCGGGGTTTTCGATGAGCCGCCGGACGTAGTCGGTGACGATCAGTTCGGGGCTGATGAGGACGTCAATGGGGATCGCTTCCTGCACGTAGAGCTGCTTTTCGGCAAGGTAGGCGGGATTGCGCAGGCGGGCGATCTTGGTCGGTGTGTGGAACAGGGTGTAGGCGACCTGGCAGGCGATCATGTTGGTTTCGTCGCTGCTGGTGACTGCCAGCACCATGTCGGCGTCATCGGCACCGGCGCGGCGGAGGACGTCGGGGTGCGAGGCGAAGCCGTTGATGGTGCTGATGTCGAGCTTGTCCTGCAGTTGCTGGAGGACGACGGGGTTCGTGTCGACCACGGTGATGTCGTTGTCCTCGCTGGCGAGGTTGTGCGCGACGGAGGCACCGACCTGGCCGGCACCTAGGATGATGATTTTCATGGCGGGAGCGCGGGATTAGTGGCCAGCCGGATGTGGGCGGCATTGTAGGCCCTTGGGCGCACACTTGCAGCACTCCGTCCCGTGCGCGGGTTCAGGTATGCGGTATGGGAAACGCTTTGCGAGGGAATCTCAAAGGGGCGCGGAGGTAAGAGCGCGCTTGCGCGCGAATCAATCGACAACATTCGGGCAAGCCGCCGGGTCCGGTGCCCTGCATAGGGGTCGTGTGCGGCCATGGATGGCCGCACAGTAGCGCCCAAGGACGGACAGTATCGCGTCCGCAAGGACGCGATACTGGCAGCGGGCCCCGGAGCAGGGTACCGGAGCCGGCGGATTGCAACACCACAAGCGCCCAATTCGCGCGCAAGCGCGCTCCTACAGAATATTCCACGTTTCCTTGGCGTGCTTGGCGATGAAATGGTCTCCCCCTCCGTCCTCAAATCGGCGTCATTGCGCCAGGATGGGTAGACGATCAATCCATTCCGGAG
>SL_3KL_010_SEDDRAFT_10001226_pt1 | contig 23014 bp, 18 predicted proteins | sample SodLakKL_010_SED_2_FD_10381 | JGI IMG/M metagenome (IMG submission 10381) | reverse complement strand
TGGAGATGAGTTTATTAAGATACAGCATGACGAACAACCATATCAAATTTATTTCAACTCTTTGAGAATGGCTGTTCTCCCAGAGCCTGTTTGGCAGGTACTAAATCAAAAACGAATCGTAACGGAAAGATCACTGCCCCGGGACTTTGGGGGTAACTTTTCAAGAGATTACGGTCTACAACGTTAAATTCTTCTCTGCGTAGGTAATATACCGATTTTTTACGATAAGTCAAGTTTTGTTTTCACGGAGTGGCAACATTGCTTCACTTCTCACGTGGTAAAAGTTGATAAAACAAAAGCGATTTCCCCGTCGACCATAATGACTTCACTTCCCGTCAATAAAGATACTTTGACAACTTCTTATGTCCATACGGCACCGACTTTACCTCCATCCCATTATCGGGGTCGAGGAAGCCAACATTACATCCCCGTGCCACAACTATCAGTGAACTGAACCGCAAATCTCTTCCTGATGCTGAATCAGACGTAGTCTGCGGGTGGGGCTCTTTAACAAAACACCTAATTCTGCCAATGTTTCCTATAATCCCACACTTCTTTGGGATGCTCTGCTACCTTTGCTGCAAATTCCCGAAACGTTAGCGAATAATCATCCAGATCCTCCGGAATCTCGTAATCGGCTTCAAGTTCGAATATGAATGTCCCCACGATAAATTTATATTGATTAAAGACATTATCGAATTGATCCTGTATCGATAGATCGGGTTTGAGTTTCCTCCTGTGTTCGATTGCCTTTTCCATCGAGGCGATAAGGAGGGTGAGTATTTTGTCGTGTATGTTCATAATGTTTAAAACCGCCCGGCAGCTACTATGCATGATGTGACTTTATCAGGAAACTAAGGGGAGCAGCCACAGGGGAGTGCAGTTTGCTCGCCGGACGGTATTTAAAAAGCCGGGGCAGGCTCCGATCAGAAATGTAACAGTTAAGTTCATTTTTTACTGAATCGGTAAGCTCCATTCTTGTATAAGACCTTCTTTATTTATCGTTAATGCTCGCTGACTATCATAGGAATATTTAATTGCAACTAATTCATTTTTCAACTCAATAGTTGAGGTTTCTGATCCGTTTTTTGTTTCTATCAGTTTCAAATAACCAATTTCACGATTCGAGAAATTTCCTTGATAAATTAGGCAATGCTTACCATCGGGTGAGAAATCAACAGACATAACCGGAAATTCGTAATCTTCATTTGACCACACTTTAGCACCATTCTGAACTTCCCACATACAGACTGCTCCATTATCTTTCCAATCGCCGGATAAATTAATATCACCACTTCCGGAGAGTATATATTTATTATCCGGGGAAAACTTAAGACTCCATACCCTCCCCTGCGGAACTAGAAATTCGTGTATAGTCTTTACATTAGTCAAATCTAAAAGATAAAAGCTCCTAATATTTGACCCGAGAAGGAAGAGTCGATTATCCCCAGATAATGCCATACTATTCGTATATCCATATAATCTTAATATCTTATAGGGTATAGTAATTGATAACTCTTCTTTGTGAGTTTCTGCATTCAACAAATGAATAGATTTTATGCTAACAATAAGAATATATCTTCCATCACGAGAAATATTTACATAAAGATATCCACTACCAACAGAAAAAATAAGTAGCCCTTTTTTCTTCTTAATATCCCATAACCATACTTTGCCATCAGTTCCGCCGGTTAAGACATACGAATTATCTGGTGATATTGATATACTATTTATCCATCCACTCTTACCCTCGTAAAGATGAAATACATTTTTTTCATACAGATCCACCAGAATTAGTTCTCCAGATTCGGTACCAATAGCAGCAATACTTTGATCCGGTGAAAATACTCCACTCATTGCATTATGAATGTGGGTTTTAAAGTTACTAACTTCTTTTATAGAATTTTTATTGGAAACCATTTTACTCATTTTTTATATCTATTAATGATGTTCTCATACCTCCATCAAAAGAGGTTATCGACGTCAGAGAATTCCATTCTATATATAAAATTTAAATGGTAATGGCGCTTGATCTTTTTTAATTGGTGCAGCTGTTAGAATATCACCGATTTTATCGGCAAACTTTAATGTTATTGGAACTCCATCTGAGTATTTACAAGAGTTGTAATTTAATTTCGTCAAGGCTAGGATATCATTTACCACTACGGTTATATCTGCCATTCCTTTGCATATTTCTATACGTAGTGGATATGGTACTCCTTGATATGGTGAAGTCCTTAGTTTTGGAATCATTCCTGTCGTCCAGAGAAATCCTATTGTATTATTCTGTATATGTGCACTACCTCTCAATATAGGATATTTACCTTGCCGGAATAATCTTAAATCTCCCTTAGTAATTCGCACACCGATGATATTTATCCCCTTCGACTTGGCAGTAGAAAATCCAGCCCATTCATCTTCATTAAAATATGTCCTTCCATGGATAAATACTTCTTTGGGATAATCCCCTTTCTCAAAGTATGTTTTATATGCTTCAATAGCTCGTTCAATTATTTCCTTGGCGGCATTGTAATCTATATGATATTCTTCCCTTCCCCTTACCTTCCACGGTCCAACTGCTCCCTTGAAAACCACTCCATCACCAGTATCGAGAAACATTTGAGCAGCACAACATGCTGTTCTTTCATCTTTCTCATAATCCATTCTCTTGAAAACCAACCCCAGATAACAAACCCCTTTTCTGATTCCACTTAATTTCCATGGTTTACCTCCAGCTTTATAAAATGTTGTAGATAGCAAATTCCACGTTACCTGTGATAGAGGTTCGAGTTCTCTCTGTAACTTACCATTGTTATCAACAAAATCCCCTGGAGCAAGAGTTGATTCACGAATAATCTGAATTGGATCTTGCACCCCGTTTAATATCAATCTCGCTTTCAATTGTCGTCGAAAATCATTATCAAATTCATAAGCATAATAATCCGATTCCTGTTCATTAAATAGGATTTGCTGACCTCGTCGATGTTGTGCCGCTATTTTCTTTCTTAGTTTTATTGTCTTTGGTTGAATTCTATCCACTACGTCAATACCACGGGATTTCGGGCGACATTCTTGGTATAGCGATTCAGGTGAAATAATAAACCATATTGATATATTTTCTTCTGCTGTTTTATAGAAGTCTAAAATAGATTCTGCATAAAGTTCAACAGCCTTATAAACTCTTTGGTAAGCATCTCCAATTTTTAAGATTTTGGTAAGTTCATTAGCATCTATATAGACATTTGCTGCAGCTGTTTTTGCAAAAGGAATTTTAAAAGCAGCTTCAAAACCCGGAAAGGGAACCCATAAAATTCTGCTTGATACTTCATCATGCATTATCGGTTTGTTTATTCTATCTACCCAACGATAATATCGTTCAATTCCACTTTCAGTACCGATTAACCCATAATGAATTCCAAAAGGCGCATTATCTTCTAATGGTCCAAATAGTGTAATGCCGTCACGAGGATCGTCAAGTGTTTGCTCATGCCGAAACACAAGTTCAGGCTCTGGAAGTTTAATCAGAGAATTCATCAGAGGCAAAGTTTCCTTCTTCAGAAACTACTTTTGTTTCATCATATGAGACAGGGTTATTAAAAATTACAGAGGATTTCAGCATTAATACTTCCTTGCCTCGACCAACTTCAAAACGAACACAATCACTTTTCTCAGCACAATGAATTATCGCAGCTCTCAATCTATTTTTATAAGTATCATTAAACCATCTCTTATAAACGCCTTTGGGTGCAGATTTTAGTCCACTTTTTGTTTTTGATAGAATATGAATATTTACAACATAATGTAAGACAGGTTCAAATACTATTCTTCCCCTTATTGCAAAATGCCAAGTATCTTTAAAATATTGCCCCCAAAGTTTTATCCTTGGATTTAAATTACCACCGTTCAAATAAATGATTCTCCCGTTGCTTAAAAGACCTTTATGAAAATAAAAACACTTACTATTTGATAAACCATACTGATATAATCCTTTGTTCATAAGCCCTTTTTCGAAGGATTGATTCATTAGAATTTTGAAATAATGACTACCTTCTCCTGTTTTTTAAAATAAATCATCCTCCCCTGATAAAATATCGTTTGTTGATATTGGAACTGTCTCTATAATCTTAGACAACAATCCAGCATTTTCATTCAATTCATCAGCATCAGAAAAACTTAAAATATAATCTTTGTATCGCATTATTGGATATTTAATATATCCATTTAGTCGAGGCTTCCCATCAAAAACGTGAACATTTATGTTTTCTGGATACTTTATAACTTCAAATCTATTGGAATATAATTCTTCAGGTAGGTCTTGTATTTTTATAGCATCAACCCCATGATATCGCCACCAATCATTTACAGTTTGTGGATTGAATGACGGATGCTTAGGAATATTCCTTTCATCTAATAGTCTTAATAATTCTGCTAATCCATCTGCCCAGCTAACATCAAATGAAATACTTTGGATTTCCTGTAATCTATAATCAACCTCATCACGGCTTATATTGTCAACTTTTAAGGGAACAATATAATTCTTGATTTTCTCCCGTTTCATTACTTTGCGGGCGACTTCAAATTCCCCCAGAGGATCTGGTTTTTCATTTGAGTATTTGGAAAGTACAAATAAAAAAAGACACGTCCTTTCCTGTAAAGCAGTATTAATTTCTTTAGGCCAATTTTCTCCTCCTAATAGCTTCGTGATGTCACACCATACTCCATACCCCTCTTTTGCTAATTGCAATGCCAACCATTTTGTAACTTCAAAATCCTCCCAAGCATGGCTAATGAACAGCATATTTCGAGATTCATTTTTCAATATTTGAGCCCTCAACGATCCTTATCTCCTCCTCCGTCAACCCATATAATTCATACACCTTCTGATCTATCTCATATTTTAACGCTTTAACTTTTTCTAGCTTCTGTGAGTTACTTGGATAGTCTTCAACTTTCGTGATATTTAGAATTTTGTTAACAAGTTCAATAAATGGCTTTTGTCTGTTTTTTGATATTTTTTGAATTGGGATCTTTTTTAAATCGTCCGGATAGAATCCGATTTGACTGCGCCGCACTTTACTTAGGTAATATTTCCCGAGTTTCGAATTTAATATTGAAAGTAAATATTTCAACTCAAATCCTTCAGATTCTTCTTCAAGTATTTCCCTGAAATCTGAAACATTTTGTACCTTAAAATCTTTTTTTATGCTTCCTGAAATACTTTTATTATTAACACCTCTAAGGTCTTTCCAAAGTACTGAGATGGTAATACTATGATTACATAGTAATCCAGAATTATCAAAGATTGCCCCAGTCATCCCACCCATCATTATTTTGCTTGGAATATATAGTTCGGGGAAAGTGGGTCTTACTAATTTTTTTGGACTCCTATCTGTGTCCCATTCTAAGTATTTAATTTTTTCAATCTCATAATTATTGATCCATTTCCCTTCAATATATGGTCTTGAATGAATATTATCTTTATAATCGGAAATTAGATCATCTTTGGTAAATTCTCCTTTCCAATATCTTTCGTCACTACTTGGACGCAACCCATAACTCACATAACAAATCTCTCCCCACTTAACTGTATTATTTAATTTACCAACGATTCTATTACTACTCTCAGGATTGAAGGTTAACTCACCCATTTCTTCTTGGGTTCCAGAAGGCAATTCAATGAAATTAGCGAATTTTTCCAAGTGTTTAATTTTCAATGTGACATTCTGAGGGTTGGGAATCTTTTTGAATTCAATTATAATATTCTTTACTGCTGCCTCAAAAACTTTTATATCATTAAGAAAATTGACCCGACTAATAGTTGCATTCTTAAGAAAATAATCGTGAGATTTTGTAGCATATTTCGATGATATATAAGCATCAGGTACGATATACTCCAGCACTCCACCGGTATTTAGAATCTGGAATCCCCTTTCTATAAACGCAACATATAAATCCCATTTTTCATAGAGAGTCTCATATATTCGAGATTGCATAATAGATTGGCGCTGTTCTTTTATTTCGGGATTATCGGCTCGTACATATGGTGGGTTAGCAATTACAATATTAAATCCACCTTTCTCTCTAAACACTTCAGAAAAGTTAATCTTATAATCCATTGAAACCCTGTAACCAAGATTCTTTTCTGTATTTCTAAACAAACCATAAATTGCGTTATCAATTTGTTTCCGCAACTCATTCTTTTGGGATGGTTTTACTTCCTCTAAATATATTTCTTTTAACTTTTCAATATTTTCAAGACCAACGGGCGTATAAGGATATGCCAGCAATGAATTACCACACACAATTTTGTAATCCAGATTTGGAAGTGGTTTAATGTTTTTATAATCATCCTCATCAACAATTAACGACAACCATAGACGTAACTTTGCAATTTCCACCGCGCCTGGATCTATGTCAACACCATAGATAGAGTGTTCAATACATCGGCGTTTAAATTCATAGATATTTCTATTTCTATCATTGAGGAATGCAGATAATACATTTCGAATATTAACAATCTCATGCATCATCCCCACAGGGAATGCACCTGAACCGACCGCCGGATCACACACCCTAATATTCGCAAGTGCTTTGTCAATTAAATTCGCATTATGTCGTACACTCTCGGGGAGTTTCGAAACAATTCGGGTGCTTTTTTGTCTACCATTTTTAATGTTAGACTCCTTAATAAATGCTGCCTCTTCATTCTGACTTATCTGATCCCCGGTCTGCACAAGTATTTCAATATCTTCCTTTGTTACCTTGCCCACCAGTTCAGTTACAAGAAAGTATATCAAACTCTGCTTACACATATAGTGCACAATTTCACGAGGAGTGTAATATACTCCGAATTTCTTATTAAACTCGGTTTCCTCTCCCTTCTTCCCTCTTTTTAATACTTTTTTGAATTCATCAAAGTTATCAGAACGGATTGCATTGAACTTTTCGTATGCCTTACCGAGCAATTCGGGGTCAATGGCAACTTCTCTTTCAAGCGGTTCATCCTCTCGAACAGTAAAATTGTAGCGGTCAAAAACATCAAGTATCCCGTCACCAATATCACCCTCTCTTGTTTTTCTCCTGTTGGAGAACAATTCATTCGGGAGGTTGATGTCTGTATGTACCCAATCGTAATTACCTATCGGATCGAATAACCCACCATTGAGAAAAGGAATTTTACAATTAAACCGACTATAATAATCATCATCATGGCTACGATCAATACGAAGTGATTCGTAGAAAAGCGGTTCGAGTATGTCGTTATAGAAATTATTATAATCGCTATGCTTTTTCTCAAAGAGTTCCCGTAAGAAGTGTTTCGTACCAGTCCCCCAATCAGAATCCCGCTCCACTCCAAACCATCCTTTTTTCTGGAGAAAGTATAGAAAAACTATCTGCCCAAGGAGTTTTTTTGCAAAGTTTACCGTATCAACTCCCTTTGCGTCAAAATCAGCTTCAACCTGAGGGTTTTTCTTCAATACTTTGTCCAGCTCATCTTTCGTTCGGAGAAAAAGTTCACGGTACTTGAGGAAAAATTCATTTGTGACCGTTTCAATATCAAATCCTGTTTCAAGCTCTTGCAAAGTAGGAAAGCTCTTATCATCTGCAAGCAATTTTACAAGGCGGCTTTGTGCAGTATGGCTTTTCTCATTTGACCCGACAAGAAATGACCATCGACGTGCGGGCGTGAACTCCTCCTTAACTTTCATTTTCCCGGTTTTCGTTTTTTCAAACCTATAATCCATCTTAACCAGCGAAAACCGCCAATCGTCCTCACTTGGTGATACGTATGCAACGAGTGCAGCATCCTTCATCTCTCCGCCTCGGCTCCCGTTCAGATACCAAGCAACAAAATTCCTTTGCATAGTACGGGCACGTTCAAGGGAAGTTTCTTTCTTCAGTGTTATAATCAGTAAATCAACCGTGTGTTCACCATCGGAGTATTTACCTATCCTTTCTACGGTGTTAATATACTGTCTATATGCTTCCGGAATGTAATTCCCCCGGTATACAAAGGACGAATCTTGGATCTTGTTAAGGAGATTTTTAATAAATCTAACAAACTTATCCTTATCGAAAGAATTTTCGAATGTCTCTTTAATCAGATTTTGGGCTTGCTTTTTATCCATACCTACTCACCATCTGACAAATATAATGATAAAATAACTTCACGTTTCCCGGTACTCACCGGATACTTCTCAGCGTAATGACTTTGTAAAAAACTCTCAGGGATGTTCTGTTGCAATACTGCAAGAACTTTGAGTGGATTGACTAATCCCTCACCCAAACTTTCGAGTGCTTTATTGGTAGTCTTTGCAGTTTGCTTGGGGAGACCTCCTTCTTCAAGTTGTGTATGTACTTTCTGGAGATATATTTCCTGATCCTCTGTTAATTGCCGTGTATTCTTCAGTGTTACTTTAAGAATTTTTAGGATATTTGCTGCACTATCTCTTCCCCGACGTTTTTGGGGCTCAAACAACTCTTCGGTTGTAGAATAAATGAACGCCTCTTTGTTTCTATCAAGCAAATCAAAGAAACGTTCCGGCAATTTAATCCGTTTTTCATCGATATTACTTTCAAGCAATTTGGCCGCCGATATAAAATCAAGCTCCTCCGCATCGTTTTTACCACTCGCCATAAAGAATTTCTGTAGTTTTCCCCTACGGAAGTACGTTATTAATGAGTGCTGATATTCATCGTTAATCTTACCGGTACGGGCTTTCTTGGGGAGGCGCTTTATCTCTTCGAATAAATCGGGATCTTTTTCACGTATATCCCGAATGATCTGCAAATATTTTAATTCGCTATCCTCTGAATCATCTTCACCCTCAAGGAGCTTTTTAGAGGTAAGACGGTCAAATAGTTCGTGTGATTCTATTGGTTCCCCTTCAGTTAACAGTGCGGCATCACCACCTAAAAGTGTCAGGAAGGCATTCACTTTTGCCTCAGCTGCTTCTTTTAGTTTTATTTCATCGTTGGATTGAATGGTCGGGAAAAAGTTAAACGTATAAATATCATCATGCGGTGTATCCACACGATTAACACGCCCTACCCGCTGCATCATACGGGTCGGATTCCAGGGGATATCGTAATTGATCACCACATTGGACCGGTGCAAGTTCACACCTTCAGACAAAACTTCTGTGGATACCAGTATTCTATAATCATCTCTTTTATGCCGGGCACGGGCATCAAAGTTTTCAATTACCCTGTCCCGTATACTTTCTCCTGAATCTCCGGTAAATAACAAAACCTTGCCCGTATTCTCTTTGTCGATATTCTTATATAAATAATTAGCTGTTTCTTTTGATTCGGTGAAAATTATTATATGATTTCGCTTTAAAACATCCCGCTGAGACAATTCATCCTGAAACTCGAGGAATTTCGGATCACGTTTCACGTTTTGCCAGAGTTTTTTTACTTCCTGCAACAATTCGTAGTCACGCTGAAGGTCCTTTCTGAAGTCTTCCCGGAAATCTTTTGACTCATACTTCTCCGCTTTTTTTTCATCAATTAATCTCTGGACTGCCTCATCATCATCATTTTCAAGAAGTTCAAATATCTTTTGTGTATGCTGTTTGCTCACATACACATTACCACGGTCATACTCTTTTATAACCATCTCATAAGAATGCAGAAACCGATCCACAGAATTTCTGAAAGCAAAGAAACTACTTTCCAGTCGCTTAACAAGAAGGATTTTCATAAATCTACCCATGTTTCGCTGAGACTGCTCTTCGAGTTGATCGATTTTACCCTCATAATAGAGCATGGGCATATAGCGAGCATAGGTGAACTTATGAGCAATAAGGTCTACCGTTTTATTAAAGATTGCATCTTCTTCATCATTCAGCTTGTAGTATAATGGCTCGGGTTTTTTCACATCCGGAAACTTAAGTCCTTGTTCTGTTATATCTCTGCTAAAATATTTTTCAATTTCGGAACGAGTACGGCGCACCATAAGATATTTCAATACCTTCTCACGGATTTCCTTTGCATTTTCACGTACCGTTTGTATGTATTCCTGATAGTCACCTTTGCGATCAAGTCCCTTTAGCTTCTTATCAAGATCATTAAAGAACGCTTCAAGATTTGGTAAATTGGGAATTGTACTCTTTTTTGCTTTTTGAAAGAGTTTAAGCAAGCTCAAAATATCTTTCGGGGAGTTATTATACGGGGTTGCTGTTACAAGAATAACCCGTTTGCCACGACATATTTCTGCCAGCTTTTCATACGATACCGTGGTTTCCGTTCTGAAACGATGCGCTTCATCAATTATAATATTTGAGTATCTCTCTGTTCCCCGGGTTAAGAGATGATCCAGCTTCCCCAATGATTCATATTCAGCCGGAACTCTGAAGTCCAGAAAGACATTCGGCCATGAACCGGGATTATTTTTCTCAAGCAGTACCGGAGGAGCAAGCACCAGAGTTCTTCCGTCAAGCTGTCCGGCAAGCATTGCAGAGACATATGTTTTACCAAGACCAACAACATCAGAAATGAATACCCCGCCGTATTCGAGCAAGATTTTCTTTGCGTTCAAGACCGCCTGTTCTTGATATTCAAGTCTTTTAAACTCCTGCGGAAGATATTTAAATAATACTTCATCCGTCCTACTAAGTTCATCCTTGAAATATTCGTATAGAAATTTCAGATAAAGCTGGTATGGTGTTATGTTTTGACTTAACCATGTTTTTACCTGCACCGTCTGGACATACTTTTCACTTACATCTACAGAATCATTCCAAAGCTCTTCGAATTTATTTTTCGCAAATTCGTAATCACTTCTGTTTTTTAACTCCACATTAAATTCAAGATTGTCAATCAAACCGGATTTTGTAAAGTTACTGGATCCGGTGATAACCCTTCCGATATCCCTATCACCTTCAATAAAAGTCATGATGTACAATTTAGCGTGGATATTCTTTGAAGGAAATGCTCTTATTTCCAGCTTGCCACTCCGCACCCATTCAACAAATTTATGTACACCTACTTCTACATTTCGGTTATCTTCCGACTCTCCCATCTCCTCCTGAATAAGTTCATCAACCTGTTCCTTCGTTTCCGTGTGAGAAAATTCGAATGTCTGTTGATTGTCTTTATTCCCCTTCTCTATCAGGTCATAGGTTTCCCGGCTTGTGCTGATGCCAATAAGTATTCTAACTTTCTCAGTGTTTTCAAGAGATGGGTATACCGCATGGAAACCACTAATATAAAAATAACCGGCAAGACAATCGAAGAAGGAAGTATCTTTAATGAGTACCCGAAATCGTTCTTTTAGGTTTTGATTCTTTTCATTTGTTATGAAGGATAGGTCTGTATTCATATCGATTTTTTATAAATATTAATTAACTTACTCACCTATGCCAACATGCTTCGGACAGAGCATACCAAGAGCATACGCTTCAAGCAAAGCTCGTTTCCTTGGATCGTTTACGACAAGATGTTGATAGGTATATCCCTTTTCTCGTAATATAGCTCCATTCCCATTCAGATAATCATTTGTAAATGAAGATGATGCCTGAAGATGGTTTTTTAATCTCTGTTTTATTCCATCTTTACCCCTATAAGTCCTACCGACATGTAGAACAGAATGGTTTTTTCGAATAATATACACTCCTTGTGCTTTTGGCGCATCAAGTATATTTCGAGGTTGAGGAAATGACGTTTTTGGTTGTTCAAGTAATTTACTAAATAGTTCTTTAACAGCCCTATATTCTTGACTCATGATATTATAAAATCCCATAACTTATAATTTGCATTTAACTAAAACTCAGTGAGTTAGTCATTAAATAATTCCCCGGGCCAATCATCAGGTAATTTAAGTATATCACCAAACGACTGACCTTCCTTGAACATCATTCCATTTTCCGAAAAAGTATTACAGGGAAATATGTTCAATGCTTCGGGAATAGGATGAAGTGCATATGGATTATTATATAAATTAACTTTTGCTTTGGGGATGTTCCACGGGAATACATGGGTCAGTAGTATTCCACTAATCCTTCTGTAACGCATCCCCTTTGAGGTAAACCACAGTCCTTCATTAATTCGCTGATCCGTGTTCGAATTGTTTATATTTGGTAATGTTGCTTCCATTGTGCCAAACAATAAATGGAAAATATCCTGGTCAGATAATCCATACCCATCAAGCACATTGACTGAAATAATGAATGGTAAATCTACTCCTTTATATTTCTGCGCTTTTTTCAGAATACCTCTTCGGAGTTTTGAAATATATCCACCAAACCAAAATGCGTCTCCGGATGGATATGCACCGATAGGTTTTGTAGTAAGGTCACCTCTATATTGCGACGGCTTTGGTATAAAAGTTATCTCAAGATTAAATTCATCTTGTATATAATTTATAGAATGAAACCAACCATAATTATTGGCTCTCTCCTCCAGTTCATCTACATCGAGTTTCTTCAACTCCTCATTAATTTTCCTTTTTATTTTATTACTCGATGGTTGCATACCTGCAGGTTCCGAAATAATATCTAATCCTAAGAAATAATCTGGACACCTTATTTCATTAATTTCATCATATAATCTATTTAGCAGTGATCGCTGAGCTTTCTTTTCATTCGATCCGTCACTAAAAGTGGTTGCTTCTATAATGGCATTAGTGTTACCTAATAATGAAATCATAAAATCTGGTCTATCCCCACTTTTTTCATTTAAATATGGATGAATTTCAATCTTATTCGAAATGCTATTGAATACCTGAAAAAGGAGAAGTTCAAAAAATGCTGGCTCGAAATTATCAATTAATTTTGCCTGCATTTCCTTTTTATGTTCATTGGGATAACTTTGAAACCACCGCTCCAATTCATCGCGAATGAGCGCAACAGCTGGGCTGGCAGATCTATTTAAGAAATTGTACGTAGATTCTGAGTGAGATGAATAATCGTGATATGTTCGCTTGAATGCTTCGAATAATTTCATAGCAACTGCCAAGTAGATCATTCTGTACTGGTGACCTTGCATACCGTCGTCAGCTTGGTACACTCTTGTGAGTTAACATGCATGTAAGTAATTAAATATATACAATTTAGCGAGGAAATCAAGAATTTCATTGAAATCCTGCCTTGATTTTACGATATTGAGTATAATGATCATCAATTCCAGACAAGTTTTTCCGAAGGTTTTACACATATAAATATGACAATTATTTTTAAAATCGACGATCTCTTGCTCGACCTATTCCCTCGTACAAAAGAATCAAATATCGACTATAACGTTCTCAAGGACGAATTATCAAATTTCTACTCTGTGGGGCCGTACAAGCCCAAAATCAACATAGAGAACGATACTGTAACCATCGAGATCGACACCGGTTTGATTGAAACACAAAAACAGGACTACCAGAAGGTTGTGGCGCTGTGCGAGAAGGGGCAGTACGACGAAGCCAAGAAGATACTGCTTCCGCTGCTTGAGAAAGCACCGCATGTGTCCGAATACCACAGAATCCTGGGACAGATTTACTTCGACGAGGGACAGCATGACGACGCCATCGACTGTCTGATAGACGCCCTCCGGTGGGATCCGAAAAACATTCATGCCTATATCCTAATGGGTAACATTTACGCAAAGCACAGAGACGATATCGTAACGGCAATGAAATACTTCGACAGGGCTCTCGACATTAATCCCGACGACGCCGTCGCGATGGACAACATGGGAGTCGTTCTGATGAAACAGGGACAACCCGATAAGGCAGAACAATATTTTGAAAAAGCATACAGGACAGACCCGGATTATCCAAACACTCACTATGCAATCGCGTTACTCGCGGACATGAAGGAGGATTACGTTACGGCATTTAATTATGCGGTGTCTGCGATGAAAAAATCAAAACAGACGGATGATATTTATAAACACTCCGGGTCGCTTGCGTTTGAATCAGCCAAGAAAGTACTCAGGAATTATAAATCCGACGCCATAGTCGAAAAATATATTGCGGAGCTTGAATCCCGATCTGGTAAAAACATTAAACCGTTATCCGATGACAGTCTGACAACAACCGCAAAGCTGGAGCTTGCAGAAAATTACGACCGCGAAGAGCACGTGGTTAAATATAAGCCAAACTATCCGGCTGTCAATCACCTCGTTATGCACGAGTTGGTCCATCTGGATTACATCGTGCAAGCCCGTCAGGCAGGTAAAAACGAACTCTTCATATCAAACAAAGGTCACCGCCGTGAATTCGACCAATCCCTCAAGAAACACACAAAGAAAATGCAAAAGAAGGGATTCGACGACGCCACAATAGATCGGTTTTACAACGACATCTTCAACGGTCTTAACAGCCAGATGTACAATGCACCAATCGATCTATTTATCGAAAACCACCTGTACGCCAGATACCCGGACTTCAGACCCATACAATTTCTGTCGATTGTTGAGCTGCTTAAACAGGGTGTCAAGGCAACCACAGACCAGCGGATACTCAGCATCGCTCCTGATAGCGTGCTCTCGAAAAGCAAAATCCTCAATTTGATAGGTGCCCTGCAATTCAGAGACCTCTACGGACTCGACCTGACACCGGAATTTAAACCGATGGAGTCGGAAGTAAAGCGGGCACAAGACCTGTACGATGAATACCTCGAACACCGAGACAATAAAGAACCCGGCCTGGAATATGGACTGATAGAACGTTGGGCACAATACCTGAACATCGACCAATATTTCGACCTCGTGGCGGAGGAATCCTACCGGAAGCAGGCCTCACCCGAAAAAACGCTTGAGTCAATCGAGGAAGACCCGTACGGATTTGAGGAGGTTGATCCGGCAAAAGAACGAAAAATGAAGCGCTTTCTGGAGGAGCACAAGGACAAAGACATCAACATGGCGGTGACGATCTATATGGTGGAAGCTCTCCAGTACTTTGCCGATATGCCGAAGGATAAGGTCAAGAATATCGCCGTCGAGATAGCGGAGCTGGGTATGCACGGAATTGATCCGAAAAAAGATGGCTACCGGTTACGGTCAATTTCCGATACTGAATTCAGCGGGTATCATTTGCTTGCGTATTACTACGTTAGCTGGGCGATAGCTTTGCCGGAGATGCTCGGACAGTTGAAGTTGCCGTTTGAGAGGGAGTATGAGGTGGCGAGGGGGTTTGTGGAGAGTGGGGAATCATAAAGACAAAAGTATGAACCATGAATAAAGAAATCCAAGAAGTATTTGAGAAATTGGATTATAATGTTGATCACAGGCGAGAACCGGATGAACATCGCTTTAAGAAATTTCGTAAAGGATGGCAGGATTCCATTTCCAATAAGGATAAATCCTATACCGCCAACAACTTAAAAAAGTTAACGTGGCAAAATCTTGGCTACAGATTCGGGAAACATTTTGGAACTCAAGCGCCTGAATATATCCGGGAGGTGTTCGACTATCTTGCACTACGATACGAAGAAGATGCAAAATCTATAGTCTGGAGTCCGGTTAGCGGTGAAGACAGGCTTCTGCAAAAGTATTGGAAATCCGTTGGTGGCCGCATTTACGTCGAAGTATTGATTGGCGGGCGGGGCGGTCCAGGCAATTGGCCGGCGGGTTGCACTACAAGACGAATAGACGGGGTGCGTTTGGAGGTGAACGATGGAGAACCGGGTATATTCTTTTTTACTGGAAATCAGGGACATTTTAGAGATGAACTAAAACAAAGTCAAACTGTTGAAATAATCGAAGTGAAGTCATCGCTCAATCGCCCTGTTATAGGACAGGCATTGGCAGGCATCGACATGTTTGAGCGGGAATATGGTGTAAAAGGCATACCGGTTGTTGTATGCGGTAAAAACGACTCGGCTCTTGAGTGGGTCTGTCAAAAGCGAAACATACGAGTTGTAATAGTTTAAATTATTTGAATAATGATCAGCACCCAATGACCCACATTATAACAAATGATAAGAAGATAAATCCTACCACAAATACGAACGAATTAAACGCTTTCTGAAACTGCCTTCCTTCGGGTGTCATTTCGTTCAATCCTTTTGACGTTCCTATAATGTGATCCACATCGCTTGTTTCCTGCTGGTTTTTTTCCGGAGTCCGGTCTGTTTCTGTCTCTTTCGTCGTGCGGGTGTAGCGGGATCTTCTCTTCACCGGTCTTGATGGTAGTGAGCTTTTGTAACGCCTTTGTCGTGGGTGATGGTTAGACATACTAACTACTCCTTCAATCCAATTTTTTATTGTCGAAGAAGGAATCTATTTGTGAACATCAAATTGGGTATTGTAACGAAGAACAATTGTTGAATTACTATTCTATGGGATCAAGTATTAGCATACTTACTATCTCGCCATCCACATTTATATCGCCATTCTTATCTATTTTGAACATAACAACAGAAGAGTTATTTTCTCCTCTCAAACGAGCCGTGTAATTCTTATTAATGTATATTCGCTTTCCACCCGAATCCGTTCCCTCCCATACAACAGAATACATACCAGGTGACAATTGTTCATCTACCATCCTCCTAATTTCTCTGCCGCGATCATATATTCCGAGTACTACAATCTGTGAACTCTCAACCTTGAATTGAATTTGAATAGTCGTATAATCCGGAATAGGATCGAGCGATAAATTGCAACCTATAAGGACAAGTACAACCGTAGAAATTATTACTAAAAATTGATAAATATTCATTTTATAGAATTTGTTTTTTGGCGTTGTATAAACTTCTCTCTCACCTGTAAATGTTGTAATCACTCAGATTTTCGCGGTTTTATATGATGCTTGTTTAAGAATTCTTTAATTTCGTCATAAGGATAGAGAACGCTTCTGCCATGTTGGATAAATGGAATCCTCCGTGTTTCTCGAAGGTAACACATCTTTCTCGGACTCCAACCTGTCAGTTCTTTCAATTCTTTGGAGGTAAGGTATTCCTTACGCATCGCTTCCCGAATCAATTTAGGAAGTTCTTCAGAGAGAGCTTCACGAATTATATCTGATATAATTGATTTTATGGTTTCTTTATCGGTTACAATTACGGTCATATTATTCCGTCCTGATTATTATATATAATATTCCTACATGAAACTGTGATGATTATTAGCATTAACCCACTCCGCCCGAAAACCAGCTGCGGCGGGGTTTGGGTGGACACAACACAACGTGTGAGTCGTTGTTGCATCAAAGTTAAGCGACATTTTAATTAAATATTTCTAAATCATTTATTAATTTTTCGAATTCTTTTAGTTTATTTTTTATTTCAGGGGTTGGAAAATAGTATATGTCCGAATATAATTTATCGTCGTTATACTCGAAAATCCGCACTTTCTTATTTTTATTGAATTCTTTGTATGTGGTATTGAAATAACCCCAATACCATAAGTCTTCAACTAACATAAAATTATCACCGAGTATATCCTTTGAAAATTCGTTTATGACATAGAAATCGGTTCTCTTAATTAAGTCAGAATTTAATATACTGGTTAGAAGGAATGAAATAACATCATCTAATGGAATATATAATTCATCTTCGGTTACATTATAATTATGGAATATTTTTATATTTAAATTATTCTGAACTATAAATATATCTCTAATAAATAATGCGGCTTTTTTTTCTTTGAGATTGGGGTATTCGTTCGAAACAAGAGTATTAAATAGGCCACTTGTATTATTGATATTATCACCAACTAAGCTTAAAAAGTAAATGTAGTCAATGGATTTATCATTAGGTAAATTATTAATTATTGTTTGAAATTTTCGACAAGATTTAGCAGTTAATCTTAAATTATTACCACCCGCTGCGTTCATCGAATTGATAAACAAAGTCCTTAGATTCTCCTTAGCGGTTAAGTCAGGATATATCAATCTTTTGCAATAATTTGTGTTAAATTCATCCCGATAATGCTTGTTCGCTATCATAAATGAAATAACATCATCAAATTTATTTTGATTTTCTCTATACCGGTTTAATAAATGTTCTATAGTCACCATATACCATCCTCATATAGAGCTTTCACCGAACTTATTATACTACAACGAAGCAAACCGTCTCTGACCAGATGAATCATAACATTAAGTCTACAATATACGTGTAAGCCGTTGTTATGTGTTGTTAATGGGCAGTATTTTTACATATTTGAACAAATATATAATTTATCTCTCACTAATTTTCATAGAGCATTCTGGACAATAGTATGAGTCCTTTTTCATAATATTCTTTACTCCCCAAGGTAGAAATATTCCACCTTTAATAGTCGATTCAATCACACCGCCCTTTTTTATGAGCTTTGGTTTAATAATTTTGTGACAAAATGGGCATTCCAATTCACCCCTTTTTATAACTTTCTTATATCCGCTGACTACATCTTGATTTATCGCACTTGGAGATTCCACGTTACGTCCCAATAATAAATCCATTGTCTGCTTTCTTTCGTTTGCTTCTTTCTCTTCTTTATCGAGATAAGTTTTAGGCATTATGAATGCTCCAATCATAACAAATAATACGCCTAATGGTATTAATCCAAACTTTATACTAAAGAATCCATAGATTCCGACTACTATACCTACCAACGCAAATATATAAGCTAAAACTACCCGTTCAGTCTCCATCTCTGAACCGTCATTCTCTTCCCCCACGTGTTTGTTTATATTCCCACCTTCTTTCCTTATACCAGCGTCCTCTCTTTTGTCTTTGTTCAATGGAACCTTTCTCAATATATCGTTACGATAACCTTCAAAGTATGAATAGAATATTTTATGTTTGTGATATTGAAGGATTTCTTGCACCATAATATCAAAAATCTTATTTATTGTAGTATCGTTTATTATTAAACCTCTTTTTCCTACAAAACGATTAGATGCTAAATACACAACACTTTCACTTGGAAGAATATTAAAAAAATAATTATTATTTGACACAATTATTGCAGGTACTTTTTCACCATTCATTCTTTTAATAATACCAAAATGGATAAGATTAGTATTAATATCATTACTGCGTATCGAGAAATAACGCTCCCCATCATGTGTTAAGCTCGCCCCGTTCTTTTTGCGAGTTACAATACACAGTGTCTCCTTTGAGTCTTTTATCAGTTTATTCAAAATATCCACTAATTTAGAATAATCAGTTTCGTTAACATAATCATTGAATATTTCTCTAATATCATGTAGTGTCTTTTCATCCATTATATTTCTCCTTATAATTTTTAAGTTCAAATATATGTGTGTAAGTAGATAAAGACATCCGACACTACTACAAATAATAATACAAAATCAAAGACACCATATACTCTGGCAAAAACTCTATCAGTATTTCGTGCTCCACAACAAAGGCGCCATTTTATTCCGAATGCATTTATCTCTTTTCCACATTCCTGCATTCTTTGAGAGACATACTACCTACATTAATTTACTTGTGGCACGCCTAAAGTTCCACCGTAACGACGAAATTGTGGCGCCGTGTAGATTTGCTTAAACTTTGATTACAGCAACAAACCCGCCCAACAGCTCCGCATCGTGACTCATAGATGCGCCACAATCTGGGTGAGCACAACAAAAAAGGCTATGAAAGAGTGCGAACCGTTGTTACGCAAAGTTGGTGGCAGTGCTTTTCTGCATAGTGCTATAATTTATGAGTTGTCAAGAATAACATTACTTCTATTGCCTCAGTTGCGTCTTTTTCTAATAATTCTACCGGTTGTATGAACGTTTTCTTAGCTACCATTCTTTTTGATAAACTATGTGGATAACTATAATCTTTTAAATGTGTAAATGGATTTCTTTTTAATCTTAAATTATCTACTTTATTCAATATGAATGGATCTATAAGTTTGTGTCTTTTGGCATATTTAATCATTTTGTCGAGGCCTCGTTTGGCGACAGAATCCAAACCATTGTTTTCAAAATAAAGGTGAAATATTTTTTCGATAAAAGACTGTGCCAAAATAATTGTCGCAATAAAGTGCCCTGCAATGAAACAGTCTTTTGCTTCACTAAAAGTATAAACGAATTCCATATCTCCTGATATGATGAAACCTTTTGGCATATATTTGTCAATTAATTTTAGTCGCTCTAATCTTCCAGGGAAAGAATCCTTGTCGTATTTATACAGTTCTTTTTCTATGCGAGGTATCCTTTTTTTTCTCTTTGTTTTATTTTCAAAAAGATCTTTCATAATGAATTATAATTTAATATTAGTGAACCCACCAAAATGAAAAGAGCAATTAAAATATTGTTGTAAGTATCCATACATCACATCTCATTACACTATGACCAATAGCATTGCCACCAACGTTCAGCGCAACAACAAAGCCCCACCGCTATAAAATATGATCATTACTATCTAAGAAAATTAGTAGATTTAATTATAGTTTTGTAAAATAGATTATAAATTTGCGCTAACTATCGAGTTATTAAAAACAAATAAAGTAAGTGATGGTCCAGGAGATAAGCCAAGGACAGCAGAAATACTATCTTTCTTCCAATATAATTTTGTCCCGGATTCTTTCGGTTTACCGAACCTCTTTGATACAAAATCACTACTAATCATCGATTGCATCGATGCTAAATGTAATCCCAAAGAATGACCACGGAATGATTCTGTGTCCACCAAAAAAGTAGAGCCAACTGCAAAAGGATTATCGTCCATATAATAAACTGTTGTGTAAACTGGATTATTTCTAAATTCTCCTCTAAAATTTACAGATTCAATATTATGAGGAAATAATTTTTCTAGATCATTATTGGTCATTTCCTGTATATGAACACTAACCAGGTCTTTTTCATCTTCGATAATAATTTCTCGTGTGATATCATCTTTAGTATAATCAAAATTTAAGGGTAGAAGTTCAGAAGTCAATAATTCATAACTCTGAAGTAGATTACTAAGTGATTCTTTATTTGGTTTATTTTCTAATACTGTTAATAATTCATTCAGATAGTAATCGTATTCTTTACCCACACGGGGTGTAAATATATAACTAAAAAATATTTGTCCCACAAATGCGGTAATGGGATAGATATAAAGAAGGTGAAGGGCATTCATATCTGATGAATAAAAATAAAAGACCAACCCCGCAAGGACTAATATCGTTAACGGCATTGAGTGAAGCGTCAATTTTTCCGAATTACTTGGTTGATTTTGTGGTTTTATGAAATGGAGAAATTTCCAAAACCACGTACATCCAAGTATGAATGTGATAAATGTGAAAAGATAAATCATGATAAATATATTTTAATATTTCATTCTAAATATTTCATATTTAGTAGTTATATCTTTAAAAAAATCATAGATTGTTACGTTAGATATAGTCAATATAGATAAAGTCATTATAGAATTCAGATCTACAGAATAGCTGTTGCTTAGATTTTCCATCATAATTTTTGATATTTTAAAATCATCTTCTTGACTACCACTATATTCTTCATATTCAGTAAACCTATTAAGCAAATATTGTTTAGCTTCCTCTATCTTTTTATCGTTATATCTAAAATATTCTCTCAAAAATTTGTAGTATTCAAATCTCATCATATCTAATATTTCGAATTCCACTTCTGTATTTTTTAACACACCGCGGAAATGGTATACTATTGTGTACATATGTATAATGATTAGCTCACGAAATAAATATTCTCTATTGATGTTAGTGATGCCTAACCTTTCCACATATTCCTTATTTTCTAAAAGAATTTTAGTGTTAATAACACAGTATTCAAAAAATAATTTTCCTATGTCTAAAGTGCTCGCCTTCGTTTTTGGATTAAATATCCTTGAAATGAAATCTTTAATCATAATATTATCATTGATTTGTAATTTTTAAAAATGCCGCATAACGTTCCACCATAACGACGAAATTGTGGCGCCGCGTAAATTGGTATTTATTTTAATTGCTGCACAACACCCATACAACTGCTCCACATCGTGACTAACAGATGCGCCACAATTTGAGTGAGCACAACCAAAAAAGGCTATGAAAGAGTGCGAACCGTTGTTACGCAAAGTTAGCCGCTGTTACTATTTCACTAGATTGGTTGATTGTGCATAGCCCTATCCAGCGCTCTCAGTACACTCATCTGGTATAATGTTGGATTTTTACCTATTGGAGTCATACTGAAGTAGCCAAACAGTGACGGATGCACACCAACGTCGTGACGTAATCCTGCACACATCTGAACAAAATGTAGAAATCCAGGGATTGCCTTCTTGTCATCAAAAAGGTGATTCCAATATTCAGGTGCAATTCCACCTAAAACATTCTGGCGAATCATCTCACCATCTGCTTGCAACTTTGCAAAAGCTTCGTCACGGTTATGGAAGGCGCTGAATAAGGGTTCTTGACCCTTCAGAAATTGATCCTTGTTTGTGAGACGCCAGTAGTCATCGTGGTTTAAAATATTCTTCAAATTAAATACGACGATTCCCGTTGTGGCTGGCGAATTCTCTATCTGTTCAATGCCTTTTTGAAGGTTATTGAAAAATGTTTGGGAGTTGGGGCTGTGAAGAACTTTGCAGGCGAACCCCCATGTTTGTCCATTAATTTCTACGAGAACATCCGGGTTTTTACCTGTTGACGCAATAGGATTATCTAAAGTGATGTTACGACCAAAATCCATACAGCAAAGACCGATGAGTAGCTCGAAAGTCTTATTACTTCCCTCGTCGGTTACAGGAGATGGAGTGTTTTGAGCTGGAAAGCATTCATTAAGAAGACGAAGGTGTTCCACGAGTTGAGAGAAATCTGGATGGTTGCGATGACGTAACAATTTCCGAACTATCTCTTGTAGTCCAATAACTTCTGCAAACTCACGTCGAAAATCTCGTTGTGGATCAATAGTCTCAGGATGGCGATGCTGTTCGAGAAAGTCAATTGTGTTTAGGCATAGTTCTTCAAGTACAGATCCTGATTGAATCTCGATATCATGAGATTGAAGAATTTCCTCGAATTGGTGGAGTCTTTTAACAGCATCAGCAAACGAGTATCTCTCCTCTTTAGGAGTTATGTATTCGAAACCGTTCATATTTATACTTACATTAAATAATGTAATAGCGGCTGTAGA